>Ga0213867_1001620_pt1 | contig 10059 bp, 21 predicted proteins | sample PICome_12_FD_160120 | JGI IMG/M metagenome (GOLD analysis project Ga0213867, IMG submission 160120) | Coastal seawater microbial communities near Pivers Island, North Carolina, United States - PICO540 | ecosystem: Environmental > Aquatic > Marine > Coastal | place: USA: North Carolina... | reverse complement strand
TAATTAAGTCGATCTTGCTCGCCATAACCCACCCGGAAATAGAATGGCCCCCGAAGGGGCCGGATAAGACTTATGCAGTCTTGTCGTACTGGACCTTAACCAAACCGCCTTCGTCACGTACAACAGAACCAGCCTTGAGCATACCGTTAGTAAGCCAAGAGGTTTTCTGTGCGACGTAGTTGATTTCAGTCTTCATGTCGATACCGACAGCAAGGCCAACCGATGGACGCTGGAAGAACCAAGAGTCAACGACGTTAGACGCTTCAGTTAGACCGCCTTCAGCACGGGTCTCAAGGATGATGAACTGGAAGCCAACAAGAGTGTTGATCTCACCAGATACGAGAGCCTTGATAGCCTGATAGTCGCCAGAAGTTGCCTTCTCGTCGTTCAACAGACCGCCCAGACCACCAGCTTCGATAACAGCAAAAAGCTCAGTGTTAGGTACACCCTGATCACGCAACTCAACTTGAGCTGAATTAACCTTGGCGATAGTTAAGTTAGTACCACCAGCGGCAACAGCAGTAGTCAGTGGAGTACATGCGTCCATTGCATCGATAACGAGCTGATCGCAACGACGACCCAAAGCACCGGCGATTGTAGATGCCAGCTCTTGCTTCTCGTCGAAGTTAACGTCTTGTGCGTCAAAGATGTCTGTGTACTCAGGCGCGTTCCAGTTTGCGAGAGTCGCAGTCTTGAACTCGTGCCCTACGTCCATTGGATCAACATCAGCGGAGCTAGTCTTCTGGTTAGCAAGACCTTTGCCCATACGACGGAATTTGTAGGTATCACCTACGACGTTGTTTCGGAGTGTGACAGCGTTCTTGAGCAAGCCAGCGTTCGCGTAAGCGTGCTTCACCATGCTGTCAAATTCAGTTACCGCTACTGCGGAGAGATTAATTGACATGATTCAGTCTCCTCTATGTCAAATGTATAAAAAATGATTAAGAGGTTTTAGACTGAGTACCCGGCAGTCGGTCAGTCGTTCAACCTTAAAACTACCGGGCCTTGTGAAAGGGGTATCCGATCTCTCTATGATACCACAAGTAATGTGTTAGCCAACAATGCGTTGGTAAGGCTTGTCGCCCCCGTATTCTTTCCACATTCGTTGGATTTTCTTTTCATGTTCTGGACTAACAGAGCGCAGGTAATTGCCGTTATCGTCCTTTCTAAACATCTCTGCTTCGATGTCTTCTTTGGTGATCCCGCCTGGCTGTGTGTATCCATCGATCGGCAGCTTGGCTGGGGCAGTAGCGTTAATAAAAAACTCTGCTAACGCAATAGTGTCAGCTGTAGTCATCAGGTCTCGCGCTTCACTGAATGCATCAGAGTCTAGATTGTTCCTCATAAACTGCTGAACAACTGCGATTCGGCCTTCTGCGTTATCACCAAGCTTTGCCATCTCATTCTCAAAGCTTATTTCTTCGACCGCCTGTTCTTGTGCGGTCAATAGCTCCCAGGCTTTGTGCATTGCATCCTGGCTCATGTTGGTTTCAGTACCAAACTGAACCAGCTCGCCCCACAACGCGTCATCTGACTCGACACCGTCGACAACTGCATAGCCGTCTTTAGGTGCGCCAGTGAATCCGCCGAACTTCTTCTCTAGCTCGGTGTATGCCTTGGCTTGCTCTGCTACTGACTTGTATTTGTCGGCTTTGTACCACTCGGGCATGTCGCCAACGCCCTTGACGCCCTCACTTAGAAAGAATTCGCCTTCACTTAACGTGGGTTCAGCGGCATCTACTAATGATGTCAGGGTATCGTTACTCTCTACGGCCTGTTCGTCCATGATTATCTCCAGGGATAGTTAATGATCGCCCTCTTCGGGCTTATGGGTTGGTGTTTCAGTAGGATAACTTCCAGCCTCCGCTTGCCATTGATCAGGGCTAAGTCGTTAACGTCGATCCAGTCAACGTGTTGCCCGTCCTTATAGCACCGGAATGCACGGAATTTGTGGATATACTCGAACTTCTCGAAGCCATACCGCTCATGCAGCGGTGTCAGCCACTCAATCTCGCAGTTAATGGTAGCCAGGTGATCAAGATTTGTACCGGCTACCTCATACTTGGGCTTTGCTTTGCGCGTTCGCTTCTTGGGTTCTTCGCTCATTGTCTCTCCGCTTGCTGTATGTAGTGGATGATCATGCGAATTACACCCGCCTCGCCATTGTGATACGCCGCTTCATACGCGACGTTCTGGCTAGATAGGGCTGTTGCATTGTCGAATAGAAAGCGACGTGTCAGATCCTCTAAAACCTTCTGCCCGTCTTCAGTATTGAAGCACCGGGCATAGGCTTTGGTCATTTGGGTGATCTGTTCTTGTGCTTTGGCTTTCTGTTTCTTGGCGTCCGGGCTTGCGCCCTCAATTGTTTCCCAAGTCATTCAGCTTCCATTGGTGGTTGTTGTTGTGCCATCTGTGCTTCAGCTCCTGCTTGTGCAATACGCTGCTTATCCATATCAGATCTCACTAACTCCGAAGGCATGCCGGTCTTTTCTGCCGCCCACGTACCGAAGTCTTCGATCTTATAAGCTATTTGCACTTGCTCAGGACCAGAAGTACCTAATACAAACTGTACGGCTTGCTGAACGGCCATGAGATCCTCGCCATCCTGCGCCCGTGCTAGTGGTGAAGTGAACTTAACCTTTACGTCGCGCCCATCTAGCTCGATAGGAACGATCAAGCCGCGCCTGGTCAGGATAGCGACGACACGCTTGAGTATTGGTATGAGTACCTCGGTCTGAAGTCGCCCAAAGGCCGACCCGATCCGTTTTGCAAGCTCTCGGGATTCAATAGCAACCTCAGTGGCGCTACGAACAGGACCAGCAGGATCACGCAGATCGTTGAACATTGCCAACTTGATAGCGTTTTGTAGCTCCACGATTTCGAATTGCGCGAGAGCAAGGTTCGATCCTGTATCGAGACGTTGAATAGAAGGGTTGTTGGTGTTGTTTGATCCGACAGGGATCACGACACCTGGTGCAATGACCATATTGTACGGGTTAGTAACGCCGTCGTCAGTAGCTGTGTACATGCCAGCCAGGTCGATTGCGGCCTTCTGCAATACAAACTCCTTGGCTTTGTTCAATGAGCGTACATCGGGCAGTGATTGCATAGCAGGACCACGACCACGTATCTCACCCGCCACTTTCGTATAGCGACCAGTAACCCAAGGGCTAGACTCGCCGAAGTCTTCAGTCCATGAGAACTGATTTTCCTCTGCTACCCACAAACATCCGTAGTATCGCTTCGACTTAGGGTCAAATATCACGCCCTCAGATACGCGCACTTCGGTGTTAGGGCTGTTCTCGATCATGTTGCGTACTTTCTGTGACGCCTCAAAGCCTCGCCACATGCGCTCTAACAAGCGAGCCTTAACCTCAAACCGTCGCCAGTGTGTCTCAACACCGCCATACGGACCTTCTTCAAACGCAATGCCCTTCTGTGGGATCGTGTTGAAGCAGATAGGGTTAGTCTCGTCGTCTGTCTCTTCGATCTTCATGGTGGCAGTGCCTACCAACAGATCAAGTGCAGCCTCATAGAACTGTGTATGGAAGTTAGAACGGTTGAGATAGTCGAATACCAGGTCGCATTGCTCATCCAGGTTAGCTCGGATGTCCTCTTCAGACACATCAAACTCGCCCGACTCTACTAACCGAATGATCTCCTCGGTCGGCTGGAAGGTAGCCCAACGTGACCAGATCGGTGCGATGTTCTCTTGTAGCTTGCTCGCGCCCTGTTGGATAGCTGTCAACGCAGTCGAGTCGAAGATGCGGTCCATCTTCTTCTGACCCTTGTCTTCACGCTCAAACAAGTTGCGCTGAGGTAAGAAATATTCATACACATCCTGCAACTGGTCATGCCACATTGCTTGAGTGTTGAACGCCTTTTGCTCTCGTTCCTTGATGTCTTGGATCGAGCCTAGATGCGGGGGCAAGCTCATAGCTTTTACCTATGGAAGTTGGGGCATAGTGCCGGGATAAGTGCCGGGACGACCACCGCCACGACGAGGTGATGATGGCGATACTCCACCGCCTCCGCCAAGCATTGTTCGAGCTGGTGCGCCACGGACGCCACCAGTTGCCGCCGCTTGACGACTACGAGGTACGCCGCCTAACAGTGACTTGGTTCCTAGCTTGCCGCGAGCCATTGCACGAAAGCGCTCTTCCTGCTCCGCGATCTCTTCATCCAATGCCGCCGCTTGACGACGCTCTACAGCGATTTGCTGTGCTGTGGGCTTAGGTGCCTTTGGTGATTTCATTTATCCCATCCTCAGTGAATCGCGGGTTGTTTCCTTCCCGTTACGTGTAAAGGTTTCGCCGTCATAGCCAATTACATCTTGAGGCTTTCGCTTCTTGTCCTTAACGCCAAGCTCACCCAAAAGACTTTTGCCTCGGCGCACTCGGTCGATCTTTCTAAACACTTTCCGGTGTGACTTACCGATACCTCTCACGCTTTGTCTTAGCTTTCCGGCCATGCCTGATCCTCTAAATACCTATATAACTGGTATGGCGTCCATATGAACGGCTTGTTAATTCCTAACACCTGTTTCGTATAACCGACACAAGTGTTTAACATAAATAGCCCACGTTTGGGCCTAGTAACTTTGGATTTTATCAGAATATCGTTCTCGACTACATCCGTAATGTTATCGACGATCATCAGCTCTATGCCTTCCGTTGACTTGCCCAGTGCAAGCCATTCGCCATCATTCGGAATCACGACGTAACAGTGCTTGATCTCAGGGTGTAGCATCCATGACCACCAGTGACCCTCATCAATTGAGAACGCCACGTATGCGATATCAGAAGACACTGAACTTGACCTGTGCCCGCTGTGTCTGACGTTGCCTCGTATGCAGGTTAGTCAGTGCTTGTCTGCCTTCGCCTTCGCCCTGCAATGCGTACTCAAGCGCCTCGACTGGGTGCGAGTATTCATTCTTGTCCGGCTCATCTGTGTATTTCTCACCCGATAGCTGTAACCGCCGATAGCAGAAGCCGCCCTGTAAGCCCTTGCGAATCATCTTCGCCTTGGGGCTGATTAAGAATCGAGGCTTGCCATCCATGCACAGCTCTTTCATGGGTAGTTCCAGAGCCGCTCTCCGCATAGCTGGATCGTTAGACAGCGTGGGAGTACAAGGAATACCAGCCGCTCGTAATATCTTAAATGGTGTGTCGGCATTCGCTTGGTTCTTGTTGTCGCCCGAGGGATCACCCCAGCCGCGAAACTTAAACTTCGGATAGTTCGCCTCGATATATCGTTTAAGGGTTGGTGCAAAGTCCACCGCCCCGCTGTCAGTCATGCAGAATTCATCGAAACAAATCCAGCGACCCAATGCGTCACGCTGAAGAAAAGCACAAGCGGGAGTCCGACCAAAATCGAAACCAAGAACAATAGGGGCATCAGGACTAGGAGAATACACATCACCGAGACAGTGTATAGAATCAGTATATAAAGGGTGAACTGGCTTACCGCTTGAGACAAACCCATATTCGTTAGCCAAGTTAACCTTGACCCAGTCGTCGGTCTTGCCTTGGAGTCCACGTCGGTAGTAATCCTCGGGTAAGTTGTTGAGGTTCTCTGCTTTGGTATTGAGATACCAACCATCTCCCTCCCGATAGACACCGCCAGGTTGTCGATGGAACTTCCAACCTTCTGGACGATCTTCCTCGGCCAGCTTGTAATACCAATGATCTTCATCTGGAGCATTTGAGTCTCCTACCATTCCGTAATGAGTCGGCTTGATTCCTTCCTTCATCGACGGGTATCGACCGCAACGCAAGTCGAGCATGTCCACAACGCTCTTGGAATGCTCCTTAGCCTCGTTTAACCATACCCATGTAGTCTGGATACCCCGTGCCTTCTTAACGTGATCAGGGCGATCAAAGGCAATGAAGATGACCTCGCTGCGTACAGTCGTGCCATCCTCTAACTTGAACTGGATCTTATGCGTTGGCGGTTCCTTGTTGCCCTGCTTGAACTCACCTAGATCACCATGCACCTCAAGCCAGTCTTTAATGGTCGTGGAGAATAGTTCGCTGTAAGTATTACGTGCGGCAATGATCCGACTGAGCCGAACACCGTAGTTGGGATGACTCTCCCGCTTTACTGGTGCCTGTTCGCACATTAGCTCTAAGAACTTGAGGATTACTTGGACTGTCTTGCCGGAGCCTAGTGGCCCCATGATGAAAGAGTTACGTTCCCGACAGTCTGCAAACTCTTCGAGGACTTTGCCTTGCGGCTTCATTACGTATTCAATCGTCGCCATGCTTTGCGAATGCCACCCAGTGCGTGTTTGCTTTCTTGCCGCTACGATGCCCATACAGCGGTTTTTCTGGCGTCAGGGCCAAAACCTCTCGCAAAGGTATATCGACCTCGTTCCATTTGAATATCAATGTGCCGTGAGGCTTGAGTACGCGAAAACACTCAGCAAACCCCAGCCGCAAATCATCTTGCCATGTTTGCTTATCAAGAGACCCATACCGGAAGCCTAGTATTGATTTCAAAGACAAGTTGCGAACATGGGGAGGATCAAAAACAACATGATGAAACGAGCTGTCTTCATATGGCATATCACGAAAATCATGTACCCGATCTGGGAAGACGTTTACCGGGCTTCTCCCTGCCTGAGACGGATGATGATCTAATTGCATGGCCCCCTCTCTCTGATCAGCAAATAGACAGCGTTCATCTTGCTTATCGAACCACATCATGCGGCTACCACAACAAGCATCAAGAACAGGCTTATCAATCGTCGCCATCGAAGCGCTTACGCTGTACAGCTATGACTAAATCACCACCTTCTGGGCCGGTTAGCTCTTGAGATTTAAGGTCTGGGATGTACTTAGCCATGAGCTTTAGGTGTGCATTCAGCGCCACTTCCTTGCGCCGAATCATCAAAGAGTCAAACTCTAAATCAGAATCACTAAGTTCATTAATGATTTCAATAACATGTTGTTCGTGACACTGCTGGGCTAACTGCTCCCTGAGAGCATCTTGCCTTAGCTTCCTGTTACGTTGAGCGGCGCTGTTGTTACTCATTTCTTTTTACCGAATATCCTATCCCAGTTGTCAGCGTATGCCTTCCGGCTTGCCTGTGTTGATTTACGTGGCAATGATCCTTTCCCGCCATTCAGCTCGGGGAAGTGTCTATCCCGCGTTTCCTTGTCTAGTTTACCACGTTGATCTGCCATCAGAGATCCCACCTCACTATCTCGAGTATGGTGCCTTGCGCTTCATTTAGTTTCACGACCTGTAGGTTAGATAGTATTGCCACGTCTGATCTCCAGGCCTTTGCCATAGAGTCTGCTGCGCGCACCGCTACGATGTATTCATCTACGTCAATCATAAAACGTATGAGACATAAACGACTAGCGCGATTAGAAATGGAATCACGTCCCAGAAAAAATCAGCCATATCTCCCCCTATGCTGGATAATGTTTTGCCATGTGCAATGCGCGCGCGTTCTCGAGCTTATCTCTTGCACATAGGTCCAGGTACTGACTTTGGCTAATACCCTTCAACCGACCAACCAGGGTACATACGACCTCTAGGTTCTCGATGTGCTGCTCTTTGTTACGTGCGCAAAACATAGCGCGTTTTACCGTCTCACACATTGGGTTAATTCCCGTAGTTTTGACGTGTCCCAGTATAACACAAACAGTGATTCTTAAACTAATTTAAAAAAAGATCACGAAAAGTGTTGACACCCTGAGATACCTATGCGAGGATGCAGTTGTCGGGGAGGGAAACACAGACACACCGACAGCCAGCTGGCAAAGCACTGACAACCGAGAGGCCCAGGGAATCACGACTTACTACAGTGCACTCATGGGGAGTGTGCTGCACTAAGTCATTCAAGGGAGACTGACTATGTTTGTAACATCAAAAGCTGGTTTTGATATGTTCACCAACGCTGTTGCTCGACGCGACGTACCAACTGATTATTACTCAGGTGGCATCTTCGATGGCCTCATTGAGATTTTTGATGAGTATTACAACTGCGCAATCGCTCATAACAAAAACGGCTGGGCGATTTACCCGCTTAACCGTAACCCAGACAACACCGAAGACGGACCTCGACATCCGCTTTTTGGTTTGTACTTCGATAGCAAAGAAGAGGCTGGGGGTTGGGCAGCCAGCATCGCTTACAAATCTTGACTGATGAGCCTGGATGGTCACCAGGCGAAACGCCGTGAGGCGTCTCAAGAAACCAAGGGAGAAACACCATGACAAACACCAACCCCAACTTTGCAGACTTTCAGAAAGGCTATGACGCAGGTGCTGCGGATGTGGCCGGCATGGGATTCAATGCGGCTCGAGATAAATTCAACATGGATTTTATCCCAGGCAAACCAATCCGAAATGCTGGGCAACTTGCATGGGCGCTTGGTTATTTTGAAGCGTTAACAGATCGGGCCGCATAAGCGGCCTTTACCAAGGGAGAAGCACAATGTTATTAACTTACGACGAAGCAATCGAAAACGCACGGGATCGTGTTCAAGAAGAGATCGATCGGTACGATGATGCGGAATTCAATTTCGACTCATACGCTGATAAGCGTCCACTAGTTGCTGCTTATTACGCCGACTATCTGTTTGCCTAAACCTACTGATGAGCTGGTGAGACTCCAGCGAAACGCCGCGAGGCGTCTAGGTAAATAACCAGGGAGGGAAGTAACAAGAAACAATGTGGGTTTTTGAACCTGGCGAGACTGTGTATATCGATAAGATCGATCACGGTCACGCAGTTGCTGGCCGCGAAGAAGCGGTCGTCATTGAAGCGACTCGCACAAAAGAAAATGACGCCGGTCATTGGACAATGTGCTGGGTAGAGTATCCACACCGTTCTGTTAGGTATCAGCGGAATGGTGCGGTGCTTCCTCGCGAGCAGCTTTGGCTGCACAATGATGCGTAGCACATCCTGACTTAGACTCGGAGCCTGATGCACTTGTCACCAGAACGCATCGATATTTTACAATCCAAGGGAGAAACACAATGTGTGTATATGAATACGAAGACCTAGACGAGCAGATCGTAACCTATAACGTCATCCTCGATGGCATCGATAGCGCGCTTGCTCAACTCAAAAAGGCTGACAACTTGCATGGCATGACTGACATCCAGGGTCAATCTGTCATTCAGCTAAGGCAAATATATGACACCATGATTGGTGACCTTAACAACCTAGAAAGGGAAGGCTAACAATGAGACCAAGAGCAATAGGTAGAAAGGTGCAATTCATGATCGGAGGTGACGTGGCTGATGAGTCCGTCGTCTTCGGTTCCCGCATAGAAAAAGATGACAACGTCGCGAGTGTCGAGGTGTTAGTCCGAGCAGAAGGCGAGAGCTGGTGGATTCCCATGACTACTATCCAGCCTCAAGAGTGTGACCTGCCAAGTTGCATCCGGTGGAAGGCATGACAACGATTGTCTTCAATAGTTTGGATAGCGCCTTGCGCTGGTGTAAGGGCCATGATGTAAGCACTAAGTACATCGATAATGTGCAGGGCACCTGGCTGATGAAGTATCCCGGCATTCACGATCCCTATGAGGGTGACCAATGACAGCAGCGACCAATCCTGATTACCACATGACATACTCCGAGATCGCTGAGGTGCTCGGAGTTTCTCGTCAACGGGTTAAGCAAATTGAAGAGAGCGCGCTAGACAAACTCAGGCGTCAATACTATCCGGACTACGTTAGTTCCAGCTCTGAATCTCGTAATCAGGATCAGCTTGTTTTGCCCTGACCTCACTTCGGTAATGATTCGAGATCTCTTTCCTCAATGCTGCGTTTGTTTTATATATCTCATTCGATACCAAGCGCAGCTTATCCATCGCTTCATCCCCGTACATATGACGCAGGAAATCGTGAAAAGCGATTGGCGACTCGGTCATTTTTCTGTGACATGCGTGGCACATGGCGATTGCGTTTGACATTGCCCAGCGCAACCGCTTATTTCTGCGGCCAAAAATATGACAGCACTCCAAATTTTCTACTCGATGACAGTGCAAGCATTTCCCGTCTCGCAACCTTACGGCTTTTGAAAACCAGTCGTCGCAAGC
>Ga0213867_1001614_pt1 | contig 10077 bp, 8 predicted proteins | sample PICome_12_FD_160120 | JGI IMG/M metagenome (GOLD analysis project Ga0213867, IMG submission 160120) | Coastal seawater microbial communities near Pivers Island, North Carolina, United States - PICO540 | ecosystem: Environmental > Aquatic > Marine > Coastal | place: USA: North Carolina | collected... | reverse complement strand
TAGAGAGAGAGAGAGAGAGAGAGAGAGAGAGGGCGAGAAGGATATATAACATGACATGACATAGCATAGCATACTTCTAACAAACTTCAGAGCATGTACGAATGCTCTCCATGTGTATCAACGTGTATGATGATCTTTACTAACTAATGTTTGCATCATATTTAATACCTTTGACACCATGATACCCGGCAGAGGCAAGAAGTTATTACGGTACGCACAGGAAAACGATCGTCGTAACGATACTTCATCGTCATCCAGTGAGGAGGAAGAAGAAGATTTGGAAGTCAACAAGAATGTGAATAATAATCTTAGTAATAGTGCGAATCTTTCATCCTCAGAAGACGAAGGAAGTAGCGAGGAAGAAGCACCTGTCCCCGTTCGGAAAAGAAAATCTACCACAGCAAATGGACGTGGTACGAAGAAAGGGAAGATGAATCGACAGCCTTCGGCTTCGGCCTTCTTTGATATGGAGGCTGATGATGTGGACGATGAGGATGATGATGAAGACGAGGTTGAATCGCATTATAGAAAACAATTTAAAAAGAAAGGAGCGGCAGATATAGAGAGGGATCGTGAGCGTGAGCAGTTGGATGCGGAAACGAAGGCGATTATGAGGCAACAGGATAGGCGTCGTCAGGCAGCAGGTGGGTTTTTTACATCGTTGGAAGCGCGTGCAGCGAGAAGCTCTGCAATTGAGGAGGAAGTGGATGATGAAGAGAGTGTGGCGCATGTAGCAAGGACTATTCAAGAACGTCATAAACAAAGCATGAGGAATGTCGACCTGGACGCAAGAGATGCGAGACCGGCATACGCAACGGATTATTCAGCTGTAAGTCAGCAGAGCTTAGTTCCTAGTGTTTCTGATCCCGGTTTGTGGATGATCGGATGTCCTCCTGGCAAAGAATCTGAATTGGTAATGCAAATTATGAACAAGGCGGTGGCTTTTGCACTTCAGGGTAAAAGCCTGGGAATCATTGGAGCCATTGCATCACAAACTAAAGGAAAAATTTATGTAGAAAGTTATAGTGAACCTGCAGTCAAGGATGCAATCCAAGGTGTTAGAGGGATCTTACAATACAAGATTCGTCTTATTCCCATTGGAGATATGACCACTGTTATGACTGTCACAACGAAGAAGAAACCAGTGAAAAAAAATGACTGGGTTCGACTTAATCGGGGTCATTATAAAGGAGATCTTGCACTTGTAATTGGAGTTAAAGATGGTGGTTTGAAATGTATTGTCCAATGCGTTCCTCGACTTGATCACCGATTGGCAGACTTAACTCCAGAAGAGCAAAAGATTCGGCGAAAGACAGTGAGACCGCCGGCAAGATTTTTCAATGCAGGAGATGTTTCCAACAAAAACTCAATCACAAGACAGCGTTTTCCAGGAATGAACGAAAGATACGATTTTTATGATGGCAACTATTTTCATGATGGTTATCTTATTAAGGAATTTAAGGTGAATACGATGGTGAAACCATGCAGCGAGGATAGCCCGCCAACCCTTGAGGAATTGCAACGTTTCCAGCGCACTTCTCAGAAGAAGAAAAACAGTGATTTTGAAGACATCGGCGATGATGATATGGAAAATGAGGGTTCGAAGAAGGCATCATCACTTCTTGATCATTTAAGTCGAATCCAAAAGAATCAGCAGGCTGGAGGCAATGGAAATGGAGGCTTGATGATTGGAGACACCGTGGAAGTAATAGAAGGTGACTTAGTAGGAATGCGCGGGAAACTCATGTCATTAGATGGAACGACCGTTAAGATAAAGCCATCAGAGACCTTAGACTTGGGCAAAATGGCAGAAATTGAATTTTTAATAGATCAAGTTAGAAAATATATCCCGCCAGGAGCTCACGTGAAGGTTATTGATGGGCGGTATGCCAACGAAACAGGAACTGTAGTTGCAGTCGATGACATGGAAGGTGGGAAAGACTGTCTGGCCGTTGTACTGACAGATATGACGCACAAAGAAATATCTGTACGAACTTCCCAGCTACAGGAATCTGCTGAAATTGCTTCAGGTCGGGATAAGCTGGCAGGGTACGAACTTCATGATCTGGTCGTCCTTTCTGGCGGTGGTTCGACAAATGAAGTTGGGGTTATTGTTCGTGTCGGGAGAGAAGAGTTTACAGTAATCAACAACCACGGGATTGTAAGAGAAGTAAGACCAGAGGAGTTACGTGGTAAACGAAATTCAACCTCGAAACGGGCTGTCGCACTCGACGTTCAAGGTGGTCAAATAAGAGTCGGAGATAATGTAAGCGTCGTGGAAGGTCCACATAAGGGAAAATCTGCTACTATCAAGCAGATGAATCGAGCGCAACTTTTCTTGTATTCTCAAACAAGGACAGAACATGCTGGAATTTTTGTTGTTCGTTCAAGGAGTTGTGTATTAAGTGGTTCACGAAACCGATCGACCTTGAATGAAGCTAGTAGCGGCTTAAATAGTCGCGGTGGTGGGGGCCAACGTGGTGCCCGAAGGGATGATACCTTGATTGGAAAAACAGTTCGCGTATCTTCTGGTAAATGGAAAGGGTATATTGGAACGGTTGCAGACTCAACTGCTACTCATGTTCAGGTTGAACTTCACTCACGCTTGAAGAAAGTTATGGTCCTTCGTGAAAGAATCGCTGTCGTTGGTGATAAATTTGGTTCTACTGATAGATCAGATCACTATGGCTCTAACGGCATGGCTGGTTCCGCTACTCCATTTCTTGGTGGTGCAACTCCAATGCATGGCGGTGCAACTCCAAGACACGGTAGCGGTGTAACACCAATGCATGATGGCGGACTTGGGGGTGGGTTTACTCCATCACACTCTGATGGTACAGACGACGTTTGGCGTCCGGGATCAATGGATCAGACACCCAGGCATCGGGATGAGAGTGAGACCACAAATGGATTTGATGAAGGTGATGCTGCAACCAAAATGCATGAGACAAAGGCTCCTGGTAAGTACCCACTTGTATCTTTTGTGTTTCGTTAAGTTTTATCTCACCGGTTTTGACCTAGGATGGGGAGGAGCCTCTGTTAGCGATGTGTCGTCAACTGTTAATACTTGGACCCCTAATTCAATGGTTACCGAATCACCCTTTACTTCTCAAGCTTCGCAGTCGACCCCATCAGCTGTCGGACCATCCGACGCATCTGTTGACACCTCAAAAATCGAGCGGCCCATGTCCTCTACAACGAGCAACCGATCGGTACCAAATTTACAAGCCACTGCTACTGCAGTGGATTCTGATAGCGACCAAACTGGCGAGTGGTATATGGAACGTGTTATTGTCGAGTTGGTTGAAAGTGGAAAGAAGGGTGTTATTAGGGAAGTCAATAAAGATAATTCGGCAAGAATTGAGGTAGAAGAAACGGGCGAGACAGTGCATATTAAAGGTGCAAAAGAAGTAAAGCTCGTGGAACCTAAGGAGAACGATTATGTTCTTGTCACCGGAGGGGTTGATGTAGGTATAGAAGGAAATTTAGTTTGTATTGATGGTTCTGAAGCAATAATTCAAGATGCAAACGAAGAATACAAGATTGTTGACTTAATGCACCTTGCGAAAATTATCGCTGATCCTGACGGTTCGTAGGAAACATAAAACATTTGCTCGTTTAAACTCCACATAAGCACTGGTCAGGACTCAGGACCCTAACATCACTGAATTCAGGATTAGAAATTAATTGAATAGTCATATTTTGCTTTCGCGAATAGTTATCAAACATTTGTCTTCCTAATTTTCAACTTGAGACGGCAAAGTTTGTGTTGAGCGGTTGCATTGTCGCCACATGCCACATACCGTTTTGTATTTTTTTTCAAATGGTTTCTAAATTGGACGGTTCACTGTCAACAGTTGACACCCCTTGTCCAAATAGCGCAAAATATGGTGTTTTTGAGACTCTTTATCTCATGATAGAGGCAAGTTATCGCTTTCTAAAACATTTCTCGAAAAGATAAATAGATAAAATATATATAGTGCTACCCGGTATGTATTCATGAGATGAGCGAATGAATATCGTTGATGCCTTTCCATGTATTATGTTATGTGAAATAAAATGAAATGCCCATGTACAAAGATGTACATGTATTTCATAATGTATACTACTAATGTTTACAAGTATAGGTCAAAGTAAAAGGCCGAGTAGCTCCAAAAGACAACACGAATCAATTGTGCTCATTTGAAGGAACTACTCGGCCAGAGTTAGGTAGAGAGTATGTACGTATATGAGTCGTTAAATGAAGATACTTCATCATTTCAAAAGTTCATGCAGTATTTGCTTGACATGTAAATAGGATTCTACGTAGACCTCTGAAGTGGTTATTCCAGTATATCTCAACTTGTCCTCGATAACATTCACTATAACTTCGAAGTATAAATTTACAGGAACATCAAAAGCGCTCTACGATAAGAGGAGTATTTTTTGTTATCAAAATCCTAATGTCTCCTATCTCCTATCCCATCCGAACTCGTATTCTATCCGTGTTTGAAGCATCAATTTAGATTCGCACCGCAAAACTACGCACGACCATTGAATTCACGTCAGAATTTTAGATCTCGAAAAAAAAACATCATTCGGATTGTCGCTTTCTGGAGAATACATGGCCCGTTCTCCCGAGAAGATACGATTCTAAAAGACTATGTTGAGAAGTTCGTCCAACCGATGACGACCTTTAAAGTATACATGTGTGGTAATAATCTTACACGAGTAGGAAAAATCTTATCGACTACGACTTGTTGTACGAGCGAACCTACTTGCGAACAAGATCTTTCGATATGTAAAATACTTTCACTAATTTTTTACTCGACGAAATGCCATCTATGTCGGAGCCATGTTCTGCAAATTGCATTCCTTGTTATAAATGTCAGAAATAGGCATGGTAAGTCAAAGTGCCCGGAAAAGATATCGATGAAAGTACGCGATATGATATTTGGCTTCAACATCAACTGGGAGGATTTCATTGGATCATATCAAAATCATAAATGTTCATAGCACAAATTTCGTATTTAGACAGTGAATACACAGGCATTCCTTTTATTCACATACCTTCACATCTACAACATCATTATTTCATCCATTGAAAAGACAAACGATGATATCAGATCGTCTTCGCGCAAAGCTACGTGCGGCTGCGGATCTAGTCGAGAAAAGGCACAAGGATTCCCAACTCTTGGATAGTGCAGCCGAAGAAAGACTCCCAAAATTCGATGGAGACGGTACGTATTGATTCAATCGGAATTATTTTCATAGGATGTGAAATTATCTGCTTCTGCATTGGAGTCTGGTGAAAGCATTCATTTTCGGGTTATTGAATGCGTATACATATTTTATTATCGTTGATCAGGTGTGTCACCCATGTAATGGTTGGCACCTGTTAACGAGTATTTGCGTTGTTCTTGATATTTGCACTGGATTTGTGCAATGATTATAATTACATATACAGATTCATTATTATTCCATTTAAGCTTGAAATGGAATACATGCTCATTCAAGATTGCTCTAGGAAGAGCGCGATGAACTGTTTAGGCTTTTTAGCAAATTTCAGTTCACCAATATGTAAAGGTTTATCTCCCCGTCATTATTTCTATAGCGTTTGCGTATACACTGTAAAATCAATTAGGTTACGAGTAACAAACTACTGAAACCCTCATTTTGTCGTCACCTTTGTGAATGCTGTCTTGCTAAATTACTTCTTTTGTCTCTATTTTCACAGAGGTCGGTTTAAAGGGAAAAGTTCTAGGACGAGGTGGGTATTGTGAGGTGAGAGAGGTGAATCAAATCACGTTGCATCAAGGTAAAGATGATGGCGACCCGGGTGATATCGCTACGAGAGCTTACATCTCAGGACATATTCTACGCGAAAAAGATTATCGATATGCCATCAAGAAACTCAGTCCTGCGGTTGTTGCGGATTCGCATCGATTCATTCAGGGTACGGTTGACTTGGCAGTAGAAGCTAGCTTCCTTGCTGTCTTGAACCATCCGAATATAATTAAGGTAAGTTATGGCGTGACAATAATGGTTCTAAAGAGAAATTCGCAACTTCTAATTTACAAAAGATGAGGGGAATGGCTTCCTGTGACCCTTTCAGTCAGGATTACTTTCTCATTCTTGATCGGCTATACGGAACATTAGAACCGAAGATGGTTGAGTGGAAGAAGCTTCATTCAAAACTCAATGGGCCAATGATGCGAGCGAGACCTTCAAAACGACGCGCGAAACTGAACGAGATGTGGACAGATCGATTTCTTGTCGCGTACGATTTAGCATCGGCGATGAGATACATGCATTCTTTAAATGTTCTTTACCGCGATTTAAAGCCAGAAAACATTGGTTTTGATGTGAGGGGAGACGTAAAAATTTTCGATTTGGGGCTGGCAAAAGAGCTAAATCCAAAGCTCGCTGACGCAGATGGGTTATTTAAGCTAACTGGAAACACGGGATCTCTGCGTTATATGGCCCCAGAAATCGCAAAAAATCAGCCATACAATTTTGCTGTAGATGTATATTCTTTCGGAATAATCTTTTGGCAGGTATGTACATGGGGCTCTCTTGAAGATATTATTTTACGTTTTATTATTCATGACAATTTGAATCCGTTAGATATGTTCCTTAGCGCAACCGTATGCAGGATACACTTGCAAAATGCACGCAGAACTCGTTGTTGGAAAAGGGTACAGACCGAAGCCAAGCAGTGAATGGCCAATTGGATGGGTGGAACTTTGTCGCGCATTGTGGTCATCTAAAATCAAGGCGCGTCCCTCGTTTGAGGGAGTTTGCGAAATGCTTGCAGAAGAAATAGAAGTAATCCGCGGTGAAGATGGTTCTGGACATCGGGCTCTCGATATATCAGGAAAATCGAATCATTCTCTTCATAATGAAAAGCTCAAATTTTGAGGATTGCTACTATTATATTAAGAATAATCGGAACACCATGAATTTGAATAATACAAAGTTCAAATACAAAGGTCTTATTCAAGGTTTTTGCGGACCGGTATTTCAAATTAATATCAATATATGTCTCCTTCTTAAAGTGAAATATCTGTAGAATCAATTGTTTTACAGAATTTAATTTCGTTACAGATCTCTTCGCATTCAACTAAAATGTGTAAAATAAAACGCCTACATAGCAACATCGTGATAATGTGCTCAGTAAGTTAAGAAAATATGCGATCACATCATCGTGTGTGCGTTTTGTGTATACTTTGTTTGTTACAACGCGAAATTTTGGCTAGGGAGCGTGGTTGATTTAGCTCTATTAATATAATAAAATGTTACATCAACAACATAGACTCCTCCACTATATCAGTTACGTCTAGAGCTGCCTCTTAAAAGAGTGAATGAAGACTTTGCATCCACTTTGTGAATCGATTATCTAGTGAACGTGAATATCTGGTGCACTGTTTCTCAATTGAGTAGTCGAAAAATTTGGTTAACAATAAAATAACAATTTATTACTGCGTTCTTTCAAATTACAAAGTACGTGCCACGCTGGCGTCATCCAAAGTTGCGTTTTGCTTTTTGACGTAGTAAGTTAAGACGAACTGTTGCTGCATCTACACCGTCAACGCCCATCTCGCCATCAACACCAACTTTATCTATTGCATACACTGTACTCGGACGCCTTCTCCGCCTTGCTTTTACAATCATCGAAGATATTGCGTTCATACTTACAAACACATTTTGTGTTTTGCCCAATTCACCTTGTTTCGACCGCCCTTTGTTCGTCACAACAACTTTTCCTTAAACATTTGATTATGAGAGTTAACAGATCAGTAGTCGAGATCTTCAAGTTTTTGATAAAATCTTACCATCAACCTGAATTTCAAAGTAACCTTTCTCATTTTCAGCCGCAGATGGTAAAACTCTCTTCTCGATCAAAACATCAGGAAAACTTTCTTTAATAAGCTTCGCAGTAGTTAGGTAAAATGGCCGTAATCCAGAGTCTGCAGAAAAGGAAATAGTAACAACCACACGTTTTTCCTTTGATATTGATTTCATAAGAAGTTAGCTAAGTCAAATAAATCCAATTGTAATTTACATTGCATACATACTTGCATAGTTAAAAACTTCTTGAATGAAAGCGCAGGCGAAAATTGAAAAGAATCGGCTGCATCATCAATAATTTTACGATCTAAAGCTTTACTTTCATCCAATAGTTCCGACTGTGAAGACATTTTTCTCACCTCCACAGCATTACTACCATTTTTTGCTTCTTCCTTCATGGGAGACGAAAAATTAGACAAACTGCCATTTTTGCCATTTATTGATATCACCCTTCCTCCTTTTTCCGCTTCTGACATGAGCAAAGCTGACGAGGACAATAAACAATTCGAACGGGAATAGTCACAATAATGTAACCGTGCTTGTGGACTCCGTGACACGAGACTTAACACTGCATGTAAACGACCCACGAATAACGCTGATCCAGCGACGATGAGCGTGGCCGACTTCATGATATAAAATTCAGATAAAATGAAGTCTGAACACAAACACTCTATGTTCCTTTTCCCAAGGTTGGCTTTGTGCTCTCGCTAGCTAGAGGAGAAGGTGAAAAGAATACTACCTGTATTGTTTCGAGTTTTGAGGGGAAAACGTGTGAGGTGTCACTACTACATTAGTATTAATTAGCCTAATTGCCGTTAGTATTCTATTGAAGAAGAGAGAAACAAACAGATAGATAGACATTCGATCGCTCGTGTCGAGAGCTATGGACTATGGATATGGAAGGGGAAGAGCTGTTATCTAAGTTATTATTTGAGATAGAAATAAGTTGGTAGATGATCGACAACGGCTTTTCTAAATTTTAAATTGGTTTAAATTTCTTTTCTTCCTTCATTCGTTTGACTGTTTGAAGATCTTCTTCAAACCGTTGGCGTAGATGAAGAACTTCGTTTTGTTTGTACTCGCGCGTTTGGAATCTATAGAAATCCTTAAGATTTGAATTTCCCCGATTATCTCTCCTCTTGCGAGCTCTCTTACTAGCTTTGCGTCCGCCTCCTTGAAACCCTGCTGATTCGATGACGAAATTATTTTTCGCTTCTTCTTCATCTTCTTTGCCTCTTTTCCGCCGACTCCCCACAAAAATGTTAGATTCCTTTGTAACAGTAATGAAACCATGTTCATCTGGGACGTTTGTCTTTGCAAGCATTTCCTGCTTTTCGGATTCTTCTTCTGCATCAAACTTTGCCATGACTTCATCACATATTTCTGATAACTCTTCACGCGATGGAATCTGTGATTTGTATTTCATTATAACTGCATCTATACCCATTAAAGGCTCTTGTGCATCATTATCACCGTCATCGCCTTTATCCGCATTTTCATTTTTGTTAGATTCAAGTTGAAACTGATCAATCATCTCGTTTATTTCTAGCCTACTAAGATTTATACCTTGGCCTTCTCCGATGCGCTTGATTGCTTTCTTCATTTGCTTATTCGAAGAGAAGATCACGTGAGCAAAAGGTAATCTTGTGATGTAATCAAAACTATCTGCGAATATGTTAATTCTGCTCTCGCTCAAATATTTATTGTGAGATTCTTCAACAACGGCTGGTGCTGAAGCTGTAACGACGTTTTCAACCTTTCCAAACTTGTTTAAAATTTCCTTAAGGACGTAGCGATCAAACGAATGCAAATTAGTAGCATTCGATATCGCATGCAAGTCTCGCTGCATAATCAAGCCCCGTAGGCTTAGAGCATTGCATACAAACATCGTGTTACTCGTGTTATTGGTCCCATTTTTATAAGCTTGCTGTTCCTTTACGTATATAAATGTACTAAACTCGTCTCCCACACGGATTCGAATTGGCAAGTAAGACTTGATAAGCTCAACCTCACGAGTTCGTCCCATTGCTTAATACTACGTGGATGTTGTATCTCAAATCAAGTTTTTATTCCGTCTGGGAGAGCGTTAACCTTGTTGAGAGAGGAAAACAAATAGGTCGAATGTAAAGAGACTTCATCTGTTGAAAGTTAGTTTTTCCTTTGAAAACAGAATCATGTTTTTCCGAGTAAATTTGAGTGGCTGTAGCTGTAGCTGTAGCTGTAGCTGTAGCTGTAGCTGTAGCTGTA
>Ga0213867_1001612_pt1 | contig 10083 bp, 9 predicted proteins | sample PICome_12_FD_160120 | JGI IMG/M metagenome (GOLD analysis project Ga0213867, IMG submission 160120) | Coastal seawater microbial communities near Pivers Island, North Carolina, United States - PICO540 | ecosystem: Environmental > Aquatic > Marine > Coastal | place: USA: North Carolina | collected... | reverse complement strand
GGTTGATGAACATGCTTGTGTCATGCTGACCAACCACAATCTGTTCGAATCCATCGAAAGTTCATGGGTCAGCTTCACCAAACCATTTGGTTCATCGATGTGCATAACAACACTTCCATCCACTTAACGGTGATAGATGATGGTCTTTCTTAAATGATATCTTCATAAAGAGGGGTACAGAACGGTCCTTCCACATGAAAATTAAAAAGGACCAAACAATTCGGGGTAGCTTGGCATAGACCATAGTTTTGAATACGGAAATACCGAGACCAGTCAAGGAAAAGTTGGGGCACAACAATAGCAATGTAGAGCTTGTTTGATTGTTTCCAACGGCAAATCGCGAATAGAAGGGACGTCCTCTAAGTTTCCTTATCCTGCAAAACGTTGCCTCACTTGTAGTCTTAAAGTTGCGATCGCGAGCAAGTGCCTCCTTGTCGGTCCATGCAGGCTACAGAATCTTCAACATGAGCCACTCATTGGGATCTTTAATTGCTTGGAAAACGGGCGGTGAGGACGGCCCACGTTCACCTAGTTCTTCGTCGGCACCTCCACCAACATCAACATCACGGGTCCGCAGCAACGGAACGGTAATTAGCTTTTGAATGCTTTCAAAATACTGACTACATGTACAATACTGAAGTTGTGATGAATAATTTTATTAGAGTATATAAACCTGTAGTGGGTCGCACTTATGGAAGTCGGACTACTTTAGCTTTTTTGCAAGAGACTGAGACTGAGTCATTTTCTATATCAAGTCTCTCTTCGCCTCCTCTTCGAATGCGAGTGTACTCAAAAAACACTCTGCCTTCCAATACGTCATTATTATTTTTTCACTTTGTTTGTTGTGCCCAATTTACAATACTTGGTTCATCTTTTCTTTCAATGAGGTTCACAATGTCATCAATTTTTGCTATCGCCATTTCGGCGTTGCCTTCTCGGTCATCAGCTTCGTTCGCAGCGAGTGGAACCACAAAGAACATCTTCAGTGATTTCGCCAAGTCCCTTTCGTCGCTTGTTCAACCACCTCTTCAGCGTGATGTATACACTGTTGCTATTACTGGCTCATCGGGTTTAGTTGGAACCGCGTTGATGGATGAAATTAAGCAGAAAGGAAGTGTTTGCGGGAAAAAATGTAAGATAATCAAACTTGTACGAGGGACTGACTCAAATAATGATGATACCGCCGAGGATAAGTTATATTGGGATCCGACGGCACCCGTAGCTCTCGACCCCAAGTATCTGCAAGAAGTTGACAGCGTCATTCACCTGGCTGGTGAAAATGTTGCGACTTCGGAAGGTATTTTGGCAAGTGTTGGAATCCGGCCTTGGACAGATAGCAAGAAACGTGAAATAATAGACTCACGAATTACTGGCACGAAAGCATTAGCTGCTGCAGTGAAGGCAGCTAATATTGAAGGAGGCATCGGGAGACCAAAGACTGATTTTTTGTGTGCATCTGGGCCAGGAATTTACGGTTTCGATGGAATTGGGAGTGGTGCAAAAGATTTTGATGAGAGTGCTGATACTAGCGCAACCACTGGTTTCCTAGCTGATCTTTCGAGAAACTGGGAGAAGGCTGCAGGTTCAGTATCTGGTAGTGGAGTAAATAGTCGTGTTGCTTTCATGCGCTTTGGCGTGGTTCTTAGCAAGAAAGGTACAATCATTTTTTCATCCAACTTTCTTTTGCAACTGTACTAAATTTTTTCGTAATTTGTGTTTAAAAGGAGGAGCTCTCGCAAAACTACTTCCCATCTTTTTTGTAGGCGGTGGTGGAAATGTTGGATCAGGCGAGCAATTTTTCCCGTTCATCTCGGCAAGGGACTTGGCAAGATCAATTTTATACACTGTTGAAACTCCATCTCTCAATGGCCCAGTCAACATGGTTGCCCCGACTCAGGCCACAAATGCTGATTTCACTGATGCACTTGGTAAAGTTCTGAAAAGACCAACTATCTTACCACTCCCAGAATTTGCTGTGTCCCTGTTATTTGGACAGATGGGAGAAGAAATGCTTCTGGGAGGGCAAAAGGTCACACCTAAAAAATTATTGGAAAGTGGATTTGAGTTTCGTCACAGTACGATAACAGAAGCTCTCGATAGTGCTATTAATGAAGAAATGGATATTTAGGCACGTAGCTGCTGTCTTGGAAAAGTTATTGATAGAAAAAAGAGTTATTAAAACCAATCTTATCGAGTTGCAAAAGCTGAGAGCGATTTAATTACATCCAGATTTTGATTTCAGTATTGTGGGGCAGTAGGAAACCGGTTACTAATAACACTTTCCCACTCTTTCACAGCATCTTTTCCTTCGTCTCCTACACTCCTCATCCATTCAAGAGCGGTGTGAAAGCATTCAAAGCTTGCTCCACGGCACGAGTATCCACCGTCTATAATAAACTTTAGTGATGAAGCAACGGAGCCAATTTTCATTTGCAAACATACTTTAGCTATCGCGATTCTTGAGGATACATCTTCTTTGGGATTACACTTTACGCGATTGCACGCATTTTCTACGAAATTTTCTATTGAAAGATTGTCCGTTAGCGAAGGCAACGTATCCGCTATGAGCCTATCTTCAATCGATCCCTTCGCGATAAGTGGCAGTATTCTTAAATGAAAATCCACGATCCGTAAAAGTAACTCGCTACTTTCACTACTAAGATGCTTGATTTTGAACAATGCCTATGGTCATGGAAAACAATGGAAATGAATATGATCTATGTGTACATAACCTTTAAACATAGTTCATACCTGTAACGCCATCAGATACTTCCCTCGTCTGCATGAGACGTCGTACTGCCATATCCACGTAGATGGTCGGTGACGAGCATTCTTCACAAGAGTAGCTACCAACCGTTTCGATTCTTCAAGCGGATCCTTCTTCAAAAGGTTCTCTCCGTCGGGATCGTCGTCTTTCACAAGTCCCTTATTGCCATTCTTTTGACCGTTCCCAGAATTACCTTTCTGTGTATCTGCTTTCTTTTCAGCTGCTTTTTTCTTCTTTCTCGCAATCGCCTTTGCTTTTTTCTTTTCTGCAGAAGTCATTTTTGAATAATCAGGTTCGCTAGTTTCCAACTCACTTGGGTTATCATGTAAATATATATAAATCTTTAGTAATCCTTCCGCTGCTGTACAGTATGGTACTTGTCCCCACAAACTGTCCTCGAATCTGAGCACTTTGATGTACGCACGAAGAGTAACTTTCCGAATGCAGTAGGAATGGAAGTCAAATTGATCTTCGTGGAAGTCTTCAAAATGCTTTTCAACCGCAGCTACAGAGGAAAGGAGCTGAGAAAACCAGAAAAAGAATAAATGTAGGATATCTTACCATATTTTTTTAGGCTTAAGCCCCACTTTCTTTGGCGGGCCAGACACGCGGCAAGGTCTAGAGCATACCAAATGCACTGCATATCGTGTAAGTTTTGCGACGGGTCCCCCTCATGACGAGTAAATTTTGATATACAGTCAAGGGCATCTTTTTCTCGGTTACCAAGAAGCAAATATTTTGTCGTGACATTATTTATATATCGATCCTTTTCATCAAAAGTGCGCGCATGATCGATTGTTTCGATTGCCGCTTTTAAGTCCCCACTCATTTTCAACAAATGTGCTTTTTTCTCTAATATATCAATACATGTTGGAGTATGTTCAATACACTTCTCGATCATATTTTTTGCGTTTGTTAAGTCACCTGAAAACTCTAGAAGCTGTGCCTTTAGATATAAACACCAGAGAAGTGAAGATGTGGACTCTTCTTCGTCGGAATTTGGAAAATGAGGGTTGCTGGCTGACAAAGAAGTCACGAATTCGTTTACTAAACCAAACACTATTTGGTAAGTTTTATTTTCTTGCACATCGACAGGGTCCCGAGCTATAATTTTTCTTGGAGGCGAGTCCGGCGCGAACTCTTTTTCCTTAAAGAATAGTGTAGCAATATCTTGACCTAAAAATGGTGTCCCTTTCCTGATATCTCGTCGACAATATTTATCGAGTGCCTCCTTTAAGGCTTCACCTTCGAGAAATGTCAAAGGGATTCGACGAACCGCATAAGACTTTGGAAGGTATTCGCTTAGTTCTCCGCAGTAGTTCTGGGTCAAGGTTTCAATCTGTGATGGCGTGAGCACAAACATGGTCGCGATAGTATCAGTTCCTTTTAGTTTGAGAGACTCTTCAATGGTCGCCCTATCTACTTTAAGTATAGCACACATATAGCCCGAATGAGTGCGATAATTCTCGGAATCGCCGTTTTTTAGTAAGGTTTCGAAAACGTTTCGGGAAGACTCGTAATCTCCTATCCTCAGTAATGCCACTCCCCTCTCATAACTCCACGACATTTTATCTACAATTAAATCTTTAATTTCCTCCAAGTTTTCCAAGACATTTTCGTCGTTGTCCGGTATCTCGCTCATAACTGAATTGAGGTACATGAGAAGTTCCGATGTTTCAAAGCACTTCTTTCGCTTTTCCGAGGACTCAGGATGAAGGCTTTCCAAATATACTTTTATGACCTTTATGGCACCTTCCCGATCACCGTTCAGATGCTTTGATACTGCAAATGCGAGCCAGTTAATCTTCTGATTTGATTTCAGATTTAATATGTTTTGTCGCGTCACTTCAAATCCAGGTAAATCTCTCATCTGTACCTGCAGCAAAGACAAGTCACGCAAAATCTGCAAATTATCCGCATCAATGCGCAATGCTTGTTTGTACGCTTTGATAGCCTCATTATAATTGCGTTCCGCCCGATGTAGCAATCCATAGACATGCCAGCAGACGTGCGATCTTCCAAGATAAGGATAAACATTGATGAGCATAGATATCAGGAATTAAAGTATCTTATCATATATTATGCCATATTGTATTTACCTCATGTCTTTTCTCAATCCAAGCTTAACAAACTCTTTTGCTTCCTCCTTACTTTTTCCTGGCATCGCATTAAGGACGAGACCTTTCATAGCAAGAGTCTCTCCATGATCGTTGTACTTTTTCAAGACATTTTCTGCCGCCTTTAAAGCTTTCTTGTACTGTTTCGTTTCATAAAACTTGACAAGATTTCTAAACTGATCCAATTCTTTCTTAGGGAGCTGGTTGCCCATCCCAGCTTGTGGCGTCGCCTTGGATGAAGGTTTGCTCGATGACATGATCCAAGATACGGTGATGATGTATTATCTACACGATATGAAATTAGGTGAGATGAGGTGAGATGAGATGAGATGAGTTACTAAATTGAGTGGGGAGTGGGGAGGAGGAAGGAGGAATGTTCTCTACGTACAAAATGTGTAATAAATAATAATGACATGTTATCAAAAAATATATTTTTAGCTCGATCGATGAGCCAACAGAGAGGGGAGAGATCGAGAGATTTAGCTTCTAACGTTAGTATCAGCAGGCTGTCGACAGCTGACAGCCATTCATCTCGTGATACTTCGAAGTACATTGTATTTTTTATACACACAGGTATGAGCAGATGATAGTTTCATAGTTCATGTATTAATAATAATAAAACACTAGGCATTTCAAGGTTACCACCGACATAGCAACGTTTTCTACATATTACTTTTAACAAGGTTCAGCACTAGGGACATTACTAGACATATAGTTGAATTTTGAATTTCTTTCTTTCGTCAAATCGGGTACTTACGAAAAATGGGCGATGATCTCGGACATGATGATATTTACTTGAACATAAAAAGGCTAGATGAGCCTGATACTTATTCGGATGGAGATGATGATGGTGATCTTGATAAGGAAACGGTTGCTGCGCTGCGATCAAATGTTGTCGTAGAGGATGATGAGAATGTCGTTAAGCGAAAACATGAATTCGATAAAGGACAAACTGAAGTTGAAACTAAAAGAAAACGCAATCGAAAGACACGACAAGCCTCAATTAGGGAAATCGCGTTTCAAAATCAGTCAATACAAGCGAATTACTTGTGGGAATGTTCTACGAAAGCCCTTACAAATACTTTGCCAAATGCGACGAATTTGGGAAGACAATTTGACCCATCATATATACGATTGTTTGATTCAAAAAATGAAAGGAGCGATAATACTATGTCTGATCATTATAAGTCTCTCTTATCGATGAAGAAGTTGAAGAAATGGCGGATCCCATCATCTCCAATGGTGGTAATTATTTGTATATCCGCACGACGGTGCGTCTCTGTGCGAAAGGCTTTACTTCCGATGAAAGTTAAATGTGGAAAGTTGTTTGCAAAACACCTCGATATAGATGAGCAAAAACGCATGCTGCAAAGTCAGAAACCAGGCATAGTTGTTGGCACACCAAATAGAATCAGAAAGCTTTGTGAGGACGGTTCTCTATCATTTTCATCTACAGAATTAATTGTAATTGACGGTCAAGAAATAAATGGCGCGGTGAACGTTTGTACGCTAAATGACACGTCCACTGACCTATTTTCACTTTTGAAGGAATATGTCCAGCGGGAATGGAAAATGACGTCCGATAATAGATCAAAAAATGGAGAACGTTTGAAGTTAGCAATATATTAGATTAGAATTATTTAGAAGATTATTCTATGAGATTATTTTTGAAGATGTTTTACTTTATCTCTGTCGGAATTTGACAAACGAGTATATCTTGAGAGCATTTTCCCAGCATTACGTAGCGTCAAGATAGGAGAGCGTAGATGTAAATAGGCCCGTTAGATACAGGATTGGTCTAGAATCGATTGAGATTACTACATGCAAGAGCGACAAATAATCGATACCTGAGAAAATTGTTCTGGTGGTTACGAACGAAAGTCTCGAAAAATAATCAATACGTCATCAACGATAAATTGGTGCATGTAAACTACATGAAGTGCACTATGCATTGGGTCTAGCTGCTAGTAGAGTGGACAAGGTCTTGCGGGGTAATGTGATAATTATAGTGGCGGTAAATCCAGAAGTCAACGAGGAAGCTACAATTAAAATGAAAGATAAAGAAGACATTTTCATATATGTTACCGGTAAACAAGCCTGGCGAAATTATTCTAAATGTTGAAACGTTGGTTGCGTGTATCGAATCCAAGATAGGTAAAGACGTCAGATATATAGCTGCTCTCGTCGACGAATACAAGGCAATCATAACCAATCTTCTTGTTTCGAATACTTCCCAATGTCTCAAATTCCATAGACTAATTTTTGTTATCTTGCTCTCGTACATTTCTAATAAACTCATAACTCTCACTCAAAATTTTTGACCATGTCGCCTTGATAGTAGCCCTTTCGTGTTTCTTTTTGACATACGCAAGTCCTTCTTTATGAACCTCATCCCAATAAGATTTATTGGTGTACATATCCAATACGCATTTCTTAAATGCCATATCCGTCGTCCCAATACATCCTACCTTCTGTGCTTCATGCTCGAAGTTCATTGCTGTAAAATTAGACAAAACTATAGGAACTGTATGCGACACTAATTCGCTGATCTGTAAATACACCAAGTGGACATTAAAAATATACAAATAATCGCAGATCGACTTCAATGTTGCTCACCGTATACGGATCTCCGCCTCCGAACGCGTGCGGTGCGATTAGAACTCGAGTCGTCGCGTACATATGTTTGACGTCTCGAGGCGATTCAACAAAGGTTACATGAGAAGCTATCTCTGTCATATTATTTTTGACCATATCTATTATCGAACCGGGTATGTCTCTTCCTGCTATCGTCAGTGGTATGGGAGAAGTTGCTGCCCCGGAATCTCCTTCCAAAATCAATGGATAAACAGTACGGAGGAAGTACGAAATTGCGTCTACGTTGTAATTATATTTCGACGATGGTCCAGATACAGAAGAAAAGGATGGCACAATATACAGAATGCCCGACCTTTTGTCAAAATCTTCCACAGATACTTGTTCGCAACATTCAATCACATGTCCTAAAGCTCGAATTTTCGTATTATCGGGTAACAATTTCTGTAAAATTTCTTTTTCTTTATCCGAAATAGTCAGCACTATATCTGCCATTTTCATATTAGATATTTCTTGTATTTGGTCATCATCCATACAGAATCTTTCCAAACTTCGCCTCGATTGCAACGGTGCTTCTTGGGTGATGTCGTTGGTACGAATATTACTCCGATACATTTCCTGTAGGAGCGCGTTGCGTCGACATCGCAGATACCCTGCATCATATACCACAGCAAATTTACTTCTATTATGAGAGTCGCGCAACACCTTATTAACATCATCCATCGTACGTGGACGGCTCACAATAACTACATCGTAAAATCCTGGACGGGTCAAAAGCACTTTCTTCCAATCTTTGGAAATAAACAGTTCAACGCCTAAATCTGAATATTTATTTTTGCAGGATACATCGCACTTTTCCCCAAAATTCATGTTGCTGCTGGCAAAAGTAACCTTCATACTTAACTCAACGATCATTGATAGGTTCTCATATAATTTGTTGTCAATGAATAAATCATCTTCCACGCTATTGTCAATATACAAAATATTCGGAGTACTCTCATCTCGTGCCCTTCGATTCGATGCCTTCAAAAATACTACAGATTGTTCCTTCTCTTGAAGCAGATAAGGATTCGGCAAATGATTCTGTTGCAAACTATCTTTCCACTTGTTTACAAATAATTTCGAAGCGGCTTCCATCTTTGCTGTCGCATCAGCTGCGCCAAAAGATCCATGTTCATCGTGCAGTGCTACGGATCTCGGTTGCAACCATACTTCCTTTTGAATGTCATGTTGTATGTGCATCTGAAGATCAGTATCTTCGTAGTAATTCGGAAAATTTTCGCCATCAAAGCCACCGTAATCGTTAAACATATTCTTATTCACCATCAGACAAGCACCGCTAACGTAATCTACGGTGCGAGCGTAAGTAAACTCCGGAGCTGCTAAATCTTTACGATCGCGGCCGAAACCTGCGGCACTGCCATCCTGCCAGGCAATAGATCCTGATTCGATGAGTTGGGTTCCCTCTGCATTCAATAGAGTACACCCGACTGCAGCACAGTCTTCTTTCGTCGGGGCCAAGTCCATCATATTTTTTACAAAATCTTTTTCTTTCATTACAATATCATCGTTCAAAAGTAAAATCCAATCAGATGAATTGTTTGCAATTTTTGCAGCTGCATTGTTGCCGCCTGCGTATCCTAAATTTTCACACAAGGGGTAATATTTAATAACGAGCTCTCGACGAGGTTGTGTGAGCCTGTATTGATTTATAGCATTTTCGAGAGCAGCTATGGTCTCCTCTTTACAACCATTGTCTGCGACGATAAGCTCGAAAGGATAATCTTGAACAAATATACTTTCGAGAAGATTTTTCAAAGCTGAAGCTTTGCTATACGTGAGAATAAGTAACGAAACTTTAGAGTTGGTTGCATTTGCAGCAGGATTTGGAGACAGATTATAAGTTTGAACTTCACCCATCACTACCCGATTCCTCTTCGGCTCAGCTTCTTTTGGTACATCATTTGGTGCATCAGTTTCTTTTGACGCATCAGGTTCTTTTGGTACATCAGGTTCTTTTGGCGCATCAGCTTCTTCTGGTACATCAGGTTCTTTTGGCGCATCAGGTTCTTCTGGTACATCAGGTTTTTTCGGCGCATCAGGTTTAGGGTTAGGATTCAACTCATGTTTGAGGTCGGTGGGTTGTTTTATTATGCCATGAGAGTTGCCACCATTATTGCCGTCAGTTAATAGACGTTGATCCGCTCTCAAATTCGGACCAACATATACAGCATTTATTGATAAATAAACAGTGAAGCATATACAAGCAACAAATAAAACATACAAATAACTCGAGATTACTCTTCCGGACCCAGATTTACGATACTTAGAGCTATCCAACTCCTTAGCAGTGCCTTTGTCGTCCTGACCAATTTTGTGCCGGCGGAGATGAGGATGGCCAGTTTTCCGACGGAGCTGCATTGGCCTGAAAACAAAACTGAGGAGAGGTATGTTTCTGTTATGTATTGTATTCTGGCATATAGTGAAGTGAACGAAGAAAACACAAACACGTTATGAAGTTATTACGTTGTCATTTCTCTTGTTTCGCGCAAAAATGTCGACATTCGAGAACTCCCGAAGGCCAGACGTAAAAATGCGAGTAGAAAA
>Ga0213867_1001611_pt1 | contig 10090 bp, 10 predicted proteins | sample PICome_12_FD_160120 | JGI IMG/M metagenome (GOLD analysis project Ga0213867, IMG submission 160120) | Coastal seawater microbial communities near Pivers Island, North Carolina, United States - PICO540 | ecosystem: Environmental > Aquatic > Marine > Coastal | place: USA: North Carolina... | reverse complement strand
GGACAGTGGACATGGTGAAGGTTTCTGTATTGGGAATATTCTAAAATATTCACAAAGATACGGAAAAAAAGATGGCAAGAACAGAAAAGACTTGCTAAAAGTGATTCATTATGGTATAATGGCACTACACAATCACGATATGATGGAGAAATAATATTATGAAACTTAGTAATGATACAAGGGAAGTACTGAAGAACTATGCGTCTATCAATGCGAACCTTTTAGTGACAACAGGAAACAGAATTGCAACAATGTCTCAAATGAAGAACATTGTATCTACTGCAACTGTGCCTGATACATTTGATAGTGACTTTGCAATTTATGACTTGAATGAATTCTTGTCTGCGTTGTCTCTATTCAATGACCCAGAACTTACGTTCAATGAACAGAGTGTTAGAATTGCACAGGGTAGTCAAGACTTGACTTACTTCTATTCTGACCCATCTGTTGTAACAACACCAAAGACAGAAATCAGTATGCCGTCTGTGGATGCAGAGTTTACTCTGACCAAAGATACATTCAATCAAGTGATGAAGGCTGCAGCAGTTCTTGGTGCTCCAGATATGGTTCTGGATATTGGTACTGATAGTATTATGGACTTGCGTGTAAGTGACCGTAAGAACGATACATCGAATAGTTTCAGTATTGAAGTCGGTGCAGAAAGTCCAGCAAAGGGTAAGAAGTTCTATTTCAAAGTAGAAAATCTTAAACTCTTATCTGGTGATTATGACGTACAGGTATCCGAAAAAGGTATCTCACGTTTCAAAAATGTCAGTAAGGATGTTGAATACTACATAGCACTAGAGACTGCTTAATATGGATGATATATTATGGGTAGAGAAGTATCGGCCTCAGACGATTGAGGACTGCATACTTCCAAGTGAACTTAAGCAGACATTTCAACAGTTCGTAGACAACGAAGAAATTCCAAACTTGTTACTTACAGGCACTGCTGGTGTTGGTAAGACTACAATTGCAAAAGCAATGTTGGAACAGATTGGTTGTACTTACATGATGATAAACGGTTCGGAAGAATCTGGTATTGATATGTTACGAACTAAAATCAAAAACTTTGCGAGTACTGTTTCTATGGATGGTAAACGCAAATACGTTATTCTGGATGAAGCAGATTATCTAAATCCACAATCCACACAGCCTGCGTTGCGTGGTTTCATTGAGGAGTTTAGTAGAAACTGTGGTTTCATTCTAACCTGTAACTTCAGAAACCGTATTATTGAACCATTGCACAGTCGGTGTTCTACAGTGGAGTTTCGTATTCCAAATGCAGAGAAACCACAACTTGCAATGGGATTTATGAAACGTGTACAACACATTTTGGAGACTGAGAATGTTAAATCGGATGAAAGAGTTGTGGCAGAACTTATCAACAAATTTTTCCCAGATTGGAGAAGATGTCTCAACGAACTACAAAGATACTCTGCAACAGGTAATATTGATGCTGGAATCCTCGTCAATCTATCAGACACTTCTATCAAAGAACTTGTATCATTTATCAAGGATAAAGACTTCAAGAGTTGTAGAGAGTGGGTTGTTCATAATCTGGACAATGACCCTCATAGGATATATCGTAGGGTTTATGATAGTCTATCTGGTAATGTACCAGACAGCGCTATTCCTCACTGTGTTCTCATACTTGGGAATTATTCTTATAAGTCTGCCTTTGTCGCTGACCAAGAAATTAATCTCTTGGCTTGTCTCACGGAGATGATGATAGAAGTTCCTTTCAAATGAGTTACGAACTAAAGGAATATCTAAAGACTATAAACAAGACAAAAGAAAACCTCATGGAAGGTGAGGATGAAATGTGGGAAAAGAAGTATCCTGCTTTCATCATTAACAAATGTCTTGCTCCTACAGGTATGAAAGAATGTCTTCTTGTTAATGAGTTGAATGAACTTCACCACCTTGATAACAAACTACAATATGACTTTTTACTAAATAGTTTAAGGAGTATGAATAGATATGCTCCTTGGATGAAGGCGAAGAAGTCTAAAAACTTAGAGTATGTAAAAGAATATTTCGGATACAGTAACGAGAAGGCCAAGGCCGCTCTGGATGTTTTAGATGATGAACAAATCGCCCTTATAAAAAGTAAATTGAATAAAGGTGGAAGAAAATGAATGAAACATCGTGGAGTCCAGAGGAGATGTTGGAAGTCCGTCTGAATGAACCAGACGATTTCCTCAAGGTTAGAGAAACCTTGTCTCGTATTGGAGTTGCTTCTCGCAAAGATAAAACACTCTTTCAGTCTTGCCATATCTTACATAAGCAAGGTAAATATTACATTGTACATTTCAAAGAATTATTTGCATTAGACGGCAAGGATACAAACTTGTCTGAAAATGATATTGCAAGAAGGAATACAATCACTAATCTTTTAACAGATTGGGGATTGGTGGATGTTGTGGGAACATCAAAAGTCGAGGCAGCACCCCTGTCTCAAATCAAAGTAATCAGTTTCAAGGAAAAGAATGATTGGAAACTTGAAACAAAATATAACATTGGAAAAAAGAAAGAAAGTGAGTAATTATGAAACCAGGCGATTACATTATGGAGGCTGCAAGAAAGCAGGCCGAAGGAGAAGTTGCGGTACATATCGCAAACATTAAAGTATACCAAACAATGCCCGCTGGTATCGGCGAGCATTCAGATATTACAGAAGCAGTTATTGAAGAGTTGAATAAACTTGCAGCTGCAGATGACAGACTTGAAATGATTAACAAGTACTTCAAAAATAAAGAAGAACAAATAAATCTTTTCTCTTGACAATCACACATTAAGGTGATATAACTATATTATGCGTTTTTATACTAATGTTGTCCAATGGGGCAATCAAATCCTCGTAAGAGAATACAAGAATGGTGAGAGACTTAATCACAAGGTTAAGTACTCACCAACTTTGTACGTTCCTGTTCAGAAAGAAACTGGATGGAAAACCCTTGATGGTAAGAATGTCATGCCATACAAACATGACACAATCAAGGGTGCAAAAGAATTCATCAAACAATATGAAAACCAATCCCATCTAGTTTTTGGATTGGATAGATTTGCATACACATATCTTGCTGACACATATCCCCACACAGTTGAATGGGATAGTGACAAGATTCTTGTGTGTACTATTGATATCGAAACACAATGTGAGAATGGTTTCCCAGACCCAGAGAAAGCAGAAGAAGAAATGCTTTCCATCACCATCAAAAACCAGACAACCAAGAAGATTGTGGTGTGGGGTATTGGTGATTATAATAATGACAGAGAAGATGTAACATACATCAACTGTTCTAATGAGAACGAACTACTTGCACAGTTCATGAACTTTTGGGTTAAACACTATCCAGATGTAATCACTGGTTGGAACACAGAGTTTTTTGATATGCCTTTCCTTATCAATCGTGTTACCAAGGTTCTTGGTGAAGACCGAGCAAAAGAGTTTTCTCCTTGGGGTATTGTCAATTCACGTTCTGTTTATAATCATGGTAGACAACAACAAACCTATGATATCGCTGGTGTTGCAAACCTCGACTACCTTGCACTATATCACAAGTTTACATATTCCAGACAAGAATCATATCGTCTTGACCACATTGCTTTTGTGGAGTTGGGTGAGAAGAAGAACGAAAACCCATACGATACTTTCAAAGATTGGTATACAAAAGACTATCAATCATTCATTGACTACAACATCGTTGACGTTGAACTAGTTGACAAACTAGAAGACAAGTTGGGTATGTTGCAGTTGTTGTTTACTATGGCATATGAGGCAAAGGTTAACTACGAAGATATTTTCGGTACAGTTAAGTATTGGGATGTTATGATTCATAACTACCTCAAGAACAAGAAAGTGGTTGTGCCTCAAAAGTCATTCTCATCAAAGTCTGACAAGTATGAGGGTGCATATGTAAAAGAACCACAGGTTGGTCAACATAAATGGGTTATGTCATTCGACTTGAACTCACTATATCCACACTTGATTATGCAATACAATATGTCACCAGAGACACTTGTTACTGGCAACTATATGAAACTAGATGTTGACACAATGTTGAAAGAAACACCAATTGATATTCCAGACAGATGTACCATTACACCAAATGGTGCATTGTATCGAACTGATAAGAGGGGTTTTCTTTCAGAGATGATGCAAGATATCTATGATGACCGTATCATTTACAAGAAAAAGATGTTACAGGCAAAACAAGATTATGTTGACACCAAAGACCCCAAGTATCAAAAGTACATAAGTCGTTATCATAACATTCAGATGGCAAGAAAGATTTCATTGAACTCTGCCTATGGTGCGATTGGTAATCAGTACTTCAGATATTATGACCTTGCTATTGCAGAAGGTATTACAACTGCTGGTCAGTTGTCTATTCGTTGGATTGAAAAGAAGGTAAATCAGTATCTAAACAAACTGCTAAATACTAATGAAGATTATGTAATTGCATCTGATACAGATTCTATTTACGTTACATTCGATGCACTTGTTGGTAAAGTTAAACCAAATGACGTTGTTGGATTTCTTGACACGATTGCAAAGGAAAAGATTGAACCGTTTATTGACAGGTCGTACAAAGAACTTGCAGACTATGTTCAAGCGTATGACCAGAAGATGCAGATGAAACGAGAAGTGATTGCAGACAAAGGTATCTGGACTGCAAAGAAAAGATACATTCTGAATGCATGGGATGTTGAGGGTGTTCGATATCAAGAACCACAACTCAAGATTATGGGTATTGAGGCAGTCAAGTCATCTACGCCTGCACCTTGTCGTGAAAAGATTAAACAGGCACTAAAGATTATCATGTCTGGTACGGAGAAAGAACTGAATACATTTATTCAAGATTTTCGTAAAGAGTTTATCAATATGCCAATTGAACAGATTGCGTTTCCTCGTTCTGTGAATGGTATCAAGAAGTTTGGTTCTTCTCATTCTATTAGTCAGAAGGGAACACCAATGCATACGAAGGGTGCATTACTGTATAATCATCTTGTCAAGAAAAACAAACTTGGTAATCGTTATCCTTTGATACAGGAAGGTGACAAGATAAAATTTATTCAGTTACGGCAACCAAACCCATTTGGACAAAACGTGATATCGTTTATTACCAATGTACCAAAAGAACTTGACATTCACAAGTATATCGACTATGATATACAGTATGAGAAAAGTTTTATTGAACCGTTGATTTTTATCACTGACAAGATTGGTATTCATATTGACCGCTCCTATGGAACACAAACTACACTTGAGGATTTTTTTGGATGATACTAGAACGAAATGATGCAATCCATGCTGCAACAAAGTTGATGACTTACTTCAGAGACTTTGAACGCATTGATGATTACTTTCGTGCTAGAAAGATTGAACGTGTAAAGGATATCCCTACACCACTTCCTGGCTTTGGTCTGGAAGATGATATGTTTCAAAAGTATGATATGCATCCAGAAGATATGAACTTCAAGGTTGTGCAGATGCAAGCGAATACTTTCAATGCGATGTTGGAAAAGGTTGCATCGTTTAGTCCAGATGAAAATCCAGGCAAGACATTGAAACTAGTTGTTATGGAAACAACCACTGATACAGTGGTTGGATTTATTCGTTTTGGGTCACCACTAATCAACTCAAAACCTCGTAACGATTATTTGGGTGGTGTGCCTGACCTAGACATATTTAACAAACGTGCAATCATGGGTTTCAATATTGTACCTGTACAACCATTTGGATATAACTATCTTGGTGGTAAGTTGCTTGCAGCATTGTGTTGTTCCCATGCCAGTCGTAGAATGCTTGACGAAAAATATGATACTGAGTTTTGTCTATTTGAGACAACATCACTATATGGTAATATCAAAGGTGCGTCTATGTATGATGGTATGCGTCCGTTTCTAAGATATAAAGGTGATACACAATCTAAGTTTCTATTGACACTTGGAGAAGAAATTTATTTTGAGATGCGTGATTGGTTTACAGAAAGAAATGGTGGTGAGGATTTGATTCATGCTGGTGCATCATCTCGTAAACTAAAGATGCAAACTAAGATGGTAGGTATCATCAAGGCAAGTCTTAAAGAACACGATACAAAAGCGTATGATTTGTTCTCAAAAGAAATTGCAAGAGCAGGAGATGTCACAACGCAGAAAAGATTTTACATGGGAGAGTATGGTTATGCAAATGCAAAAGATGTACTTCTTGGTAAGACAGATAAATTAATTAAGGCAGAAAACTACGACAGGTTTGAATTAGAAAACGTAATTGCGTGGTGGAAAAAGAATGCTACTAAACGATATAACAAGATGATTGCAGAGGGTAAGGTTCGTACAGAACTAGAAGTCTGGAATCAACATACAATGAATAAGATTGATATAATACGATGAATGTTACAATTGCAAGGTTAAGGTCTAACGTAAAATATAATGGCCCACTAGAAACAGTATTGGATAGTTTCTTTGAGAACTATGTGAAGTGGATGAGAGCAAACCCACAACACAAATATGATACATACAACGTATCATTCAATCAGAGTAGACCAGTGCGAACACCAGAGACTATTGATTGGGCAGATGTAATTGTTATACCATCTGATTCAGAATTTAGATATCATGGTGAGTTGCAAATGAATCCAAAAGACCTTGCAAAGTCTGAAAGTCATATCGAAAAGATTGCACCATTCTTTGAGGGTAAAACCGTTGTGATGTTCAGAAGTGACAGAGGAGATACAGAAGAATTGTATCGTAGTTTCTTGCCTGACATCAAACACTTTGTAACTGTAGATGAGGTAGATTTTAGTGGTAACATTCACGGTATGAAGTATCATTTTATTCAGACGCTGAAGAATCCACTTGCTGAAATGATTGGTACAGAAAAGACAATCGACTTTGGATATTGGGGAAGAATGAAACACGGTAATGATAGAGAGAAAACAATCAGACAAATCTATCGTTCAGAATTATCTACTGTTATGGTTGGTGGGTTTCCATCTGGTGTAAAGAGACAGTCTGCTTGGATTAAGGATTGGAAAGAATTATATCCACTATTAGAACCATCACGGTCTACTCTTTGTTTTAATTGGATTGACCAAACTGCAACTACGTCACGATATCCAGAGGCACTTTCTATCGGTATCGTGCCTATGGTTTGGAGAGACTATGATTCAAATAATACATATAACATTGATGATTGGCAGAGAGTATCATCGTCAGAAGAGTTTGTTGAAAAGGTTTTACAACTAAGAGACAAAGACTTCTTTGAATCTAAACTAGAAGAATACAGAAATAACTATAAAAAAGTTCTACTATCTGAAGAAGAATATTTTAAACTTTTTTCAGAAAAAATGAATTTTGCACTTGACTTATGATATCTTTTGAGGTATTATAATATTAACGATTGAGAACATCACTGAATACATTGCGATGTTGCCATATGTCTCTTAATCTTTTTTGACAAAAAAGGGTACAATAGTGTATACCTTAATTATCAATAGGAGAATATTATGTCGAAAAACGTAACTTACACCCCTGTCGTGGGCACCAGTGGTTCTATTACCCACAACAACTATCTTTCAAATTACATTGAAAAAGTAAACTCTAAAGGTTGGTATAAAACTGACATTGATTTGTCTTTCCAATCACGAGCACGTTGGGATATGCTCAAACGCTCAAACTTTATCAACTCATGTCTTATCAACATGAACATCAGCAAATTTATTTTGGTTGATGTGAAACTATGTCTTGCAAATGCTACAGAGAAAAAAGACATTAAATATTTTCAGTCATGGTTGGACAAAGGTGTTGAATATCTGAACGTAGATTCAAACAACAGAACAATGACCCTACGAATGTTCCAAGAAGACCTAGTACGAATTCCACATGGTGATTATCCTGTAGGAAACGGTATCCTTTATTCTATAGACAAAACGAATGACAAATTCAGCACTATGGATGAAGACTTCCGAAACTTGTTCCTTACTAACTCTATGTCTGTTTATGTTGTTGCATCTGCAACAAGAGAACAATTGAGTGATATGTTTATGCGAATGAACAACGGTGAACCTCTTAACTTCTATGAACAACTGAACTGTACATATAGTAGAACCTGTTACACAATTCGTACACTGGCAGATGACCTTGCTGATGTGTTTGAAAAAAGTGGTATCTTCAATATCAAAGAGATTGACCGCCGAGTTATTGATGGTTGGTTCGCAAATGTTTCATACCTTTATAACAAAGGTATCAATCAAACTTGGGGCAAACCTATACATCGTGCTTGGTATGCTTCAGACTCTGCTTCAAACAAAATCATTATTGACTTTGCGAAAGATTTCAAAACTTTCATCAATGATGTTGTGGGAGCAAATCTAAAAAACTTTCATAACAAATGGGTTGTGTTTGATTTGTTTCACCAATACATGGAAATGAAACGAGCAGGGAAAGTCTTGATTGAAGATTCTACAATGATAATTGACTTTGTAAAAATCTACACTAACCTAATGAATGACAAAAAACCAAAATTCTATTGGAAATGGGAAGGTGACAACACACAGTATGAACCATTTTCACGAATGATTCGTGGTGAGGGTGCAAACACTCCTGTACGTTTTGGTGCATACAAAGATGCTGGTTGGAATATCTCAAACTACTTTGAGGATGCCGTAAAACTTGACTCAAAAAGAACTGCAACAAAAATCGAAAAACAAGGTATTGCGTTTCGTGATGGGTTCAAAGACTCTGACGGTGATGAATTTCTTCCAGAAGAGTTGTTTGATGGTCAACTAGATGCTGGTCATATTGTTGCTCATGCAAATGGTGGAATGACCGTTGCAGAAAACTTGGTTATTGAGAAAGCATCGAAAAATCGTTCCAAAGGAAAAGAAACCACGGTAGTTGCATAGTGAAAATACTACTTCCTTTTCAAGACCCTTACAATCATGCCCTCACTCACCCAATCGTGAGTGGGGGTACTGAAATGTTCTGTAAGAGCATTTACGATAACTTTAATACGACAATACACCAAGTGCCGTATGAGAGTATTGATTATTCTATGAAAGACAAAAAAAAGATATCACAAGACATTATTAATCATGCAGAGAATATTGGTGCAGATGTTATTATATCAAACTTTGCACAAGCAATATATTGTGGTTCTGAAATTATTAAATCACACATACCAATTATGATTGTTGAACATTGTGTATATCCAATGGCATCATGTATTACTAGATGGAACAATGCAATAGACAATGGACACTCTGTCTTTTGGGTTTCCAAGTGGCAAGAAAAGAAATATAAAAAGATGGCAGAGAGAACTAACCAGAGAGTTGTTCCGATAACAGGTTATGTTAATCCATCTTATTGTAAACAGAAACCTCAAATAAATGAAACAGAATATGATTGTGGTACTATCGGCAGATGCGATAGTGGTAAGAATCCATTTAAATTAAAACATATGACAAAGGGTAGAGATGTTTCAAGTCTTGTTATCACATCATCCACTCAATTGAAAAAGGATATTCCATATTATAATAAAAATAAAGATTGGGATGACGTTGTATGGAATGAACCGTATGATAAAGTTATAGATAATATTGCTAAATGTAATACTTACTTTTCTACATGGAATGGTGAAACTTGGGGAATTACTGCAATGGAAGCTTTGTCCTGTGGCGTACCTGTCATATTGAATTGTGATAATGATGGTGACCATGCGTCTGAAATAATTCCAGCACATAAAGGTCACTATAAGATGATTCCTAATAATGATAAAGATGCATTATATGATGCGATAAAGAGTTTTGACGTAGATAGAAAAGAAGTTCAAGAGATGACTTGGGAAAAACATAGTTTAGATGGTTGGAAGTTACAGTTTGCAGATGCTGTGAATAGAACCATAGATAAGTTTAACAGACCAAGTTTATCTTCATTTATGTCTTGACAAATGATGATTTATTTGATATCATACTATAAATTACTAAAGGAAACATTATGACTGTAGATTTTAAAAAGTATACTGAGTTCGTAGATGAGGTGACAAGTGATGCATCTAAGGATGCTGATTACTTTACTGAGT
>Ga0213867_1001610_pt1 | contig 10099 bp, 7 predicted proteins | sample PICome_12_FD_160120 | JGI IMG/M metagenome (GOLD analysis project Ga0213867, IMG submission 160120) | Coastal seawater microbial communities near Pivers Island, North Carolina, United States - PICO540 | ecosystem: Environmental > Aquatic > Marine > Coastal | place: USA: North Carolina | collected... | reverse complement strand
TTTCTGCCACTCCATTATAGATATATACATACGCGAGTACCCGGTATGTATTACCGAAGTAATACGCTTGAGCTGTACATTGTATTTTCATGTTTCAACGTACAATTTCCAATTTCGAGATAAAAAATCTTAAGGTGACAATACAGAGCTCCTTACAAATTTTATTTTCATATCCTAGCACCTGTCATCTGCGAACAATTGTAGACCAAACATCGCATTATAGACGCAGTCGGATACCGACATCCAAGCACCAACCATGACAAAAAAAGAGCACAAAAGCACAAAGCAACACCCGAGAAGTAAGAGTTTAAACCAAACACAGGGAGGGAGCGTTGCCACTCGAATGTGCGCCATCCCGACACCAATTCCAAAAATACGATGTTTGAAGCGTCCAAGGTCCAACCTTCCACGATACATGCTGGTTGTCAACCGAAGACGGTTGTTTCCGTGAGCAACTTATCCAAAAGTAGAAATCCGAGTTATTCTCAAAACAGCGATGTGATTCGGTCATCCACCATTAGTGCAGCATGCTCGTCGAAGATTGTCAGCTCTACAGGCAACGCGTTGAACAGGACTGGGAATCACATAATCGGTAAAGATTCGTATCGTACCCAGGATAGTTTGCATTTCCTGCACAAGGTTACTATATTGAAGGAGGATACTGAATTTAGAGAGAGTACGAATCACATTGTTGTGTCTGAACATGTTCACGAAAATATTGTACATACTAATGCAAGCAGTTTTATACGTGTCGAACTTCTGGATCAAGATGGTGTTTCAGTGAAGGCGTGCCCCTTTTGTCGAAGATATTTATTAAATAGAACTGCTTCCTTGTTTAAAGAAAATTTCGATGAATGTACACCTGCAAGCAGCTCTATCACTTCACGTTTGCGAAGCGAAAGTGAAGACCAAAGCCTTTTCTCTAATGAGATTGGAAATTTTACACAAGAAGCCCTAACCAAATTTAACAAAGTATTAGTTGAGGGCTGGCTTCTTAAGAAGGGGTCAGGGGGCGACTGGCTTGGAGATACGAAATATAAACCACGATGGGCCAGATTAGTGGTGCGTCAAAATTACAGAGGAGAAAGATTGCTATACATTCACTCATCATTTTTACTTCGTCTAGCTTGTTTCTTTGCCAGATGATGTGGTTGATGTGCCAGTTTTGCATATGTATTGGTATGAAACTTCGACGTCCCCCTCGACGTCTATAATTCTTCGCGATGTTGATGTGAAACCAATTGATAAAGATATAGAAAAATGGAAGAATGTCCACTGTTTTGACATAATTAGATCAAAATGTCAAGTTTCTTCTTCAAGGACATTTGCAGCTTCGGCAGACGAACGCCATGAGTGGGTATATGCAATAAATTTAGCACTTGCTGAATATAGTCGTAAAAGAAAACAAAAACAGTTTGACGGGAAAGCATCACCTGAGAGAAATATAATGAGACCGACTAACTTAGCTTCTTATGATAGCAGGTGGCTGGAAGGTTATTTTTCTGCGTAATGAGTCTGCTTACAAATGGCATTTGATATTTGCAACCTATATTAAACCCAATGCGTCGTACCGCAACGTATTTGAAAAGATATTCGCTTTTGAATGTGGTTTGCAGCAATAATCTTATTTTGTTCATATCAGGACAAAGAAGATGGTTAGAATTCTCAATTAAAGAGATGGCGGGTACACAACGAAGGATCATCTTATGTTCTACTGATGAAGCTATTTTTTGACAATCGCTTTCAAGCCATTTCTTCGTTATATCGTATCTCGACAAGTACTCAATATGCAGCAAATGATAGCGAAATAACCATCAAGCGTGGAACAAGTTTTAGTTGAAGTGCATGCAACCTGTGTTCGTTGTCATCTATCCCATTTTCATGTTACGGGAGCGAACCGAGGTGGTTAGAGCGTTCTGCTGGTGTTCAAGAAGCTATTTCATTGGTATGCAACAAATGTCGCACATGTATTCATTGTACATTAATGTATCTGTTGACAAGACTTTTGAAGGAGAGTTAGAAGAGAGCAATAATCAGGGTATCTACTTATCGAAGTTTACGCGTGCTATAACTTCCTGCGCAATGCTCAGATATTTGGTAATTGATACGAGTAGCTATCAAGTTCTGTTGGTTGTGAGAAATTGCCTCCATCTTCAATGCGCTGGGCGTGCCCCTTTCAACAATATTTTTCTACGAAACATTATCGTAAATCTTTTGAATGAATTTTCAACTCTTACTTTTTTATAAGCAGACTTCATCAATCAGTCTTGAGATTATACATTTATAAAGTTGTATCCCTTTTCTTCCTGTTGAACCTATTGTAGTCAATCATCTGCGATACAGCATCATCCTAAACATTCCCCTGAGCTACGTATGGGTTTCACGAATAGTACTGATACAATCTACTTTCCAGACTGACCGAAAAAATAATGAAGGCTCAATATATGTGGCTGCCTCCTAAAGGACTGTTAGCCTTCATCCATCGATACTCGAATTGCTCTGTTTTAATCTAGAAGAGCGGCTTCCCAAATCATAACTATCGATATGACTCTTGCGGGAATGTTTCACAAAAGGATAATCTTGCCCTTAACAGAAATAGAACCGACGAGAAAAAAAATGTTGATGTATCTGACAGAAAGGCACACTGTATGACCTAATCAATACAAAGTATGTTATTCTGTAATGATATGAATTATCATTAAACTCAATTCAACTCCAATACTTCTTTGGAGATCATACAACTAGAAGACACATTTTACGTAAGAAGTGATTTTTAAATATTTCCACAAGTATTATAACAACAGTGCATTAGTACGATCATATGTTGAAGTCAACTCCCGTCAATTTTGAGCTTACATCCCACAATTGTTTAGCCTTATCTAGATCACATGCTGCTGGTCCAAGTTTCACTTCCTTGCAGTTCTGAAAAAACTTTCCACCAACGTCGGACCCCTGAAAACTCGAAAGCCACACTTGTGACGTTGCTCCTCGATCAACTGCTTTCGTAAAATAAACCAAAGGTAACAAGGCTAACGTTTTCGGGTCGAGAGAGAGTTTTGCATTTTTTTGTTCGTCCATGGGTACATAAGTATCTTCTCCAACAAGATAACGCGCTAAATCGGTGCGAACGGCTCCAGGATGTAATGTGACAGCTGTCAAGCTTAGACCGGCTTTATCTATTCTATTTTGTAACTCTTTTGTAAACAATACGTTTTCCAATTTAGATCTGCCATACGCATCCCAAGGTTTGTAGCCCTTTTCAGCATTAAGATTATCCATATCCAGACCATCTGCAACAATCAAATGAGCCATGGAAGAGACATTAACAATACGGCCACCCTTGTTCAAGGATGGAAACAGAAGTGCTGTCAAAGCAAAATGTCCGAGGTGGTTGGTTGCGAACGTCTTCTCGAATCCATCCTTTGAAGTTTCGAACTCGGGAACCGCCATTACACCTGCATTATTCACTAAAACATCGATCTTTCTTTCACCCAACAACTCCCTATATTTGTTAGGAAATGCTTTCACATCAGCTAAATCACATAGATCCAAACTTAAACTAAATACTTTGCCCTTCGAAGACGGTTCGTAATCTTCTACTGCTTGTACTGCCTTCGCTCCTTTCGCGGGATTTCGACTCGTTAAAACTACAGTAGCTCCACCAGCAGCAAGTCTTTTTGCCGTTTCTAGTCCTAATCCTGTGTTCCCTCCAGTGATAACAATCACTTTTCCATCCAACAATCCCATTGATGGAGTATAGGGTGCAGGTCCTTCTATTGCAATTTTATTACCCACAATCCCTGTAAGAAGCGCTCCAGTCAATGCTTGCTTGAAAAATGATCGTCTTGGTGAAGTACCGTCATCATCATCTGTAGACGAAGTAGCAAACAACCCTGAGCGATCACTTATTTTCGGTGTAAATGTTTTTCTGTCCAACTTTTTCAAATTGACGTGGGAAAAACTGTGCACACTGGATAGAGTAAAAAGAAATATTAAGATTGACCTCATGATAATATACCAGACGAGTTTGCAGTTATGAGGTGACAACGGTTATGGTTTCTATTTGTTGCCTTATTTCTTTCAACCTTGTGAAGGTTCAATTTATGATTTAGATTGTGAAGTGTGAAGAAGTAAGTGTACGTGTACGTGCAAGTGGACAACTGAGTCATTTTTCCTGTTTTCAGCATTTCACACAAAAAACACGAACATTTCTACTCCCTGCCAACAACTAATCACTCATCCAACACAAAAATACTCACAATAACTAATTCAAGTACCCCGAAGTTAGATGTGAAAACGGGAGAGTTGTTGAAAGCAATAGTGAAAAGTAGAAGCGAAATTCTGAAATGGAATCCAAATCGAGCGACTTTGAATTCTTTCGTGCATACCTTGATAATCTTTATTGATTAGCATCGCAATCTACACCACGACACCGTCGGCTAAACGACCACTGTTGAGTTATGTAAATAAAAAAGGAAGGTCACCATAAACACATCGCTTATCAAGATTCTGTCTCTTTTGGGCAAAAACCTGAGGCATTCCGCGCTAATTTTGTACGCATTGTACTAGGAAAGACGTTCTATACTATATTTGAAGTGTCCTTCCTCGTTCTCAGAGTACATCAAATCGAGATGCCCTTTCGTCAGGTTCTCAAGATGTTCGGAGAGACATCAGGTAATTTGTCGCTGCTTAATCTCTTCGAATCCAGCAAAATTAGTATTATTATGCAATACATTGCTTATATTTTATTATTTCGTGGTTTGAGACCACTAAGAAATATTAATTACAGATTGATCTTAATAGATTAAGTCCATGTCCAAGAGCAGTTTCGTTGCATGAAACGATTGCCATTCATGGTCCGAGCTCTGTTATTGGACTGTTTTCTCCTATCTAATTCCACATTGAACCTAGTTAGCTTCCCTGTAAACTACCCATCATCGTGAGTCTACATGAGAGATTCCATGCACGCATATCCCTCATAGCTAAGATCTTTTACCTCCCTTACCCCAAACTTCCAATGCGAGTAGGAAGATATCTTTTTGAAAGTGGGTACCTCTTCAATTTTGAAATTGAAGCTTAAATTTCTAATGGCTGAGTCGAGTGCCGTGCAGATGCTCTTTGTCAACTGAGATGCATATTTCTGGCGAAGTAATTCCCACTTCGAAATAAGTAGTCATAGACATTGACATGACGTAATTCCTCAACTCGCAATTTTGTTTGGTTTCAATAATTTTTCGATTTCGAGGATATTGTTTTGATCAGTTCTGCTTTCGATTTTAAAAAGTCCTGACGAACTCTTTGCTTCAGACTAGCACTCCATACGCTCGAAAATAATGTATCATCGTTCTATTTTCACCATCAGAGAATCTCTCTGAACTGTTAAGATTGATTATGGTGTAATCTTTCTATATGATGCTTTACTTATGAAAAAGCAATTTCTTGCAGCCAAAATGTGTAGGTATAGTCAGTACCAATCTTTTCGAGTAAGCACTATTTAGAATTATCGTTGTGTGCGGCCATTACGTTGGAAATATTCCGAAGTCGACTATTTTTTAAAGAGGGTATTTGAAGCTACTGGTAGCTCAAGAAAGTTTGTTAATGAGTCGACAGATCTTTAGCTCTATTAATTACAAAACTTTTGATGGAGCTTTCTCACAGCATCCCCTCCTGCAATGCTACCTGCATCGTCACTTTCGTGCATTTGCCAAATTTCGTGTACAAACTCAATCATTTGGTTTTGATTCAATTTACCCATCGCACACTTATTACATACATTTAGTGATAAACTGATTGCTTCGTCTCCCAGAAGAAAGTACTCTCTTTGGAATGCTTGAGATAAAGAAAGATCAACATTCGGTAATGAAGGAGATCTTTCAATGATGGAGAATAATAACAAAGCGGAGGGGTCCAATATTTCTCTCTCAAAATGTCCACAAATTCCGTATATTAACTGCTGAATGATGTTAGGCAAAATTCTTTTAAATGAATTCGTAATATGCGGCTGTAGAGTTGATAATGTTGGATCAGAAAATTGCGGTGATGAACGGGGGCGCTGAAGTTCAATCTACAAAAAAAGGCAGTTGGTCGATATCAAGGAAGAATTGTCAAATTATGATGACTTACCACAGATTTTATGTACAAGATGGCTGAACGAGTAGTATATCTATCTTTATTTCCAAAAGATTTAGTAGCCACTTCCATTGACTGCGCAAACAAAGCTTGACTGTCTTCTTTGAAAGGCTGTATTTGAATCAAGAGGGTAGGACATAAAGTTATGCACTTCGTCATCATTGAAAAAATACCTGCCAATGCTTCCGAGGATTTCTTATCGTTTTCGTAGCTCTTTTCTTGAGGAGCTTCCAAAGAGTTTTGACCACCTCGTTGCTCCTTCGCTTGCATCCAAATGTTTCCAGCAGATAAAGATATCGCATCTGACGAAACTCGTAGAAGTGTGACAATGAGTGTGGAAAGTTCGTTGCTTATAGGGGTTGAAGAGAAATGAAAATTATCATTAGACCCTGCTATCGCCGACCCATAAAGTTCAATAAGTTCCTCTATGAACATGAACGCGGGAAGTAGAGAAGCACTCCCATTACTTCGAGCTACTCCGGAAATTATGTTTACACCTAGCTCACTTATTTGCTTTATGAAAGGCAATGGATTTATCATTTGGCCGGCTGTCACAATAGCTTGAGTCAAAAGATTCCCTAGAGAATCGACAACGACCTAATCGTAGGTATTGCAAAAATTTAGGATACTCTCAATCTCAAATAGGGTATGTACGTGAACTTACAGATTCATCGTTAAAATACATAGCACAATGCTTGAGACAATCCATCGCTTTGTGGATGACAATAAGTGACGGATGCTCAAAACTCGTTGATTCGTCGCGGGAAGATGATTTGTATTCGTCAATTATTTGTCCACCTGCTGTGCTGTTAAAAGTTCGAATCATTGTAAACAAAAGGCGAATCTCTTCTCCTACGTGGATAAAGTGTGAGCGTATCACCGAGTCTTTGTTAGGCATACTAACTCTCATCATTTCATTAATTCCTCCAATTACTGCACTTAGTTTTTCAATTGTAGGACGAGCTAAGTTGCTCAGAGTTCCACCCCATTTTTCAGCAGTCAATGTCGCAAGAACACGACAAATGCCACTACAAAGAGATTCACGATCTTCAATAGTAATTGAAGAATGTTGGTCAGCCATTGAGTATGATACATCCCACCCTTCAGCGAGTGCTGCTAGTGCTTGAGGTGTGGTGAAATAATCAGGTGACCGTGACAAAATGCATCGAATAGCAATCGCAGCTTCTGCAAAGGGTGAAATAGACATGTCATGAATAATATTTTGGGCTAAGGCGTCTCCCCTAAAAGCACTAGTTGCTGTCTCAAAAGTACCAAGGGAAAGCTTTGCTCCCAGGTCAAGTATGCCAGGTTGGCTCGATTTCGCGAACCAATTACCATACTTTCCATGATCACGTAGTAAGTACAAGTTAGATTCGATATGTATAAATTGTAGCGTAAAGGTCCTTTCCATACCTTTCCAATGAAGCGACACATTTGTGCCAAAACTAATGGGTTACAAGTCGCAACATCAGGACTCTCTGCGAGGCTATACACACATCGACCAAGGAGAGTATCATGTAGTTCTCCATTGCTATCATTATTTAGTTGATTCTTGTCGACACTACCAGCTTGGAGACTCTCTGAGACTGCGAATTTACATGCTTCTATCGATACAGCATTTATGCAAAAAATTGCAGACTCAAGTTGTCTCCAGTTTGCGCGTGAATGAGTTGAACAGATCTCCGTGACAATGTTGACACAAGTTTTCATGTAATGTTGAGGATTAAAAGTATAGGAAGCATCGAGTGCGGTGGCCAGAATGCTTTCCCGAAAATTTTCAAATTCATCAAATGAAACATCGCAGTCCACTGGCGTTTGTTGTGGAGACAACACGTTGGGATCACTCGTAATGCTTTCAGGCCATACACTCCTTCTAAGCAAAACTGGCAATAGAAGATTAAATAGGTTCGATCCGTCAACAACAAGAAGTGGGATGACCTCAACAGCAATACCACTTATATGTACCGAATTGTGAGAACAGGCATGCAAAAGCAAATCAAGGATACCAAGCGATTGACCTGCTTGAATTGATGCCCTGATAAGATGCTGCGAAGCAACCGCAATCGCTGCAGCGATTCGGGTCAAACATCTACAGACTGAAACGTCGCCTAATAAAACAGAAAGTATAATAAAACAGAAAGTATAGAGTAATGTAAGAAACATCGACAGTACAACGCATATGAATTGTAGCTTACCCATTGATTGCCTACCAACAAAACGAAATCGTTGTAGGCCAATTGCTGACGCAAGTTCGGAAAGGATATTATCTCGCATTAAAATTTCATAATTTCGATAATTCTGCGATGACTTTTCGCAGAGTATAACATCAGTTAAGTCCGCGGCAGCATCCACGACTAATTCAACATTTGAGTAGAGAGCATCAGTGATTACATCAATTATTTTGACCTACGTGAAACCAAAAAAATATGAATACTAATGAGAACTCCCAATTTTGTAAACTTACCTCAGAATCTTTACAAATATTCCATAAGTCTACTACTCGGAGGTCAACAGCCGTGCACCATCTTTCCAAGGCTCTTAGTGATAATGCTGATAATCGATGGTTATAATTCGTGGTGGAAACAGCGTCAGCTGGACCTCTAATTATAGATATATGAGTATCTGATTGGTCACTTTCTCGCAATGCTTCGCAAAGTGTAGGCCCAATTACCTTAGCGACTAATGGGGGAGAAAGGTGCGTCAACATTTCGCCAGTGCCAACTGGGACAGTATTCGACAACCCTTCATCACCAAGATGTAACGCTATTGCTATCACAGAAAACGGGGGCATACTCGTTGCGCTAGGTATGAGCCATTCTAGGGCAAATGTTTTCAAAGCTGCAGGACCTGAAGCAATGACATTGGCTGCCAATACGCTACATAACTTTTCCATTGTCGCAGGTCTGGAAAACACGCTATGAGACGAGTTTATATTGGCATAAGAGAAGTCGAAGGCAGACGTCGCAAATCTACCCATTACCCTTTCACGCATATGGCAGTTCAGGTCAACAAGCGTTTGGGCAGCTGTTATCCTATTGATCTCAATTCCAGCATTCGTCAAGCAAGTCGTAATCAATCGTCTATCACTTTCCCTTCCTCTTCGAGCAGCCTTCTGACACATTTTGCAAAGCAACTGCACATGCGGTTCAATATGCAGAGCAACAGTGTACCCAGCTCTTGCTGCATTATTTTCAAACCGTTCTATTTCATTCAAGGCATCATTTAGAAAATCCCAACAACCATAGGTCGTGTGTTGACCCTCGGCGTTATAATTCAGTACGTAAATGCTGGCAGTCCTTTCCAAAAAGGACAAAGCACTTGAATCACCTTGAAGAGCCCGATCAAGTATATCGAGTGACTGTTCCATGTTCAACGTGAATGTGCTCTATATTCCAGTTCCAGAGACCAAACTAAACTGCAAAGACACGGACTTCCAACGTTTTGACACGATAGATTTGTTCTTTCCCTGTCTTCTTTTTCTTATATGATTATTATTCTCCCTCCACCTCCTCCTCTACTCCGTGAAGCACAGCTACCCACACAAACTCACACACTCACTCTAGTATACTAATACCGATCGACAATCGAAGTTTGGAATGGAATAATAAATTCTGTGGGAAATGCAAACACTTGGTACATACTCATACGTATATGTATGTATGTTCTCATCTCTTTCTACGAGAGAGGAAAGTGGGCGAGAGAAGAGATGGGGATGAGGCTGACGTGCCATGGTGTCAATGTCTAAAATATGTACTTTAGACGTTATTGTTATACTTTTTTAGTGGAAATGACACACAAACGCACAATGGATTGTCGCTCACGTCAGATTCAGATTTACGGGTTGTAGTTGGCACGTACATCTCCAAGAAACAGGAAGACAGAGAGTAGAGAGAACGATACAGAGACAGGAAAAAAGAAGGGAAGTCTGAGTCTCAATTAAGGATTCCTTTGTCACTTGTATCATATTGAG
>Ga0213867_1001608_pt1 | contig 10106 bp, 9 predicted proteins | sample PICome_12_FD_160120 | JGI IMG/M metagenome (GOLD analysis project Ga0213867, IMG submission 160120) | Coastal seawater microbial communities near Pivers Island, North Carolina, United States - PICO540 | ecosystem: Environmental > Aquatic > Marine > Coastal | place: USA: North Carolina | collected... | reverse complement strand
CAACGTACCTGAACTAGGTAATTTGGCTATTACAGATCTAGAAGTCCTAGCCACTACTCCACAGGACCAAATGGGTCCAGCATACCGTGGCGTAGATCCTACGCTGTACAGTAAGCTACAGGATAAAGCTCGTGAGCTTGCAAGTCTAAAGCGTTCTGAGAAGCTGCCTTCTCTTAACTTTGAGACAGCGGCTGCGGGTCAAGGCATCTTGGCTGACTACGAAGCTGGTAAACTGGATGGTGTAGGCCGTGATTACCTCACGCAGCTACGCAACCGCATCAGTGCCCTAGAGACAGCCGAGCGGGTCAAGAACATCAGTGGTGAAGACTTCACTATGGATGACTACGACAACCTAGATGCACAGATGGTTATAAAACTGACGGGCGATGGTGAGCTTGCTGCATGGAGAGCATCGGAAGGTAAGCTACTAAAAGAAATCGCACAGCGTAACCAAAACCGTGTTGATGCAGCTAACGTACCTAACGACCCTAAAGATTTCGCTATATACACGCTACGCAACTCTGATGAGTTTGAAAGACTTACCACGCAAGAACAGATACAACAGATCCGTGATGTTGAGGCGTTGTTCAATCCACAACAAGCAAACTTAACTAGATCCGATCTAGCTGGTATGTTGGCTGAACGTCGTCAGATTGTAGATAATCCAAATATGTATACACCAGACCAAGTGGCTGTAGCACAAAAGTGGATTGACGACATCTTCCCGTCAAAGAAGGCTGCCATTGAAGCTACCGACAAGCCTGATCCTGTAGAGATCAAAGAATCTGTCGTAACTATCTTGAACCAGAACGGTGAGGAAGAGCGGGTCTTTGGTAAAAAGCAGGAAGACGGTTCTGTCGTTGTAAGCAGCACGGGAATTATTATACCGTCCGCACGAGTAGTCAGTGTACGTTCACTTGAAGCGCAAGACATGATCAATAGAGAGATTGCCCGACTACCCTCTAAAGTAGGCGAGGCTCTTACTGCAATGCAGGACGCATCTACGTTCGCTGTACAAGCTAAACGTCTAGATGACGTTGTACGCAAGAACGAAGAAGTCCTACAGCTTGGCGGACGACTACAGGCTGGGTTTGGTACATTTAAAGTACAGACAGTTTCTATACTTAAAGCCATCAACGACATGGCTCAGAGTGACGACCTCAAGGGTGCTACACCCGAGGTGGCGCAAGGTTCTATCACACGCCAGATTAACGGCATGATTGATAGCTTGAACACAGACGATGAAGTTAAACGTGCATACAAAGCGTTTTTATCACAGTCTATCCTGTTGGTATTCTCGGCGGGTGCTGCCGTAGGCCAGACAGGCAATGGCTTCTCAAACAAAGACTTTGTTGTACTGCAAGACGCTCTGACAGGCGCTACAACTTATACTGAGTTTACCAACCAGCTAAGAAACTTTGCTCAAATGGGGCTTGATAAAGCGGCTACTAATCTCGCAATGCAAAGAGTTAGCCCCCAAGTAGAAAACACTGCTTCGATCCCGGGTACAGCAAACGCACTGAAGGCTTTGAACTTAAATGCCGAGCAGTACCTAGAACAAGTATGGGGCGATGCAGCTAAGGGTGTCTACGACTGGTCACAGTCACGGGAACAGGCTACTGAACAAAAGTTTGATCTGGGCGACCTAAACCCTATTACCAAAGGCAAAGTCGCACAATACCAAGATACTGGTGCGTCGTTCCAGCGGGTTAAGTCACTACTGGAAGGCCAAGGATACCCTTCGGGTTATCTAGACATAGTACTAGCACCGCTTAAATCACAAGAGGAATAACGATGGCTGAGACAGTTACAGACGAAGAACTACTGAGCATTCTGTCTGGCAATGATAGTTCCTCTGTCACAGACGAACAGCTACTGGCGATTGCCAATCAGCCTGTGGAAGAAGAGCCAGCTCCTGTATTCACATCTGACCAGTATGTAGAAAGCCCCGGCTTCCTGCAGCGGTTAGGTATTACAGACATCGACACCAACAACCCGATCTACCAGAACCTGCTATTAGATCCTGCCTTCACCAGTGCAGATCCCAAAGAACAGCGGCGGATGTTTATCGAGGCTGTCGATAATACCAACCAAGCCATATACGAACAGCAAGGTGAAGAAGTAGAAGCGTCCAAGGCTGGTCAAACTGTTCGTAATGCGCTTAGTGGTCAAGAAGATACACAGATGCGTACACAGACAAGTGTGGACGACGAAGGCCGTAAGCAGACGTACATTGTACCCAGCCCTGCATCAGCCAATATTCCAAAAGTTGCACAGACGATTGCTGGCGGTGCTGTACAGGCAGGTAAAAGCATTGCTCGTCTAGGCGAAGGTATTACAGACGCCCTAAGAATTACTGACCCTGATACCGACTACATGCGGGAGAACTTCCCAACAGTACCACCACGCAATGACTTGGATGCATTAGGGCAGGAAGTTACTTCTATGCTCATGGGTTCTGTTGGCGGTGTAGGACTAGCAAGTAAGCTAGAGAAAGCCTATAACATGTCGCCTAAGATGGCACGGTATGTAGCTAAAGCATGGTCTAAGGTGGGCAAGAAGAAGCCTGAAGAGATGATCGATGCAGCTCGTATCTTCGCTAAGACATTTATCTTAGGTACTGGTGCTAACATTGGTACGACAGCCACTACACCACAGGAAGCCAAGCCATTATTCGGTGATGATATTGCCGAGATGTTGGGCTTCGATGCACAAGATAACCGTAACATTGCTAACTTTGCAGACAACGTGGCATTCTCCACAGGTCTTACTGTACTAGGCCGCCTTGGTGGTTTTGCAGTACGGGGCGGTAAAGCAATCTTCAAGGGTACATCAGGTCTTACCAAAGCTGGTATTGATCGTGACGTAGGCGCACTGGTCTTTAAAGAACTAGATCCTAATGCCGCTAACGCACCTGCAGAAATCTTCGCAGAACGGGCGGCTATCTTTGGTGACATCCTGCGTGAGAACAACAGCACATTCTTCCCGCTACTAGGTGATACTGAGATCCCTCGTACATCTGTTGATGCCGTGCGTGAGGGTGCACGTAAGTACGTTGATCGTGCATACGCTTGGCAGAAGTCACTTATGGAGCCTGAAGAGTTTGAGAAGTTTGCTGACGATCTAGCTAACTCCATCTCTATGAAGATGATAGACCTGCACCGCAGCCGCCTATCTAGTCAGGCTGTACGTGACGCAGATGCATCTGTGGTTGAAGGCATGGCAACCGCCATGAATAGGACTTCCGATGAACTAGGTGGTCAGGGGGCTGTGGCTAATACAGCGGCAGAATTCGGTGCGCCAATTGTTGATACTGTGGATGCAGCTCGTATTAAAGCTGACGAAGCAGGGGCAGGACTACAGGCTGCAGAGGCTGCGCTTGATCAGTTTAGCCGCAACAATCAGGTAATCGATCTATTCCAGAATGCAGCTCGTAACAATCAGCTTGGCTCCAACGCAGTTGAGCGTAAGGCTCTACAACAATTAAGTGGGCCTCAACTGTACAACGCTTGGCGTAAATCATTTACTACCTACCGTGATAAGTGGCGTAATCTACCAACTGACATCGAACTGCCTGTAGCTCAGTTCCACGAGCTAGTAACATCATCGATGCCACCTGCGGAGTTCCGTAACTTCATCCAAACCATTACAGGTACAGGCACAGCCGCTGACCCAATCAACCGTATTATGGCTCGAATGACACCACTGGTGGCTGAAGCGCCTAATGGTGAACTCGTATTTGAAACGGTTCCTGAGATGATTAAACGCCTTGAGATGCAGGGCGTGACAATGGCTGAAGTATTTACCGACTTACGGGGCCAGCTATCAGCTCGTGCAGACAGACTATTCAATGATCCTATAACTGCTAAACAAGGTGCCGATCTACGTGACTTCGTGCAGGGCATTGACCAGATTGCTAAAGGTATTGGCGACCCAGCTTTCCAAGATGCGCTTGCATCTTATATGAAGCACGATGGTACGTTCCGTACAACTGCACCACTACGTCAGTTTGAAGAACAGGCCAAGATTGCACTGCGCAAAGAAGGACAATCGCAAACTGCGACTGACCTGACGCCGGGAATGGCTGATGCATTCAAGGCTGGCAACGACGCCATGAAGGCCTCTATGAATGACATCGATGAGTACCAGAAGGCATTCATTGCAGCTATTCAGTCTGGTGGCGAAAGCAACGTCACGCAGGAGATGTCACAGGCTTATCTAGGCATGGTGATGAATGGCTTGGCTAAGAACCTAGAAGGCGGCAAGGCTCCTAACTCAGCTCAAATTATAGGTGCTATGGAAGAACAACTGGCAAAGCTAGAGAACCTAGACCCATCAGTGGTTGAGCGTTTCCGTACAGTTGTAGGCGAGTTGAGAAACCTCGAAGCAGGTTTGACTGATGCTAAGACTGTAGCCGAGAATATGCGCAACGAGTACAACGTCATCCTTGCGGATGCTAAACGTGACGCTGCAGCTAAGTTTGTAGATGATCTAGTACCGGGCGCAACTCCACAGATTACACAGGAGCCACAGGCTGCCTTTGATAAGATCTTCGGAGCCACAACAGGGCAGGGCAATACACTAGATAAGCTAATGGCTGAAGCAGCCAAGCGCCCCGACGGTGACTTGATCATTGCAGGACTACAGGCATCCTACTTACAGTTCATTAAGAACAAGGTGTTCATCGCTCGTAAGATCGCACTGGAGTCAGGGAATACGACTGGGGCGGTCAATGACGTGTCTGGTTATCAGATACAGGAGATCCTGAACAATCCATCTAACCCAGTACGCAACGGCCTGAACATTGTGTTTAAGAACAACCCCGGCCGTAAGGATCAGTTCCTGCGACTACTAGAGCTGCAGGATGTATCAACTGCATCACGTTCTATCCGAGGTGAAGCATTCGGGTCTACCACTACCTACGATCAGGATCTAACTAAGCTCGTAGACCGCTTGATCACGTTGCGCTACGGCGTACTAAACACTCGTGCTACTATCGCTCGTAACATCAGTAAGGCACTACTGAAGCCTAGTGTGGACGACATCCAACGCACCGCACAAGAGGCTATGGACATCCTAGTGGCTAAACCTGATGAATTTGATCGTATGCTCAGACTGACAGCCAACGGCAATGATAAAGAAGCCATGAGCCTGTTTGGTAGGTTGGCGTCCACTGTGGTTGATCAAACCCCACTTGCACTACGTGGTGCGTATCTAGGGTCTGAAAGTGTAGACGAACAGACACAGGAAGCATTACCACAATAAAAAGACCCCCGCACCGAAGTACGAGGGTCCATTCTAACTAGAATGGTGACCAAACCATTCCAGAATGTTTTACGCTTTTTCAGGCTCAGGGTCAACCGACTCTGGGTCTTTTTTTGCGTCCGCAGCATTGTTTTTCTCAAACAATCCAAGCTCAAATACAGATCGATTCAGCGTCCAATGCATGAACGGTAGAGATGAGTTAGAGCTGGTCATAAACATCTGTCCGTTGGCATCAAAGCCTGACACTACTACTGCTTGAAGGTTTGCCTCTAGGGCGTCGTTAAGTGCCTTCGTCACTGGGTTGGTTTCTTCAGTCATATTATACTCCTATTGTGAAGAATTTGGCCTGAGACACAGGCACATCGAAAAATCGTTCGCCCAACCGTATCTCTCGGTTAGGAACTTCCACCTTGGGGGCGGCTTTAACTGCTTTGCGGGGAATTACGGCTACTCTGTGTAGTCCAGCGTTGAATACCATGAACACAGTAGGGTTCGTGAGGAACTTAGCCTTGCGTACAGGTATATGTATGGTGTCGTACATGAAATTCAATCCATGCCACGACTGCTTTACCTCTACTTCGCAGTTAAACTGCCTCTTATTGTTCGACACATGCAGATCTACCCCGTAGATGTCTTCATTGTCGGCACATAGATAGCCATTAGACCGCCAGAACTGCTTTGCACGGGTTCTCGCTGCCTCATCAAACAGATTGTGGCTGGATCTTGAGAATTCTTTGTACATTTTGCAGTCCTTGGTTGTCAGAGAAGGCATCGTCAAAGCCACGCTGCCATTCCTTGTGTTTTATGGTTTGATCGTCGTAAGGAGAGGTAAAGACGCCCTCTTTGAAAGCATCTCTCCCCCTCTCATATGCGATTGCTAGACCTGTATTCTTCATTCGAGCCTCTTAGTTGGCCCCGCCAGCAATTCACCCCATTAAACGCCACACGTACCGCCTGACCCAGAGATATCGCAGATATCATGAGTCTCGATAGCTTCCTCGAACTCTTCTCCCAGTTTTTCTACTGCTTCTCTATAGGAGACTGAAGTAAGAGGCTGACCACCACGACTACCGTCAGGATAACAAGTGAACCCACGAAGTCTGGGTGCGTATTTAGCCAATGTCTTAGCAAATTCTTCAACCGTGTCTTCATTGTTCAGCTTAGTACCGTATGCAGGTAGGTTAATCGTAGATGAGATGGACATATCCACATAATCCTGAACGTCAGCTTGGAATGCCATACGACGCTCATAATCTGCAGCTAGATCCAATGCACTTTCTACATTATCCGGATCTGCACCATACCGGTCAATCAATTCTTGCGCTGCGCTGTCCACAACGTACTGATACATCCAACGGTTCTGGCCCTTCAGATAACGACGCTTGTACGCTACTGCGAAAATAGGCTCCACACCTGTAGAAGTGCCAGCAAGAATACCAATGGACCCAGTAGGTGCAACAGCCCTGTTTGCAACAGGAACTGATACGGACATACGATCAGCAGTTTGGAAGCTAGTCTTGTCCGATACACCACGGTAGACAGACAGCCACGAATGTAGCTCTGGTGTAACTTCATAACGATATCCTCGTTTAATCAGCCACTCATGCATACCCATAAGACCCAGTCCTAGACGACGGTTCTTCTCTCGTGTCGCATACACTTTATCGTATGGTAGCTTGGCTTTCAGTGTTCCGCACAATAGGAACTTGGTAACTACTTCTACGATCTGAGAGAACTCTTGGATGCTTTCGATGCGCCCCATATTAATGCTCGATAGGTTACACACGTCACTGTCATCTGCAGAGGTTACCTCAGTACACGCATTACGCAGTGTCTCGTCCTCTTTATCAAAGAAGTTGAACGAGAAGCCCGGCTCCGCTGTCTTCAGTGCCTGACGCACGTTCTCCATGAATACGTCGCCTACCTCGTTCGTCTCGTAGTACTTGAGCAACCAGTCTGTATCGTAGTTGACCGAGATGTTGGTCATGTCTAACGGGGCAGGGAAGTTGAAGTCATCTTGCTTCACATCCCAGTAGGTTGCACCAGTCTTGCCAATTGGCATGTTTTGCCAATCTTTTGCCATTAGGAACTCATTAATGTCACCATGCTGCCAGTTCAAGGATGCGTAGATAGCAGAGCGGCGGCTGCCGCCTTGCATCACACGACGACCAATCTCGTTGATCATGTTCATCTTAGGCACTGGGCCAGATGCCTGACCGCCTGTCTTCTCAATAGGAGATCCCGCTGCACGATATACTGAGTAGTCTACACCAATACCACCACCAGTCATCAAAGCACTCTCAGCTTTCCATGACAAATCAGCCCAGTCTTCTCGTGTATCTTTCTCGGCCTTCAACAGGTAGCAGTTGTTAAAGAACTTGTTGGGGCGTCCTGCGTAATACAGGTAACGTCCGCCAGCCACCCACTTCATGTCACGGTGCGTTTCGTATAGAAACTGGCGCTCTTCCTTCGTCAGGTGATCGCCACATACATCTTCGATTAGTGTCTTTGATAACTGATCCCATGTCTCTGCGCCTTCGTGGCGATACTTATGGTTAAAGATGTCCTCGGAAAATTTGGACCGAAACATTGGGTTCAGGTTGGATTTATAACTACTCATTGGTTCCCCTATCTATTATCGCCAGAGCCTTGGATGACTCCTCGTGCCATGCGGCTGTTAAGTTTATCGAGATTGCGTTGGGCAATAGTTTCCATACCGATGCCCAAGTCAGTACAAAGGGCAGCCATGTACCAAAGCACATCGCCTACCTCATCGGCTATCTTCTCCCGTTCAACAGGATCGAAGTGTCCGTTCTTGTCACGTAAGACCTTCTTGACCTTACCTGCTACTTCACCCGCCTCGCTAAATAGCCCAAGGGCAGGGTAAATGATTACGTCTGTGTCATTATAGATTGCTGTTTTTGATGCCTGTGTTTGATAATCGTCTAGTTTCACTTCGGGTTCCTTCTTCCATTTTTCTTCCTGCCACTTGCACAACAGCGATTTGTCGTAAGTCAGTAGGAAACGATGCTTTCGGGTTCTTGTCCGCCACTCACCTTCGAGCTGCTTCACAGGCCCACGGGAATGCTTCTTGAATGAGCCATCAGGCTGCTTAATCCAGAAGTCTTTCTTCGGGGCGGACAGTCCATAGTATTTGAAGTTGGATGCGGCGTAGACCGTACCTTGGTGGTAGCCTTTGTCAGCGTAAGACAGGATGGAGCGCACCTCATGAGAGGACCGTAGGAGCTTCACTGATCGGCTTACGAACCAGCTTGCTAGGTTGTGCTCTTCCTTCTGGTACTTGGGGTGTAGGACAAGCCTAGACAGCTCCCAGAATCCTTGCTGTTCGGTACGGGGTAGGCCGAAGCATCCCTTCAGTAATTCAGGTACAGGCCAGCCTGTGAATATACACACGCCTACTAGGTGATCACGATGGTGTAGCCCGACATTAAAACCAGACTTAAAGCCCTTCGATATGTCGGACAGGTAGTGATAGTTATGTAGGAGTGGTACGCATGAGGCCTTGCTGACCAAGCGAACCGAATAGTCCGCCTTAGTCATCTGCCTGTAGCACCTCAATGATCTGGTTGATGTACCACTTAGCCTTCTTTAAATCCTCGACAGGCTTACCTTTATATTGGTAGCGCCACAGATACTTCATGGCGTTACCTTGGCAGTAGGCTATAAATCCATCTTCACCTAATGCGTGGTAGATAGCTTCGATACATTCGATGCCGCTGTTATTATAGTGTGGTGGGCTATTCACCATATCGTGAATTTCCATGATTACCTCAGTGCATTTTCTTTTTGTTGAATGGGATAACCTTGGCGTCTTGGATGGCCTTCAGTAGCTCTTCGTCTGGTTCGAAGGACACACCTTCACCTTCCAACTCATCACGCAGCTCGTCGGCGTATCGAGACATCGCCCCTATCAATGCATACAGATCGATAAGATTGTCGAAGGACAGGAATAGGCCAGTCAGCATATCCTGTAGGTGGTGTATGGTTTCTTCTCCCAGCTCTTCAGATAGGTTGTGACCGCACATGATAGACATGTCGCCTTCGTCTTTCAGTTGCAGCATTAGCATCATGCTGTTCTCTGGTAATTCCTCTGGTGTCATGTCATCCTGCCTTGGTTAAGAGTTTGAAAAAGTATTCAGCATCCACCACAGCCAGCGGCTTTCTTCTGTCCGCTTTAATGACCGCCACAGGTTCAAGCCCTTCCTTAGCATTGGTGATGGCTTGATCGATGACGTTGTAGATTGCGAAGGATTTGTAGGCCTTGCACTCCACACTGATGGGGATCTGTTTTCGAGCGGCTGGCGAGAATTGTAGATCTTCCCCGCCAGCGCCCATTGAGGTGCTGCGAATGTCATCGGGTTCGAGAGACGGGAATAGCTCTAGGAGCCTATCTCGTACCCACTGTTGGTGCTTTCTCCCCTTCGCCTTTGCGGACGATGGTTTGATTGCCATTCACAGTTCCTCGCCCTTGTACTGGACGTACCAGTAGTGCTTGGGGTTCTGTGCTTCTGAGCCTGTCTGTGGCAGGTACTGAGCATTAGGCCAGCAAGAACTAAGAAACGGACAGAAACCACACGTAGAGCATAGGCGCTTAGACCCTGTAGGCTTACGTCTGAAGGTTTCATCCTCTGGTTCGAAGCAACGCTCAAAGTCACTGTCCAGTGTCTTGACCGTCTTCTCCATGTCCTTGAGGATCTTGGCTACATCCCGTTTCTTTAGCTCTGCCTCTACGACCTTTACTTGACCGCTGCTTTTATCAACAACGACCCAGCCGCCCGGCTCCTTACCTTGTGCCACTGAATAGCCCACCAGTCGACCTC
>Ga0213867_1001607_pt1 | contig 10107 bp, 7 predicted proteins | sample PICome_12_FD_160120 | JGI IMG/M metagenome (GOLD analysis project Ga0213867, IMG submission 160120) | Coastal seawater microbial communities near Pivers Island, North Carolina, United States - PICO540 | ecosystem: Environmental > Aquatic > Marine > Coastal | place: USA: North Carolina | collected... | reverse complement strand
ATCGGAGGAGAGATCTGCAATAACGAGGAGAACATACGCAATTGTAAATGGCAGGATATCCAATCGACTCGTCACACTTCGTTGTTTCAATGGAGTTATGCGGTAAGCCGGGGCAGCTGACGATGATGCTGGTGATTTGAGGTTATTAGTGGTCATGGTGATGATAACGTGTGGGCTCTACTTCAAAGTTTTGGGGATAAAGGTTGAAGGAGTGGGTCGATGGGGCAAGCTATTTTACATGTATTCATAGGAGGAGATGCATGTATGTAGTTGGATTATCCGTCTGTACTCTCTAGCGATGAAGCCCCTGACGTATATCGAGATAGGAGTTTGGGCTATTGGCCTTTGTGAAGTCTAGAGGGAGATGTGCTTTGAGCTTTGAGGCTGTACACAGACACAGAGAGAGATGTGTACTGTGTAAAGTTTGGTTGACGTGATTTTTATTTTACACACATTACTCTAGAGAGATCTAGTTTAGCTGTATGTGTGTTAGAATATCATATCATCCAAAACGAACTCTAGAGGTACCGTACAATTAATTCAATAACAGGGAAAACGATGATGCGTATTACAAGTATATGTTTCGATCATATAACAACTGCTACTACTCCTCTTCCGAACCAGTATCAGATGAAGAGGACGAGTTATAATCACAAAGTAATTTATACCTAGTACAAGAGTAGAAGTTAATATAATAAAAGCATACAGTTCAAAAAAAAATTAATTCAAAGGTCTAAGTACGATGTGGTTTAATATTGATGCAGATAAAGTGATCAGTTAGCTGACTCTATCCTTATTGGATTCAATCGAAATAATGATGCTGTATATCATTATTTCTCGCTCACCTCTTTTTCCCTCTTACTTATGCTCGAATGAGTATCGCTCTAGCAAGAGCAACGAATCGATGCATTAGCGGTTCCAGGATCCCTACGAGCAACATTTCGAATCGCTTTCGTTGGGAAGGAGGTGCAGGACTTGGACTTCTGAAAAGTGATAATTAGTAAAAGACTTTACATGTCAAGTACATTGTAATATTTGAAAATTCGAGTAGAATTTCCGTTACAATCGAATTAGCCGCATGACTAACACAAGTACCGAACCTCGTTGACATAAAGAATCATACGAATATAGCGAGATGATAATTAGGGTAATCTATATTTACTGTTTTCCAGGATTATGATCAAAAAATACTATGCACTTTATAAGGAGGAGTCCATGAGTCGATTCCAATAGATTTCTTTGGAGGAACTTTGTTAGAACGTTAGATCCTCAACATTATTTATTTGAAAGAGAAAGTTTGTTCAATACTCTCCAGTTCATATCTTGTTGAAATTAGGATAAGACGTCTGTGGTTAGGTTTGTCTAATTTTGAAGTTGCTAAAGAGACAACATCGAATAGGGTGAGAGATTGATGTGACACAAACTATTCAATACTAAGTTAAATTGATACGGGGAGTAATTTGAAATTCTTGTCCCCTAGTGTACGCTACTTCGGTCATCGCTTCGAAAATTGAGTCAATTACACAATGTCGTTTAGCTGTATTTACTCATAATATTAAGAAGTTACTTGAATGTACTCTCCAAAGGTTTGAAGAGCGCTTTGCTGAGCTTCGTGAATGGCGTTTTCAACTGCTGCAGTGCCTCCCACATTTTCTAATGCAGAGCATAACGTCATTTTCTCAAGATCTTGTTGAGCCAACACAGCTAGGAGATTTTCATGCTCGCTCATCAGTTCTTGATATTGTCGGCGTTCCCCCTCTATGGCGTGCTTGAGCCCTTGCACTTTATCGTGCATGTCTTCTGCACGAGTATTTATCCCATTTGGTGATCCATTCTCACTATTTCGCAGATCTCGGGAACAGGAAACTTTCATAAGTTCCAAAGCAATTTCAGCACTTTGACGTTCCTTTTCCACTTCTTCAGTGTAAGAACTAATGCTCACTTCTTTCTTCTTATACTCTTGGCAACGTTTTTCTAAAGAGTTTATTTTGTCCTTTAGAGTCGAGTTCTCTTTCATAAGAATATTGCACTGATTTTGTATTTGGTTGATACTGTCGATAGTGCTAGACCGACTAGGTTCTCTCTCCGTCATCTTTTCGCGCAGGACAAAATTTAGTTCATCCCGCGCTTCGCTCAATTGCCTTTGCATCTCCTCCATTGTTCCCTCAGCTGCAATTCTTAATTCCTAGAAATGACACGAGAGCGTAAGTGGTCAATGCCTATATCTTTTATCTTTCGTTCTTACCTTCTCCGTTATAATTTCGGCCTCGAACCGCGCTGTACAAGTTGCGACACTTTCTCTCAACCGCCTTTCATTATCAGACGCATCTTTCGATATTTTGGCTAGAAGCTCGGCCTTTTCAATCCTCATATGTTCCAGTTCTGTGAAGTCTCCTTCGCTCTTCAGGGATTTGATCTCTTTCTGTAAATTTACGTTATTATCCTCTAGACGTTTGTTCGTATTTGCGATTTTCGAGAGTTCTGCTTTGTAGCTGGCAACTACTTCGCGATGTTGTTTATCTAATTGAATATTCTTTGTTGAATACTCTTCAAGTTTGAGTTTCAAAAGAGATACATCTTCAGTATATTGATCTTTAACAGAGATCATTTCGTTTTCAACAGCACGTAACTCTTCTCGTGCTGTTTTACACTCCTGCTTACTCAAAGTAAGTGAAATCTGCAAAGAAGCTTCTTGCTTTTCAACTTCATGTAAACTTAATGTCACACTTTGAAGTTCATTCATTGTCTGCTTTAATGAGTCTCGCATTTGTTCCATTTCCATTTTTTCTCTAACTTGCGAACCTTGTGTCGCCCTTTCTAAAATATCGTTAATCTAAAAGAAGTTAATTCGACCTGTCAAATGATGCATTTACCAATAAGTGAATTATTTCACCACAGAAACTTACTTTTTCGTCCACTTCGTAACCATTTGTTCTTAAAGATTTTAAAATGAAGGCAAAATCATCCTTTAGCTGGTTTAATTGATGTTGAAGGATCTCCCTAGCTTGGCATTCTGTTTCGGCCACTATATGTTCACGATCGAGTTCATTTCGTACTTCACAAAGTTGTTCTCGGAGAGCTGCTGATGAAACCTCGGTGGCCTTTCACAAAAAAGTAGAATCATTATGCAAAAAAATCTCTTTATGCACAGAAAAATCTAAATAACCCCATTACCTTTAGAGTCGCGTTATCAGTCACAAGCACTTTCACATCATCCTGACTCTTTATAAGGTCGCCAGTAAGGCGTTCTATTTGAATATTTAGGGTGCGCATAGTTTCTTCAGCGTCGATCGCCCTATCATTCATTTTCTTTAATTCTACGCTCATTGCTTTGCTTTCTTCTTTTCTAGAATTCTCTACTAGTTCCAATTCCTTTCGAAGCTGTGCCTTTTCAACAGACAAATCAGAAATAGTTTTCTTGTTTGTCGAAACACATTCTTCGAGTTCATTTTTCATCGTGTTGAGTTCAACAATTTGTGCATGGGAATCTTCTAGAGAAGATTTTAAGTCAGCATTATTACTGATTTCTAACACCAATTTATTAGATTGCTCTTTGAGGCTTTTTTGCATCTCCTCTCTTTCAAAATCATGAGCTTTCATTTTTTCCCGTAGGTCTTCAATTATTTCGTTGTAATACTCGTCTGTCCTTTCGTTTACTTGCTCACTTAGTTCAGTACATCGGACCTCCCACTGCGCAATTGCGTCTGATGCTGCGTCTTTCTGCTCTTTCATCTTCTCTTCAAATTCTACCCTACTCTTCTCTGCCATTTCCACTTGATTTTGTACTTCTGCTTGAAGATCCTCGTTGCATGCTTGCCACTGCATTACAATTTCTTCAGATTTTTCGACGGTTTCGTCAATTTCTTGGGACAATTTTGATATTTCTTCATCAGCAGCCGCAAGATCATTATCTCTTTCTGTGAGTTGTTGTTGAAGATCACCGACAAGCTTATCATGCGTTTCTCGGAATAGACGGTTTTCTGCTAACGCGTCCTCTAACTGAACGCAAGTTTCCTCGTAACTCTTTTCTATTTCTTCATAAGCATTCGTCAATTCAACACAACGAGATTCCCATTGAGTGATGGCATCGGATGCCTCTTGTCGTTCACTTACGTACTGACTTTCGAGCGCCTCCGAATTTTCTAGAGGAATATCCGCGGTTAACATTAATTGGATTTTTGGGGATTACTTATAACTCAAAAATATTATACGTACCTTTCCATTGCTTTACAACTGCCTCTGAGGCTTGTATAGTCTCGTCGAGCTCCTTCGACAATTTAGCAACTTCGTTTTCAGCAAACATCAACGCATCTTCCTTTTCCTCAATGGTCTTGTTTAGTTCTTCTGCAGCCTCAGTCATGATCACAATTTTTTCTTGCAAGTCCGATTCCATCCGAGAATAAGCTTTGGACGCATCTACCAGTTCAGCTTCACGAAGGGACGAAGCTTCATCCGCGCGCCTCTGTAGGTCCTGGTTTGATGCTAAACAACAAATTAAAGAGAAATTCAAACAAAAATGATTCGCAGCGCGCACAAAACGTACCCTCCAATAAAGCCAATTTTTCTGATACTGACAGCATATTTTCCTGTGCCTCCTTCAATGAAATATCCTTCTCGACAATCTTTGCATCAAACTCCCCTCTCATATCAGATATTTTGCTTTTCGTGCTTTCCAGCTCTTCATCCAAGCTATTTCGTTGTGCAAAAAGGAGGTCATTGCTATTTTCGAGGTCTGAGATCTTCGCCAATAAATCATCTTTCTCTACACGTATTAATTCAAATTTTTGAGCGAGTTCATTTTTTTGTAATTCTTGGTTTTTGAGAGATTCTTTACACATTGCAAGAGAACCCTCCGCTTCAGACTTTTGCTCATTGGTCGTCTTTATCTCAACATTCAAATTGGAGATGTTCTTTTCAAGAACTTCCTTTTCCTCTTCCAGCTCCGCGATGTTCCTTTGCGCTAATGTTGTCCACTCTTGAAACTCTTGAAGTTGTGTCTCAAGCTCACTTATTTCTTCTTGGTGAATATTTTGACTTTCTTCAAATTTCCGTTTATAATCTAAATTTATTTGCTCTACCTGCTTTTGTAAATTGCCAATCGTCTGCTCCATATCAGAAGTTTGGTTTTTTAACTTATTTATTGTTTCAGACGATGATCGAGTAGTATCATCTAAAATATCTTTCGTTGACCTTAATTCTGATGCAAGGTTGTCCCTTTCATTTTCGGCACTTGATAATTTCTTGAGCAATTGATTTCGATTCTCGTCTGACGCTTTTTCTTTGGCTGAAAATTCCTGCTGAAATGACTCCAGCAATGACGCCGCACCGAAAATATTGTCTTCAGCATTTTTCAATTGACGCTTTAGACCATCGAAACTGTCGTCGGCCTGGTGGTTCGTTGCAACCAAATCATCGACTAGAGACTCATCTACTCGAAGGGAACGTAACCTTTTGAGTTCAACTTCAACTTCGTTTCTTTCAGCAAGCAGCACTTCGTTTGTTTCTTTTAAGCTTAGAAGTTGCGATTCAAGTGACAAACTTTCGCTTTTTTGCAAATCGAATTCGACTTTTATTTGGTCATAGCTAAATGTCAAATTTTCCAACTCAGAAGATAGTGAATCGTATGATGATTGAAGATCCATGACTTTTAATTCGACATGCTTCTTTTCGGAAAGCAATGATTCGTTCGTTCTTGTCAAACTTGCAAGTTCCGACTCAAGCGAAGTGATTTTCGAATCTGCCGTAGCTTTATCTAACTCAATTTCGTCGTAACTCAATTTGGCTCTCGTAAGCTCTAAAGATACTGAATCATATGCAGCTTGAATATCTGTGACCTTTTCACCCAAAGAGTTCTTTTCATTAGTTAGAGTTTCAATACTAATTTCCATAGCATTAGTTTTCGCTTTGAGTGATGCGAAATCTTTCATTGGTACTATACTATCCACACTATTTGGTTTATCTGACATCAGCTCTTCAATTTGGTTCATAAGATTTGTGCGAGAGGATTCAACCTCAGCCAAATCTTTCCTTACTTGCATTTTCTCGTTCTGAGCTTTTTCCAATTCCACGCGTACCTTTTTCGATTCCTCATCCAGGCTTTTCACCTTGTCATGCCATTCATTTATGACAATCAGGTGCTCCTCGTCCTTCAACGTCAAGGCATGGTCAAGCCTTTTATTGAATTCTGACTCCTTCGTTGCTATAACCTCACTTAATTCATTTATTTTCTCACTCAAAGACTCAATTTCTGCTTTTTTCTCTTCCAGAATTGCTTTCTTCTCAGCTTTCAAAATTGTGAGTAAACCTTCCCGACTATCGTCAACATCTGAAATTTGATCTGTAGCTTTCGTTAGATTTTGATTGATTTCATGAAGATATGCATTCTGAGTTGACATCGCATGCATCCTTTCAACGGCCATTGCCATCCATTCATCAGCTGCATGGCATGCATTCTTCAAGCGTTCCAATTCTAAAGTGTTATCAGCTGTTTTATCATTTGCTGAGGCGAATTCGACTATCTGTGCTGTCAGGTCTTGATTCTGAGCTTCAAGGGAAGCAATACGGTTACTCAGTTGATTGCAATGCTTTTCACTGGCTAAGAGATTTTCCTCGAGGGTCTCGAATTCATGCGAAGTACGAATGCCTGAAACCTCTGTATTTTCTATTGGTGCCTTTTCCAATAGAACGACTCGATTATGAAGCACATCGTCAATTTCTTGACTTTTGTTCGCAAGTTCTGTTTCAAGTTCATTAACACGTTTCTCCAACTCAATACAGCGCTGTTCGCTTCCCGAGAGTTTCTGAACCAACTCTTTTTGTTGAACTTCAATTTCAGAAATATCATCGCTTTTCTCTTCGGCGCTGACGGTTATCTCACTTGCTTGGCTATTCAAAAGTTTTCTTTCAAGTTCAATTATACGATCATCCGATGCCGCAGCTCGCTCTGTGATGCTTGCAAGTTTCGTCACTAAATCATGTTTTTCTTTTTCAATTTCATTCTTCGAGACGAGTTGATCCTCGAGTTCCAAGATCTTACTTAATTGTTCACGACCCTTTGCCTCATGCTCGTTTAATGTTTGAGTCATAGCAAGAACTTCTTCCTTATTTTCTTTCCTGAACTGATCTTCCAAGTTTGTATATGCCGCAGATAATGCCTCGAGATCAGCAGCAAGATTCTGACTTTCCGAAGACTTTTCCTCAAGATTACTCTCAAGGGACGCAATCTTTGCACTCAACTCGTCGTTGGATTGCTGTCTTTTATTGAGTTGCGCTTCAAAATCAATCCGTTGTTTCTCCACCAAATCAAGAAGTCTCTTCTTTTCTATTTCAGCGGAAAAGTTGGCCTTTACTTGTTCCGATAGCGCTTCGTCCGGCGAACGGGCTTCGCAAAGATTTTTCCACTGAGTACATTCAGATATCTTCGATTTTAATTTGTTCTCAGACTCGCACAGAGCCTTTTGTAACATAATGATTTCGCTATCCTGGTCTTGAACGATTTGGGCAAGACGACTTTCTTCTGTTTCATCAGAGCTTTTCTCTGTTATATAAGCATGGGGAGTTTAATGATCATCCTCTCCTATATTCTGACACAATCGTCGACTCACCTGCAATACTATGAATGAGACTGCGTCGGACAATATCAGCGCAACTAGAATACCATTCGGTTAAGTACACACACTCATCTTCGCCTGAGGCTAGCTCAGTATCTTGAATCGAATTAAAATTACGAGGATATTCAATGACACGAATATATGAAGAGATTCCGATATTAGATTTGATCAATGAACTCATAATATCTCGAGACCATCCTCCAATGGATTCATCAACTTTCTGTTGGTAGAAATGAGATGATTTCAAAATAAGTCTTCAAATGAACGATTTCTATATCTATTCCATCCCCTTACCATTGAATCAAGACACAATCCTATGAGTAAATATCCTAGACTCGTGCTAAAAGATACGGCGTCACTTTCTGCTGTGTGAAGAAGGCACATTACTCCTTCATTCTCTGTTGAAGAGAGTGCAGCTCGGATAACTTCAGACGAGCCACGGCACCATTCACACATAAATCTAATCAAAGCAATCTTGGCACTCTCGAAATCTGAAATCTCTTCCATAGAATCTGCGAAAGTACTGAGCCATTTCAAGATTACATCAACGAGCTTAGTGTTAGTAATGGCTGTACTCGTATGATTTGTAATGGGTACACTCGTTTTAACCATTAGCTCACAGACCGTTTCCCCTCCATTGCAAAGTGTAATACCTAAAGCTCCACATGCACTAATTACGCGACTCGCGTTGTTTACTGAAAACGATTTATTTTCAACAGATTCAAGCAGTGTAGAGGACAAGAGATTGATAAGACGTTGAAAGGGTGAGATCGAGATAATGCCATCCTCATTTGGGGGCGGCATAATTGCATGCATCAGTAGAACGGATGCTTCTTCATTGGAAAGAATACGTCGAAATACAGGCATTGCATTTACGCAAATCTCGGGCGAACATGAAAGAAAAAGTTTCACGAATCGATCTGTAATAGGAATAGAGCTGGCACTGTAGAAAGAAGGCTGGGCGCGAACTTTATCATAAACATCATCTGCAGTTCCATCTAGTACCATATTTAGCAAATTAAGAGCTCTTTTCTGTATATTCACAGTTGGATTTGCAATTGTATGGCGAAGTTCTTCATCGTTAGTATCAAACAAGGCAAGATCTAGTACAGATCGACAAACTTCGTTTACATTCGCAAACAATCGTTGGCGAATTTGTTTACCTTTCAGGTATGTTTCTGACCTATTGTTCGTGGACGTGATCGCGCTTTGAAGTAAATCCAGAACACAAGCGATTACTTCTTCCTCCGATTCTGTTACTGATGGTCTACTTAAATTTTGGATTTTTCCAACATCGGACTTCGGCAGTTTCTTTTTCTTTGATACGTTGCTTCTCCCCAGTAAGTCGTCCATATCTTCGTCTTCTAGAGAATTTTCGCCATTTTTGGAATCTTTTAAACGTCCACGGATTGATCGGCAATTTCTCACGTCGAGTATATTCATTAGAAGCAGCATACATACTTTACTTCCAAGGAGTTCTTGTCCACCAGATTCGTCCTCTTCCACTAATACTTTACAGAGACTAAGGCAATCTATTATGACAGCGGAACTGGAAGGAAGGTTATAAAGACCTCCTTCTAATTCAATTGCAATGCGTATGGAAAATTCTAAGCTACCGCTGAATATCAATAAATTGCGACATATTGGACTTTTACGTGCAAACTCTCGAGCAAATATAAGTGTTTCGTTCCTCACAGTTTCTTCAGGTACAATCAAACCTGAATTGTTCAATGAAATACCAAAGGCTGGTTCAAGAATGGCTCTATGCATACCATCTGGTACACGAATAAGAGCGTCTTGTGTACTTTGAGGTTTTTGCTTTAAAAGCACCCTCAATAGAGATATAACTTGAATCTTCTCAAATGGCAACGCATTTTTAGAAGACAAAGCATCCAGCAGGCAGTGAACTAAACCAAACCGAGCAGGCCCTTTCCCATGTTCATGCTGGATCAAAGCCTTTGCTGCATCCACACGCTCACCACGCGAATTTTTAAAACTTTCCCAACTAACCAGGTTCAAAATCAAATCACACCCTAACGATGATCCATCATCCACCTGAATTCCATCCGCTTCATCGCTGTTACCATCATCGCCATTACCTTCATCATCTTCATCACTCAAAGGAACCAACAAATTCGTTCCAACGAGATTCAATAGACACGAAATACACGCCACTTGCTCAACAATGGCTCCACAGGCATCCCTTGCAGTATCATAATCATCACCTTCCTTATCTTTACCGTTGCCACTCGTCTTACGATTGCTGGACAAAGCTGTAACTTCAATAAGAGAACGCAACGCTTTTCGTGCATCCGATCCATCCGAGGCATAAATTAAACGATCAATCAGTTTCTCAATGACATCATTACCTGCTCCTCCTCCTCCATTGTCACTACTCATGTTTGTTACAAGAGCCGATCACACAGGGATATTATCGATGATGGTGCTGTGCTGAAGAGAAACGTTATTTTGTTTGTTTGTTTGATTGAGTGAGTGA
>Ga0213867_1001606_pt1 | contig 10110 bp, 6 predicted proteins | sample PICome_12_FD_160120 | JGI IMG/M metagenome (GOLD analysis project Ga0213867, IMG submission 160120) | Coastal seawater microbial communities near Pivers Island, North Carolina, United States - PICO540 | ecosystem: Environmental > Aquatic > Marine > Coastal | place: USA: North Carolina | collected... | reverse complement strand
CACTCGAGCCAGTTACACGTAGCAACTGCCCCTCCCGAACGCACTGCTCCAGATGCTGGATATTATCCGGACTGGGAAGATCGTCCTGGTTTAGAACCGGAAGAATTCATTCGTAGCGATGAATCCAAACCGGACTTGGCTGGTATGTGGGAATGTCCGTTGACAAAGTGGGATAGTGAAGGCATCGATGTCGTAGCGGCGCAACGTGAGGCACGTAAGATGCCAAAGTGTCCTGCAGAGATTCGGGCTACGGATGCGATGAATGCTAAGGGGGCTCAGTACTTTGTGGAGAATAAGGATAAGATTCGTGCGCAGTTGTTGAAGCATGGGTCTGTGTGGTTGCGTGGGTTTGATTTGATGAAGGGTGTGGCGGGATTTCGTGAGATGCATGAGGCGTTGGGGCTTGATCCGTGTTTGGATCCGTTGCATTCGTCTGGTTTGAGAAAGTTTGCGAGTGAGCGTGATGCGCTTTATGAAGAGGTGAATAAGCCTAGTTTGCGTGGGCATTATATTGGTTTGCATTGTGAGAGTACTGCAAAGAGAACTGCTGCGTACGCCGCTTTTGTGTGCTTTCAGAAGGCTACGGAGGGTGGTGGACGTTTCCTCGTGGCCGATGGAGCTGCCATTTTGGGTGAACTTGATACTGAGCTTTTGAAGAAATTGTACGAACGTCAGATTCGTATCAGTGTGAGTAACCTTGACATTCCTCCTACACTTCCATCCTTTGTTAAGGAAGGTGTCAAGGGACTTGTAGATGCTGCTGTGGCACCGAAATTCGATATGGACTTGGAAATGATTTATGAATCTGATGGAAAGCCAGGAAGATTGCAAGCAGTTGAATGTGCTGAATCACCAATCAATCGCCATCCAGTCACAGGATTGCCAGTTTGGTTCAATAATGCACACAATCATGCACGAAAGCTCCGTGACCGTCGTCCATGCGGAGTACCCGAGGTTGGAATGACCGAAGTATTTTATGCTGACAATATGGAGCCTCTCACACTAGAAGATTGCCAAGAAATCAAGCGTGCGAGTGAGAAGCACATTACAGCTCTCAGTATGGAACCCGGTGACGTACTGTTGGTTGATAATTACAGAGCTTTGCATGGAAGAGATGTATTTCAAGGTGATCGCTTCCATGCTGTGAGTTGGTTCACATGGGATGGTGATCAGATAGAATGGAGAGGTGATGAGAAGCGAATTGTCGAGAAGAATGGATTAAACAAAGCTATCAATTCCATGATGGACTGGCTTCCCAAGGATTTTGAATCGAACCAGAGCTAAATAGTTTCTAAGTATTTTTTCGTATCAGCGCTATCGCAAATAATCTCGACTCGAAGCTTAAACTGTAATTTTATTTCACTAATTTTGGACTAAGTCTACTCTGATGGAATACAACAAGCACTTATGTAGTGAAGCTGGAGACGGCGAAGGATCACTTACTTAATTGACCAATCGGTCTACATCTATTGTAATCCAAATGAATTTCACACGTTCCGAAAAGTTCATTGCCATTTTGTGTACTTTGGGAGTTTGCGTTCAGACAGTGGGTTAAACATTATTTCTAATGAGCGAAAGATGACTTTGTTTCAGCTTTTAATGTTAACTGGTGCTAGTTGTGAAATGTTGGGAGAAATCAGATTTATCTTTAAGCAGAGCATTCCTTAACTCTATGTGCACCACCTAATAGATTCTTACTCAGTTCTAGAGCAGCTTGCCGAACATCCTCATTTCGCCCGCACATAAATGCTTCAAAGTAATTGTCCTTCAACCTACTCCTCCGGCGGGTACGTGACAACAATTCTTCTTGTGCACCTCTAGACGAGCACATATCCAAAGCGGATATCGTTCGAAGCACCGGCAAATAATCCAAAGTCATTCGACGGTCAGTCATGCAGGTATTGCCCAAACCACTTGAATACGACGATCTGTCAAATTTATACGAAGTGCAATGTAAGCAACTAACCTGTTTCTATTTTTCAAAATTAGACGACTAATCCATACATGATGCACTTACCGAAGTTCTGATATGGGCAAAATCGCATCGACCAAATCACCGATCTTGATTTGACACTGAATGTTATCCTCCTTCAATGATTGTAAAATTGAGGACGAATATTTGTCTGTTTGGGGTAGCAGAGCAATAGAGTTATTGGGAACAACAAAAGATTCTTCCGTTGTTATGCATGTCTCATTGTCATGGTCACCGAATTCATAATGTACATAGTGATCATGATCGAATTTCAAAGGTAGGCGATCGATGTTTTTGGTGTACTGCATGAATGGACCGCTGTGTGAGTGTGAGGCAATAATTTTTATCCAACCGCAAGCGAATGAGCGAAGGGAAATAAACAAACAATTAATTAAATGAGAAACAAGCAACCAAGGTTGAATAGAAAGATGACACGTACCCTCCCATATCGACATTTGCATCAATCATGGCTAAATCGCTTCGGTGTATGTATTTTTTCAGATCATTCCACGTTATAGTGCACACATCATCCCCTCTTTCGTTATTAGCCTCGTGACGCTGTTCTTGTGATACATTCACCCAGCATTGTGACGAAGATGGAGATACGGCATTACTCTGGTGATGGTTTTTGTTATGGATCAGCACCGCATCATCTTGTGCCTCCTCGGCCTTCTGTTGTTTCGGTGCAAAGTGTAATTTCGGTTCATACGACACATTCCACACTTTACTCTGAAGGTACAAATCCGGGTTCACTACGCGTAAATTCTTTATTACGGTAGGGTTCGGATAGAATAGCGGACAGTCGGAGCGGTATATTTTACCGTTGACGCGAGATGCGATAGCGACATTGACGTGGTGTGCATCGTAGCGATGTAAGGATAGAGACGACATGTCGTTATCGTCTTCTTCATCATATAAGCACACGTGATCTAACTGCGACTCTTTTGTTCTAACTTCGTCACATTTATCAATAGAGTAATCTTCTTGCTTCTTCTGCGCATTCTGCTTTGTCTCTGTGGATAACGGCGTCGACGTGTGCTTGGACATAGGCGGTATATGCACACGTATTGTTCTTAAAGCACCCCTTACAATGTTATCATCATTGTCATTGTGTCGAGCAAACGGTACAGGCATACCGGCTACGTATACCACATCCACTGCCATCGGATTGTCGCCGTTACTGCTATACGTTATTGTAATATCTCCCCCAGAAGAAGGCACCACAACTGGTGATATAGATTCAATTACAAGTTGACGACGATGATAGCCATCGCGCTGCTTGGCCTTTCCCTCACACTCCCTAGAAAAAGTGCGAGCGTTAGCATCTAAAACCGTTTCTTTTCTATGAATGTATGACATCATATCGTATGTCGACAAACGAAGCAGCATCTGGCGTATATCACATTTACACTCATGCGCGATTTGCTCCAATCGATCGATCCATTCCCCATCTTCCAACTTCTGTATTGTCCTCATTTTTTTCGCAGGCATACAGGCCATTGCTAACAACGCCCTATATATGCAATAGTCCACGCTGGGGCGTTTGCATTGTAATATTTTGGCACTTTCAGGAATATAGCATTGTTCTTGTACTTCATCAAGGTGATTAGTAGTGACGAGAATGGGTATCTTACTGTGTCGGAAGAGGTGGGAAATGGTTGAGTAAAATCCAGTGTCTTCTTGACAGACGATTTCGGGATGTTCGATTAGGATCAAGGACGTGCGTTGATTATCCTTGTGGGTGCGTTGTTGGTGTTGCTTGCTGCGTCGTTGGCGCTTTTTGGATTTTGTGAATAATTTATTATCAGGTTTAGCGTCACCTAGTTCGATGCGTTTGCTCGAACAAGCTTCACCTATTTGTTGCTTAATCTGTGCGCCGGATCGACACGTGCCCGGATGGATTTCGATGATGTTGTAATGTTGTGCGAGGGTGGATATGATGGCAGTTTTTGCGCTAGAACGTAAATCAAATATTGGATTGAGCTTTGCAGTGCAAACAGGATAAATACGAGGATAATCAATTGATTCTGTGTGAGGCAACGTACCTGGAAGATTCACCGTGCAACACGGCAACTTTGCAGAATTCCAATTCGTTATCCGAATCATCGAATAAGCTATAATCATCTTCGTCTATGCATTCGAATGATTTCAAACACTCATCCAACTGATACAAAACACGCTTATTGTGCTCGTCTATCATATGCAAATATTAGTATTAATATATTTCAAGGCATATCTTTGAAAAATAAAAACACACACCGAATTCTAAAACACGACGAGGACATGTAACGTCGCCTCCGCACGAATTGGACCATGCCGATCGCATAAGCTTTATATCTTCTTCCCAACCATGTTCATTCATTTGCTCTAAGTAGTTATAAATAAGACTATACACGTCATCGTCGGGTGTGTGCAATAAATCAGTATGAGAAACATTATTGGTGATTCCCTCATTTGAGCACAAAAGTTTCATAGGCTCCAACGATGATGATGGTGATGATAATGACTCGTCTAAAGAAGAGTTAAAGCGCGATTCCACTGGTATATGAATATTCATAGGTTCGTCATCGTCAGATATTTGAATGTAGGATGGAACTGGAAAAAATATTCGTTTCTCTTCCTTCACCTCGTTAGTGGCTTTCATTGTTTTGGAATTTTGAGTTTGTGGTTTTATAAACGAAAATGGTTCTTTGGCTTTGGCTTTGGATTTCTTATTATTGCTGTCATCCTTTCCACTGCAATCATTATTTTCTTTATCCTTCCTTTGCTGTTTACTATTATCATTATTATTATCATGAACCTTCTTACTATGAAACAATCCAAAGACATGATCCCCATTCGAAAAATGTTTACGCTTTTCAGAATTTCGCTTACGTTCCATATTCCGACGCTCGGTCAATTCCGCAGCAAACTTGGCCGCCTTCAATTCCTTGGCCGATAAAGATGCAAGTTCATCTCCATCAAACTCCTTATTCTCTTTTATTCGTTCCTTTTCTTTAGGATTGGCATGCATTTTAAAAAAGGAATGCACTTCCTTCTTCGACACAACTCCCTTCGATTTCACAGATGACCTCAATTCACGTTTGGATTTTCCAGCAAGATGATTGCTCAACGTAGATTGTTTTGATTTCCGATTGGTGGATGAACTTGGTTTGTTCACAGGTTTTCTTTTGCCACTGCATTTGCTTTTACGAGGTTTGCTGGATATCTCATTCGAATTGAATTTTGGATTCGGTACAATGCAAACGTCTTCTTCCTTATCATTATGATTATTTACAGTCACATCCACATGGACATCCACATTTATAACCTCATTCGTCTCTTGGATAACGGCATCCGTCACATCGGACGACGAGGTACAGGACGGTCGCGCATAGCACGTAGCCTCATGGCGTTCCGCTTCCACGAATGAATCAAAGGTAGCAACGTTACAATAGTCACATATCCAGCGTTCACGTAATGTGCCTGCTGTGGTCATGGTAGAGGTGATGGTGATGGGGTATGGAGTGTGTGTATATGGTTTGGGTTTGGGATTGATGGGAGGGCGGGTTGTGGGAAGACGAGCCTTTGGTGACTGGCTAAATAAGCGTGCGCCGAAGAATTTGAATTTTGTATCGACTATTTTCGAAATTATATATCGTAAAATTTAAAATTTAGACCTCACTGGATCAGTAGAGGATTAGATGTACTAGAGCTAGCAATGGACATGATCGGGTTGTATAATGTTCGTCATCATTTTCGTTGCTATTGAAGCAGGATGTTCCATACTAACTGCTGGAATTTCCAGTGCATGCCACCGGTGTAAGCAGCGTCTTCAGTTTTTGTTATGAATTGTACCCGACGTATCATAATCGTAGTTGCCATACATCAAACCCACAATTTTGATACTCTCTTGAGTGTAATTTAGGTTCGTTTCCTTTTGTAATCCGTAGATCCTGTAGGAGTCGTATTTGTTGCTTCTTGGGATTCCTCCACCGCCCTCTATCCACTCATTGCTTCAATCCCCTGTCAATATCTCTAAAGTGACCAAACATAAGCCAATCGATTTCATTCTTTTCATATAACCGGTAAGCATCAAAAAATAATTTGTTTTTGAAAAGCACTTCACTTGGGATCACATGAAAATACCGGGTACATATGAACTTGGTACTATAGTTTTACAAGGTCCAAGAAATTTCTCTGGACCGTTAACCCAGCCCAACTCAACTTCATCGCACAAATTGCATCATAAGAAAAAAAAGTATTATATTGCATTAATTCATATTGCACCGTGCTGGGGAGCCTGAGCACATACACGCTCTTCCTAGCCATTCAATATCACTTTTTGAGGGACTACCATCAATTTGGCCAGACATCGCCTTCCATCAAAATGTTCCATCCAGCAAGAATCATAACCTCATGGGCTCTCTTCAACTTCCTTCTGCTACATAGTGAGCGAATATTATTTTCTAATAACCTCTCACGTCCCCTCAATAGAAAAATAAGGTTGATGTCACTGGCAAATATCCCGTTCAATCAACTACTGGTAATGATTACCAAATCATTGCCTACCATTTTCATGCTTATTGTAGTTTCATCAAACTAATCAAACCCTGTTAACAAGGTAATTTTCAATGCCTACCGCAAAATTCACATTATCTTGAAATTCAACATAATAAAAAATTGTTGCAATCCCTTGATAACGAAGCTTCTGATATTCTCATCAAACACAAGAGAAGTAACATGGTTGAAGTCTAAAGAGTTCCTCCCCATATCCATTACCGCAATCTAGCCGAGCGTGTCATTCGCAGGTGGAAAGAATTTTCATTGCCTTCTTTACCACATGTAATCCCGCTTTCGCAGTCAACTTTTGGGATTCACTCATAATATCATAGATTGAATTGACATTGAACCACTTCCGGTACCCTCGCGTTCACCCCATATTATCAGTAAATCCTGCAGTTTATCGTGCATTCGAACTCAATCGTAACCCATCACCCTTTTCGGCGCTACATATGAAAAAATCCAAACAACTCAACACATGGGCTAATTATGGTCTTGGAGGCTGATATATTGGCCCTACACGTAATCCTATCTTGGGTCATGGCAATATTGTAGTTTTGCATATAGGTGTAATGACGATATTGTACTTTTGTGTGAGTGTTGGTGTCTTGTTTATAAATCGCGATAATATTGAACTAAATTTAGCGGGTATCAGTAATATTGTGCTTTTTCTCAAATGTCACGATTACATTGTAATTTGGCATAGTGTAACCGGAATATTGACTTTGACGCAGCGCCGATAATCGATAATCCATATTTCAGTCACAACTACTCGAATAATGTTCATCAAAAATATAATTCTTCGAAAGTGCATAATGAACATGTTCGTTATGTACAATAATGATCATTAACTCTCAACTAGACATGGTCAATTCAAAAAGTGTAACAACTCTGGGAAAGAGATAAACGTAATCTTTTCGCAATTACTTTATTTCGGTTCTAGCGTATCAAAAGCAGACCATTCAGCTCCAATGCTTCAAGGACGCACTATCATTTTTATCCTCTTATCATTCACCCAAAAAAAGGTTACATAATTACTGCCAAAATTTCTATTACAGACCTAGTGAACGACGCAGGTCACAACAGCCAAAAATTAGTCATTGCATGCACCCGAAGGCCGATCAATATAATGGCTTTAAGTGCAGTATGTATGCTAAAGTACAACGTCGAATGTAAAGATTAAAGCCGAAAGATTGTCTTTATTTCGGACACTAATTTACCCTTCCCGTTACCACAATTTTTTCTATCATCTAGGAGCAAATGTATTGTTCATAAAATAAAAGTAGTGAGACGTGACGTTCGACTTTTTCCCGTCATTGAAGCAAACCCCAACAAATTACTCTATTCTCAAAACCACACTTTATATGCTGTAGGATGGATCTTCGGCAACTTCTAAGTCTCCCACAGCCATCACATCTTGAACACAGTTTTCCTTATTGACACCAACGTAGTCTGCACATGCGTCATTTGCTGCTTCCTTGGTTATCACTCCATTATCACCCTCACTATCAGTCAAAAGACGCCGGCGAAGATTATGGGTCTTCTTCAAGTGATCAGAAACGTAGTAAATACAAGGATCAGGATATTGCGGTGTGCGATGTTCTTGAAAGAGCTTTGGTTCCGTGTCCCTCACCTGCCATTCCTCACCATATTCATTCCAGTCTCGTATCATGTCAGTAATACCATCTCGTCCTAAAAGGCGATCACCAGCGAGAGGTTTGCCCAACAGACCGATACCGTCGTTAATATCACCATCAATCTTCACGAAAATCATCTGGGTCTTGGGATTGGCATGAATAGTAATAGTAATCGGCTTCGTCATCATATCAGGATCTTTGGTTTCATCGTCAATATTATCGATGATGGTATCATTAAGGTTGATGACGTATTGTGTGATCTTTTTCTTTTTGCCAATCATATTCTTGGAAAAAGGGTAGGTGGCAAACTCGTCAGGAACAGATACATCATTATGTTCGGTATCACCCACATGAGATGCGACGTAGCGTTTTCCGTTTACAACGAGGTTTCCATCTTTCTGTACTTCAAGCGTATTCTTACCGATTGCCACAGCTGCTCCAGAAATGTAAGAATAAGAAAGCAATTTTCCGTCCATTCTCGTTGTGCGTATGTGAACCGAGAGGCCAGATCCAGAACCAAAGCTAGGACTCGACAACATAACGAGATCACATTCTCCATGATAGTCGAAGGATATACCAGAAAATGTAGTGAAGTGAGGATCTGTTTGCAAAGTGACAGCCTAGGTTAGTGCATAATAAAGGTACAAGAAAATTCGTCAAATATTAATACATACCCCCATTTCCATTTCCAGACGGTGGAGGTAAAACAGGTGTCGACATAGATGGCGAAGTTATCGTAGATGGTGGTGATGTAGAAACACCCGTGTGATACAAATAACCTCTTCCCTTCCGGCTCTCAAAGAAATAAGCTCCAATAGCGACTGCAGATGCGTCAGCTGACATGTCAACAGACGATCCAAAGTAACCTAATTCTCCGTTTACCTTTTCTCCGATGATATCATAATTGTTCCCATTCTTTCCGAAAATCTTGACGTAGTTCCCGACGTATGCGCCTACAGTAAGATAAGTCCCATCAGACGATAACGAAGTCCTCGAGAATTCATCATAAGAATTATCTCCTACAAGATCGACACCACTCTGTTTCCACGTCTGCTCCGGTTCAGCGTAATTGTACACACGAACAAGCCCCTTATCGGTTCCATCTCCATCGTATCCTGATGCGCCAACGGCCACCGTTAATCCGTCATGTGTAATCGACACACTTCCAATACCGCCAATTAAGTCACCTGCAACATCAGCTGTAATGTCATCTCCCAGTTGTACCCAGTGCATGGATCCATCATTATTTTCATCCTTCCACTGAAACACACCAGCTCGGTCACGATGGGGGGACCAATAACTATCGCCAATTATTACAATGTCCCCGTCGTAATTCAGAGCAATGCCACCCTTAAAACCATAAACAGTGAAATCACTTCCTCTTTGCTGAAATCTTGCGCCATTCTTTTCAAAGATTCTCGCTCCCTTTCCACTACCAGTAAATGTAACACCGACGACTTTACCGTCTCCTGACACTGCTACTTCCATAACATCATTTAGCTCCGTATTGAGTAATTCGTAGCGAGAGGTGCTGTTTGAAAACTCGTAAATATGAGCAGCACGATTGTACGAGGAAACGGCTAAAGTCGATCCGTCTTCGGATAAATCAAGAGAATAACCAAAATTATCCCATTCTCCATTTCCGTTGAGCTGCTGAAACATATACCAATTCTCGAATGTCTTGTTATACATTCTAACGTATCCCGCATTCCTAACATTATTTGGATCTCCATAGTATGCGCCCACAGCCATTGTCCTTCCATCACCTGAGAGCGCAACATCAATACCAAGGTAATCGCTTGTCACATCACCGGTGGCAATCGTTACTAAGATGGGTGGCGAAGTTATCGTAGATGGTGGTGATGTAGAAACACCCGTGTGATACAAATAACCTCTTCCCTTCCGGCTCTCAAAGAAATAAGCTCCAATAGCGACTGCAGATGCGTCAGCTGACATGTC
>Ga0213867_1001604_pt1 | contig 10114 bp, 9 predicted proteins | sample PICome_12_FD_160120 | JGI IMG/M metagenome (GOLD analysis project Ga0213867, IMG submission 160120) | Coastal seawater microbial communities near Pivers Island, North Carolina, United States - PICO540 | ecosystem: Environmental > Aquatic > Marine > Coastal | place: USA: North Carolina | collected... | reverse complement strand
TTGCCTATCTGGCTATGTATCTTTGTGGCTTTGTGCGCGCAGGAAGTCAAAATCCACTCCATCTGGCGCTTGCAAAACGCTGGTGTGAAATAAATGGGCATAACCGCGCCCTGAATCATGGGTCTTTAGCGGCATCTCTTTGGCCCGCGCGGCCAGTTCTGCTTCTGATAACTCGACTTCTAGGATACGTTTTTCTACATTAAGGGAAATGATATCGCCTGTCTTAACATAGGCAAGGGCTCCGCCGATTGCGGCCTCTGGTGCTACATGCAGAACGATGGTACCAGCCGCCGTCCCGCTCATCCGCCCATCAGAAATTCGCACCATGTCTTTAACCCCCTGACGGGCAAGTTTACGCGGGATAGGAATAAGACCTGCCTCGGGCATACCGGGTGCGCCCTTTGGCCCAATATTGCGTAAAACTAAAACATCATCTGCACTTACTTCTAAATCGGGGCTGTCTATGCGTGCCGCCAAATCTGCCATATCTTCAAAAACAACAGCCTTGCCTGTATGTACGAGTAGCTCTGGCGTAGCTGCTGCTGCCTTAATGATGGCACCATCTGGTGCTAAATTTCCATATAGAACAGCCAAACCGCCCTCACCAAATAGCGGATCTTGCGGTGTCCGAACAATATTTTGGGGCCAATCTGTATTAAAGCCTGCTAATTCAGTACCTAATGTTTTTCCAGATACGGTTACCGCATCCTTATCAATGAGCTCACCAAGTGCCTTCAATATACGCACCAAGCCGCCAGCATCATGCAAATCTTCCATATAGCCGCTACCAGACGGTTTTAGATCAACCAATACAGGGGTTTGCTGTGCCATCTTATCCAGCCTGTCAAGGGATACATCATGCCCAGAACGCCCCGCTATAGCGGCTAGATGGATAATGGCGTTCGTAGACCCGCCCACCGCCAGCAATACGCGTAACGCATTATCAAAAGCGGCTTGCGATAGGAAGGAAGATGGTTTTACCCCTCTTTTTGCGATATCTGCGGCCAGTATGCCTGTTTCTTCCGCTATCCGGCGCCTATCCGCTGAAACCGCTGGGGCAGTTGCGCCATTTAACGGCATCAACCCCATTGCCCCTGCCAAAAGAGCCATAGTGCTGGCCGTGCCCATCACCCCGCAAGTTCCAATTGTGGGAACAAGCGCATTATTGGCATCTGCTATCGCGCTTTCATCCAGATTGCCAGCACGATAATCTGCCCATAAACGCCTGCAATCGGTGCATGCCCCTACCCGCTGTCCGCGAAAACTACCGGTACTCATAGGGCCCGTGACCAGCTGGACAAACGGAACATCTGCACTTATGGCGCCCATCAATTGTGCAGGCACAGTCTTATCACAACCGCCTATCAGAACCACGCTGTCCAACGGCAAAGCGCGTAACATCTCTTCTGTATCCATCGACATCAAATTCCGCAAATACATAGAGGTTGGATAAGAAAAAGCCTCATGCAAGCTGATGGTTGGAAAGGCCATTGGCAGCGCCCCAGACGCTTCAATCCCTGCTTTCACACGTTCAATCAACTCATCTGCATTACCATGGCAAGGATTGAAATCACTGCCCGTATTGATAATACCAACAACCGGCCGACCAAGGGCTTCATCGCCATAACCAGCCCCTTTGATGAAACTTTTGCGCAAGAACAAGGCAAATTCATCATCACCATATTTTGTCAGGCCTTTGCGCATGCCTTGCGCAGATGTTTTATCTGTAGATGACGTCATGTGAATTACCCCAAATATTAACCTGATATTGATACAGAATATTGAAAAAAAGGAAAATTGTTCGTTAATCCTAACGCGTTACCCCTATTTCTCAAGCGCTCTATTGGCCAGATAGACCGGCAATAGCCCAGCACAAACTATGAGCAAAGCAGGGATAGCCGCAACCTCCAGCATTTCATCTTTGGCAAATTGATAGGTATAGGTAGCAAAAGTTTCAAACGAGAAAGGCCGCAATAGCAAGGTCATCGGCAACTCTTTCATCACATCCACAAAAACAAGCAGCCCCCCAGCAATAATAGAAGGCCGCAGAAGCGGCAGAATAACCCGTCCAATGATAACCGGAAAGCGATAACCCATAATCAACCCAGATTCCATCATATGCGGCGGCATCCGGCGAATACCAGAAACAATCGCGCCATAGCCAACCGCATGAAACCGCACCATCAGACCAAACAGCAATACCGCAAAGCCGCCTGCCATTAATGGGGCTGAAAACAGCGATACAAAGGCGCGGTCAACATAGCCAGCAACCGCCAATACCCCTATCGCCAAAATGGTGCCCGGAAAGGCATAGCCAGCAGCGGCGGCCCCAGCTAGCATTTGGCCCGTGCGGGCTGAACGATAATGTGCGAGCAAGGCCGCTAGCAAAGCCAACAAGATAACTGAAAAAGCGGCAATAAGGGCCAATCCGAAAGATTGCTGTAAGAGGGACAGGATGTCGGATGGGGCTTGCACGCCGCCGCCGCGCATAACAAAATTAAACAAAATCATAACCGGCAGAACAAATCCGATTATTATCGGTAAAATACAGATAAAAACGCAAAACAGCTGCGTGCGCATTAATAGAGATTTACGCGGCACCCCTACCCGCCCAAAGCCACTATTTTGGAAGGAACGGCGAGAACGCGCAAAAATCTCCATCATTAAAAGCAAGCCAATAAGCACGAAAGCACAAAGGGCAAGCTGGGCAGCGGCAGGTTTACTGTTCATCCCTATCCAGACATTAAAAATCCCAAGCGTAAGGGTTTCTAGGGCAAAATATTCGACAGTTCCAAAATCAGAAACAACCTCCATCAAAACCAGCGAAAGGCCCGCAATAATCGCTGGCCGTGCTAGCGGTAGCCCAACATGCCAAAATAAATTTTGCCCAGATATTTCTGCAATTTCAAATAAATTAGAGGAAGTCTGCCTGAAAGAGGTGCGCGCCAGAAGGTAGATGTAGGGATAAAGAACACTTGCCATAATCAGCATCGCGCCCCCAAAAGAACGTATTTCTGGAAACCAATAATCACGCGCTGTTTGCCATCCAAAAAAACTACGAAGATAGCTTTGTACTGGGCCGGCATATTCAAAAAAATCAGTATAACTATACGCAATAATATAAGCTGGCATTGCAGCGGGAAGTACCAGCAGCCATTCAAACCAACGCCGACCCATAAAATCATAGCGGCTGACCAACCATGCCGTAGATACACCAAACAGGACGGCTAACACACCAACACCCACCATAAGAAAAATGGTATTTTGTACATAGCGGCCAAGCACTGTTTGCAACAAATGCGGCATCAAATCATCTGTAGGCCCAGTGGCCACGATAGCTATCGCAACAACCGGGGCTAGCAAGACAAAGCAAACAAGCAATAATAGTGGATGCACAGCAAATTGATGGCGCAAATGACGCATACTCTGAACCTTATTTAAGGCTGATTTTTCAAATGACAAAGCTGCCATTTTTATGTGCTTCCCCCGATATAAAACCCCCCGATATAAAAATAGGCATACCGGAACCAAATGAGGACTTGTTCTACCCCCCAGATAGCCTCTTTTTATCTAACAGGAAATGCAGATATGTAAACAATAATCATTCGCAACTAGCCCTGACAGCGTTAGGTTTTTCACCAATGGAAAACTGGCCCAAATTCAAAAGAAAATTTGCCTTTTTTTAAAGATAAATATTTTCCCTAGAGACATCATTTATGGCAGATTAAGCTAGCAAATATAAAAACAAATGGGGGAAATGGGCTATGGGTATAGACCTTAATATTAATGATCTTCTGATCGCAGGTGTTTTGGCCTGTCTTTTTATGGATACGTTTCAGCGTTTATTATTCATCACCCTTCAGATCCCACCTTCTAATTGGGGTATGGTAGGTCGCTGGACAGCATATGCGATAACACGCGGCAAAGTCATCAATCCAGAAATTGATAATCTACCAGCAATATCAGGGGAAACATCGCTAGGTTGGCTCGTACATTATGCAGTAGGTATCGGTTATGCGCTCGTCTATTTTGTGTTGCGAGATTTTGGCTGGCTAGATAATAGCTTCTATAGCGGCGCACTTTTTGGCATCGCTTCTGTTGTGGTGCCTTGGTTTTTCTTTTTGCCAGCAATGGGTAAAGGGATGATGGCAAAATTAACAGATAACCCGCGCTTAGTATGTTTTCTTGCCCTTATTAACCATCTGGTATTTGGCCTTGGCATGGCGTTTGGCTTTCAGATTATTGCCCAGATACCAGCAAGCTAGAAACGCTTACAAATCTTTTAAAATTTCAAATAAACGGTTTTTAATAATTTCTAGCTGAAGGCGAAGCTGTTTATTTTCTACCTTTAGAGTGGATAGCTCTTCTGCCGCTATTTGTTCTGTTTCCTTTGGATGCATGCCAGAAACAGTAAGGTCTGCTTTGCATTGATTATATTGGCTAATAGATTGTGTATCATTGCCAGCTAGCGTGCAAAGATGGGCGGTGGCGGTCTGACTTACCCCTGTCATTATACCCAAACATGCTAAAAGCAAGAAAAACTGCCTTATACCCATAATCTGACCTCGCCCTGAAACTATCTGACCATCTAAACCCTAAATCTATGCCACCAGCCTACCATGACAGATCCGAGGATGCCAGCAAGCAAGCGGTTAAAGATAATTCAAGATGAGGGAGAATACCCGCTCTAAATGACGTGAAGGATTTGGGTGAACAGCGCAGAAGCTGCCTGTTTCTGGGCAGCCTTTGTCATCTCCGCGCGTTCTGCCATAACAGCAGCTGATTTTTCCACATGGTCTATGGTTGCCTTCATAGAAGGATCCTCAGAAACAAAAGCATCTCCAAGACCTGAGCGGGTTAGAATATCGATTGTCTCGCGCACACCAATAGCTGTCTCAGACAAAGCAGATCGTTGCAATTCTAGCTGATGCGCAGCCTCATCTAAATGCGATAACGCCTTCTGCTTGCTGGATATAGGCGCTGCTATATCTGCGGAAACTTGTTTCTCGCTACTTTTTCGTGGCAACCCCTCCTGACCAGTGATTTTATTCACCTCTCCCCAAAGTTTATTCATCTCGCTTTCGGTTTTCTGGCGTTCAGCATTACGGACATCTGGCAAGGTCATCCTACGAGCCATTGAGCGAATTTTATTTACCAGATTTAAGAGCTCGCCTGTCTGCTCCTCAGTCTCCTGAATAAGCGAGGTTGCACGTGAGGCATATTGAATGGCCATATGCAGTGATTTCATCTCTGCATCCAAAGACATCACTGCGTCAGATATAAAGACTTGCCCTGCCTGAGAGCGCGACTGCATATGAGCGGACAACCGTTCAGGCAAGCGCATCAACCGCGCATCTGGACGCACGGTGGCCTCCTTTGGCGCGGCGGACGCGGCTATCGCTGCATCTGGTTGTATGGGTGGTGTTTTCATTTCACGTTATTTCTAGGTTTTATCGCTTACCCGTTAGTTTCTTCGGTAAGGGTAACGACACAAATGAGCGCTGTTTTAGAAAAAAAATGAAAAAAACTCTAAATTATTAATAAGGCTCTGAAAATATTAACTTAAAAACTAACCCAAACAGCAATAATTCTACTATTTTGAGGGGGCAAGAACACGAAAGAGGCCAAGCGCCAGCAAACTGCCCAATAGCTGTGCGAGGATAAAATACCCTGTATCCCCAAAATGAATACCTGAAAAACTGTTGGTTAACGTCCGCGCTATGGTAACAGCTGGATTAGCAAAACTAGTTGAGGCTGTGAACCAATAGGCAGCAGTGATATAAAGAGCCACCAACATCGCAACCGCATCAGGCTTATAGCGAACCCCTAGCAAGATGGTAAGCACAAGACCAAAGGTTGCGACCATTTCTGAAATATACTGAAACATGCCAGAGCGCAGGTTTTCGGAAAGTTGTAAAATAGGGGTTTCAAACATCAGATGCGCTAGAAAAGTACCACAGACCCCGCCAATAATTTGAACGCAAATATAAGGGGTTTGGATATTTTTCTTTAAGTCACCTTTTAAGGCCATAACCACGCTAACCGCTGGGTTGAAATGCGCGCCGGAAATAGTCCCAAAAATAGTGATCAGGACATATAATATCGCGCCTGTTGCCAGCGTATTGCCTAGCAAGGCTATCGCATCATTACCGCCAGATAGCCGTTCGGCCATAATGCCAGAGCCAACAACTGTCGCAACCAATAACAATGTGCCCAAAAATTCACAAATCAGCTTTTGACGCATAAAAATACTTTTTCCCCAATATTAAGATTAAAGTTATGATCAATATGATTAATTATATGATGGTAACTGATTTGCCGGAAACCTAAAAGTAAGTCTCTTTTATGTAGTTTTTATGACAAACAAAAACAGCGCGGAAAAGGCTAGCACCAAATAGCGTTCTACCAGCCCGTGCTATTGATAATCCGTTGCGCAACAGGGCTTAATCTTGCAATCTCTGGCAGGGCGAGTTTATCCATCTTAAAGCTACCCCAAGACGCCACTTCATCACTTGGCGCACTTGCTGGATTAACAGGATATTCGTAATTTATCTCGGTATAAAGACGCTGTGCTTCAGCAGAGGTTAGCCAAGCAAGAAAAGCTCTGGCCCGATCCTTATTCTTCGAAGTTTTTAGAATTCCGCCAGCAGAGATATTAACATGCTGACCTCGCCCTTGTTGATTAAAAAAGACCAGCTCGATACTGTCTGCCCAAACCCGTTGTTCAGGCTCACTTTTATTAAACTTCATCTTTCCAAAATAATAGGTGTTCATTAACGCTACATCACACTCACCAGCATAAATAGCCTTAGCTTGCGCCCGGTCATTTCCTTGCGGGCGACGCGCCAGATTACCAACCAGACCTTTTGCCCATGCACGGGCATCTTCTTCGCCATGATGCGCGATAAGCGAGGCCAGCAGCGCACGATTATATACATGGCTGCCTTTGCGGGTACATACCCTGCCCTGCCATTCGGGCTCTGCTAGCTGTTCAATGTCTTGCAAGCTATCTTTGGCAACCCGCTTTTTAGATATGGCTAGAATACGTGCCCGCAAAGAAAGGGCAGTCCAGCTGTCATCTTCTGCACGCAGATGCGCAGGCACATTTCGCGCTATAACAGGTGAGCTTAATGGGGCGAGCAGGCCAGAATCAGCCAATTCTTTAACGCGGCTAATATCTACGGTGATGACCATATCTGCCTGTGCGTTCTGCCCTTCGGCTTGCAATCGCGCTACCAACCCTTTCGGGGCATAAACTGTTTTGAACTCTATGCCTGTTTCTTTTGTGTAAGCCTCAAGCATGGGTGCCAATAATGCAGGCTGGCGATAGGTGAAGATATTAATCGTTTCGGTTGCGAGTGTAGGTTGGCTGGCTAAGATGCTTAGCCCGAATACAAATAATAAGATTTTATGCATCTATCTTCTTCCAGTTTAGAATCTATTACGAATAGAGATAGTTGGCTTAACGTGAAAAGCTAACCTCCACTTCCTATGAAATGATAATGATAATCGTTCTCAATTACAACAAAAATATCCATCGCTGTAAGGTTTAGCAAAAAGCGCCCAGATAGAGGTGCAAAATAGCGCGTAAACCTAGTCCTGATGTTGATGCAGATTTATCTCATTCTCTAGAGGCTGACCATCGAAAAACCTTTTAATATTATCGAATACAGCCGCCAGTTTTTGCTCTAATGCATCTCTTGTTCCAGCGGCGATATGCGGGGTTAAAATACAAGCAGGGTTAGCTAATAAAGGGTTGTCATCTGATGGTGGCTCCCCTTCAAACACATCAAGTCCGGCACTTTGCAAATGACCCCGCCGCAACGCAAGGTCTAACGCCCCCTCATCTACCAAACCGCCACGCGCCGCATTAATCAAAACACTACCAGGCTTCATTCTATCAATAATATCTTTAGAGATAATATTGTGGGTGCTAGCCATTAAAGGAAGATGGAGCGTGACAATATCAGAAGTGGAAATCAGCGTATCGAAATCTGTTTTGCGCATATTTAGCCGCTGCTCAGTTACGGCATCTAAGGTTACATGCGGGTCGCAATATAAACCTGTTGTGCCGAAAGGCAGAAGACGCTCCGCAACTTGGTACCCAATGCGTCCCATACCAATAATCCCGACGGTGCGCCCCATTACTTCGCGGGAACGGGTGCGCAAGGCATTTACAAGCCATTTGCCCTTTCGCAGTTCAGCATCTGCGTGACTTAAATGTCGGCAGGCCGCCAGCATAAGCATTAGCGTATGTTCGGCCACGCTAATGGTAGAGCCAGACAAGGTGATAGCAAGCTTAATATCTCTATCACGGATAGTCTGCCAGTCCGTAGTATCGTGCCAGCCTACCCCCTGATGATGAACCAGCTGCAGCTTTTTTGCGGCGGCTAAGTGCGTGCCAGTTAGTCTATAAGAAGCCACGATCACCGCATCACAATCGGCAATGGCCGCACATCTGGCGGCATCATCATTACTATCCATCAAAACCAGATCAACTTCGTCTCCTGCCATGCGGCGGACAACATCATAAATATCCTCAGGCGCATGACTTAGATAAAGTACGCGCGGACGATTGGTTGAACCCGTTCTTTGAATTTCACCTGCCATGTTATTCCCTCTCTTTTTTCATATCCTTTTTCATTGAAGCAGAAAAAAAACACCCTTGAAAAGCGTTTCAATACATTTTGGCATTGATTTATACGCTTTATCGCAGGCATCGTTATAGCTATATGCGAAAATATTCAAAAAAAGAAATAGGGTTTCATGTTCGATTTTGACAGCTTTTATCATGATGATATCAAGACAGCCACAGGCCACTGGAAAGGCTTTCCAGAGTATAATTTTATTGGTGGTCATAATGATGCCAGCATGGTTCCCGTAGATGCATTGCGGGCTAGTGCTGATAGGGTAATGACAGAACATGGCCAGCGTTTGGCCACCTATAATCTGGGTGATGGCCCACTCGGCTTGCGAAGTTTACGTGAATTTATCGGCGGCGCATTGGCGGTGCGGGCAGATATGCCAACCGATCCTGATAATATCCTGCTGGTTTCTGGCTCCTTACAGGCACTTGATCTGGTGAATGAGACGTTGCTACGTTCAGGCGATATCGTGATTATGGAAGAGTCCACCTATGGCGGGGTTATTAGCCGGTTTCAGCATTTGGATGTTGATATTATCGGTATTCGGGTTGGCGCTGCGGGTATGGATCTTGCCCATCTAGAAGAACAGCTAGAAGCGTTAAAGGCGCAAGGAAAAAGAGCACGCTATATCTACACTATTCCGACTATCCACAACCCTACTGGAACGATTATGCCTACCGAAAACAGGCAGCGATTACTGGCCCTAGCCAGCCGCTATAATGTGCCAATTTTTGAGGATGATTGTTATGCTGACCTGATCTTTGATGAAGCCCGCCCCCCTACTATTCGCAGTTTGGATGATAGTGGCCGTGTTATCTATTGCGGTTCCTTTTCCAAAACGGTTGCGCCTGCGCTTAGGGTTGGCTATCTGATTGCAGATTGGCCATTTTTATCCAGAGTTTCAAGCTATAAGACGGATGCTGGTTCTGGCGCGTTAGAACAATTGATCCTAGCAGATTTCTGCCCAAAATCTTTTGATACTCATGTAGAAAAATTGAACAAACATCTGCAAACGAAATGCGATGTTATCTGTGAAGCACTGGATAAGAATTTTGGCACGACTGCGCAGTATCACCGGCCTAAGGGCGGTATCTTTATTTGGGTTACGTTAGATAAAAGCATCGATATCCTAAAGCTAACGCACGAAGCAGCAAAACAGGGGGTTGCTATTAATGCCGGGCCTGAATGGTCGCTTGGCGCAGAGGCAGCCTATCAGATGCGGCTCTGTTTTGGCTATCCTGAGGAAGCTGAGATAAAACAGGGGGTTGCAAAGCTTGCCGAAATTTGTCAGCACCATTTTGGACTGCCAAAACAGATCAGCAATAAGTAAGCTATCCGCAAAGATGGGGGTGCCGTGGTTTGGCGTGCTCCCCCTTTATGCGCCTTCTACAATACGGACATCCCTATCGACATCTCCAAGCAGAGCAAACGCAGCCTGATATTCGGAACTTTCATAAGCAGCCACCGCT
>Ga0213867_1001603_pt1 | contig 10114 bp, 11 predicted proteins | sample PICome_12_FD_160120 | JGI IMG/M metagenome (GOLD analysis project Ga0213867, IMG submission 160120) | Coastal seawater microbial communities near Pivers Island, North Carolina, United States - PICO540 | ecosystem: Environmental > Aquatic > Marine > Coastal | place: USA: North Carolina... | reverse complement strand
AATAACCCCGCCTGCCAAGAGGGGCGTTTCTCGGGCCAAACGGGCTTAAAAAATATTTTTAAGCGGGTTCTTTAGCCACGTTATTTCGGCATTCCCAATTATAGCGCGCCCAGTTACGGCGCTCCATACGCGAATTATACCGGCCTTTTTCAAGGGCGGCTGCCATCATACAGCTATCTTGATTCGCATAAATCTGGCCACGCTCAAACTCGTGGCACATGGTCTGGCCTTCTAAAGTCACACATGTGACCAGCACTAATAAAAACATGACGTCCTCCCCCAAAGCACCATGCCATTCGATATTTTAGTCATAAAAATGAAACTTTGGCAAATAACCCTGCCTATTTTTCACCTTATTCCTTCAAAAATACATCTAGGATCATTGCAGAAACAACACCGCGCGGTAGAATGTCCCATCGCACTCTTCGGCACATGCAAGGCACTAAACTATTGGAAGCTTTTTTATTCTATTCCGGCCTGTTTGCCAGCGCATTTCTAGCCGCCACCATCTTGCCAGCGCAATCTGAGGCTGGGCTGGCGGCTCTTTTATCTATGGGGGAGTTATCCGTCTTCTGGCTAATAGCCGTCGCTAGTATAGGTAATATTCTAGGCGCAGTGGTGAATTGGTTTCTGGGTCGTCACCTAGAAAAGCTAAAATCCAGAAAATGGTTTCCTGTAAGCGAGGCGCAAATGACGCGCGCAACCCGCTGGTTTCAAAAAATCGGCGTTTGGAGCCTGCTGCTTAGCTGGATGCCCATAATTGGCGACCCCATCACCCTAGCAGCGGGTGTTTTTGGCGTACGGTTTAGCCTGTTCCTAGCCCTCGTATCAATCGCGAAAATAGGACGCTATATAGGCATAGCCCTACTCGTTTTATATTTCGTCTAGAGTGTTATCTCTACTTCAGACGCAACCATCGCTCGAGCCTGTAACCCTTGACCTGCATGTGCTTCATCACCTTGGTTTAATAGCGCCAACGGACACAATACAACACCGACTACTACTGTTCCAGTGGTCTCATCATTCCCCTTTAAAACCTTTGTACCTCGCAGAGGAATAACCGTTCCATCTACGCTTTCAGTACTTAGAAATGTAAGAGAAACTTGGCCGCCAGCTCCTATAGTGCCCTTTTTTTCCAATGATACCACCGTTGCAACAACATTTGTGCCAGCATCAATTACAGTTTCTTTGCCTACCTTAATATCATAGGCGACTGAAAAATAGACGTCTTCACCCAGCGTAAGATTCTCTGATGATATATTTTGCGTCAGTATCACAGGAATAAATGTATTGGCCTTTAATGTGATTGTTTCAGCAACACCATGAGTAGTTGTTAGTAATAAAGCTGCAAAAGAAAGAACCTTAGTTATTTTAATAAGCATAAAAAACTCCCTTAATGTAATGATAAATCGATGCACCCATTAGCCCGAAGCCCAAGCCTCCCAATGCACCGCTAAAAAAACGAAATTCTACTGAATGCCCAAATTTCACAAGGCCATCAATTATTGCCAGCAGCAAGATGGTACTACCAATTGCGTATAAGCTGATATACGCTTCCTTATTTTCTTTTTGATAGAAAATGAGTGCTATGAGCGCTGAGAAAACGCCTAAATATCCCCCTATACAGCGCGAGCATAATGCTGTTGGATGCCCGAAAACAAAGAACACTCTTTCAAAATGTTGATGACAAATATGAGATAATAAGTTGTAAATGCTCTCACCAATATTAAAGCCGAATGCATTAAAAATTGGTGCAAAAAATGCCATAAAAAAAATACTTGCTGGTACAAAGCCAAGGATTAGCAATATCCGATGGCTACAGACTTGTTCTAACGCTCTGCCCATTTGTCAGTGCCCCCACTCCAAATAATGTGACTGGGTAACTTAATTATCAGATATAAGTTAAAAAAAGCTTAAGTTGGCCGACAAAAATTTATGAAGGTAGCAATGCCGAGCAGAGGCAACACTTGTTAGCGTTAATATGCCTATCAAAGTTGAACTATATATCAACCCAACAACGCATCTCTTTCAGTATTGATTTTGAGCAATGAAAACCATCAATGCCAATCAACTGCGCGTTTGATCACCCTTTTCATGTCGCATGATGAAATAGGGGCTACACTAGACTTTACAATGAGGTAGAGTGGAGGCCTCGGAAAGTAGGAAAACCGAGACCTCCAACGGGGGGAAGGCTTTTTCAAGCCATACTTTGTACCCACGCGAATGCTAATTGGATTTGCGTTGGTTAACTAATTTTTAACTAAATTAGCTAATTTTTCTTAAGATTTTGTAATCTTTCTAAATTTTTCGTTAAAACTTTTCTATAAAATGGGTAATTTTTGTAGATCTCTGGCCGATTTCGACCCTGTTAGAAAGCATGCCAGACGTAATTGTGTTTGCACTTGCTCTATCTTTTCGCTTAATCGGCTCGGATGAAGGCCCCGCGCCTCATCTTCTAGTGCTTGCAGCATCACGCCAGCCATGCCGCCCATATCTGCTCCCAGATACAGGGTCTTGGCGATATCAAGCCCATTTTGAACCCCGCCAGAAGCGATTATGGTGATATCGGGCGCTGCGTGGCGGCCCCCGCGCACCGCGTCAGGCAAATCAATGCCCATAGACAAAAATGGATCATAAAGCGCTTGTTTATCTGGGTTTTGACGTAACCATTCTATCAGCGCCCAGTTAGTCCCGCCACGCGCCGCCACATCCACATGGCGCACCCCCGCTGCATAAAGCCTGCGCACCACAGATGCAGACAGGCCAGCACCTACCTCCTTGACCAGAATAGGGCAGCCAAGCTTGTCTACCAGCCGCGTTATCGCCGCCTCCACCCCCTGCCACGCATAATCGCCCTCTGGCTGAATAGCTTCTTGCAAGGGATTTAGGTGTATAGCAAGCGCGTCTGCTTCAATGTCAGCCACCGCACGCTGGGCAAGCGCAAACCCGTCATCACCAATGATTTGCACGGCCCCCAAATTGCCAATAAGACAGGCTTTTGGATTGTTTTTTCGCAAATTTTTCTGCGATTGCCCGCCTTCTAGGCTTGCACGCTGAGAGCCTAACCCGACAGCTATCTGGTGCTGGCAGGCAACCTCGACCAAAGCGGCGTTTAGCTTGTCTGCGCGTGCCGTACCGCCCGTCATACCGGTGATAAGCAAAGGCGCAGATAATTGGCGCGACAAAAACCGTGTGGTGATATCAATCTCATCTAGATTAAGCTCAGGCAACGCGCAGTAAGGCAGTTCTATAGCCTCCAATGGCCGCTTGGTATTTTGGCTTTCGGCCAGCGTTTTACGGGCTAAATCAAGATGCGAATCCTTGCGCTGTGATGCCGAATTATCGCTCATGCCTGCCTCTTTTTCTGGTAAGTGGGCCGAAAAATGGTGTCTACCAAAATCATATGGGGCACGGTTAGCGCAGCAAGAGAAATAAATACCGTGCGTAGTGCGGCATCTCCTAGTGAAACCGCTGCTAAATCAGCTTGTAGATAAAAAGCGGCGGCGGCCGCTGCCCAAGTGACTATGGTCAGGATAAGGGCGGTTATTAAAATGGTCTGGCGTGAGAGCATTTCCTGCATCGCATGCCAAATAACACGGAAATGCCGACGCGAATGTACCAGACAGAAATAAGCCGCAAATCCAGCTAGAGGCGGCAGAAAGGCTGCTAGAATACATAGCACCCCTATCTCTATCACGCCGCCATACAAACTTTCAAATTTGAGGCTAGCAACAAGATAGACAATGAATGAAAGCGCCCAAAGCGGCAGTAGCATCGCTGTTATCGCCATAATAATGCTCGCATCCCCGCCAGTTAAAATGGCGTAGAGGGTGCTCACTTCCTCACTATGCAGGCTAGGGATCACGATACCGACAACCCCGCCATGGCTAAGAATTCGCGCCGCTTTAAAAAGGCCTTGCCAGCTCTCATCCAGTGGCAGATGCGTAGGCTGAATATCCCCGCTACCAAAATGGATAATGCTAAGCGCAAGAAAAATTATAAGTGCTGGCAAGGGCATAACATACCAAAAGCCAATATATAGACCCGCCAGCACACTATAGCCGGCAAGAAAGCTTGTGATGCGTAGAGGCGTCCGCCCAGCGCCAAGAAAAAAAGCAATAGCCCCATCAAACGCACCATGCGGTAAGCCCACCAGCATGACCGCAATTAAGGCAAATATGTCTATTGGCGATAACATCCTCTACCTCTCCTGCCATTTCTGGCGCATTGCGGGCAATATCTGTTTAATAAACATTCTTTTCGGCATCGCGTTAATGAGTTTGACATAGATAGGCAGATGCGCAAGGCCAGACATAAATTTGGCCAGCTCATCGCCTGTGAGGGCCTTTGCCATAGATAAGAATATCTCAGGGGCGGCCTCTGGATGGGCCTTTAATACAGACAAAAAGACCCTGTCCAGCCAGCTATCTATGCGGCGATGCGGTGTTTGTATTTTATCTAGAACATGACCGCTTGCGAGCTGCTGGCTAATCCATTTCGCCTGTTTTTGAATAGAGGCAAATGCATAGCCAGATGAGGGGCGCACGCACCCCCCATTAGCGCCTATCGCCAGCAAGGACGGATCCCGCGGCTTCAGAAAATTCATCGGAATACACCCGGTCTCTTCTCGCAGGATTTGATACGCTTCAAGCTGATAAACTTCGCGCAAATAGCGCTCAATCGCTGTCCTGTAAAAAGCTTTATCTTCTGTCTGTTCAGAAAAAAGGGTTGATTCCACCAGCGCCGTATCGTCTGAGAAAGGCAGTAAATATATGAAATGAATACCACGAGACTGATCGCATCTGAAATCCATCAAGGTCAGCACCGATGCATCAAAGACCGGACGCGGCGCTTTAATTTCAATGCCCATAAAATGCTGGAGCAAGCTGTTCTCTGGTATCTCTGGGGTGCGGCTATCCAATATCGCGCCCTGATGGTCTAAAGGCATGGGGGCATCATCGCGGTGGGCAATTTTCCCCTTTGAACGCGCAACGCAATCCTGTAGCCAGATAGCGCTATCCAACGCATGATAGGGATAGGTTTGGCTGGTTTGTGTTACCCGTCCTTGCGGTGTGATTATCTGCCAGCTTTGCCAGCTTTGCTTGGATAGACGCGCTGGCTCAGACAGCCAATCCGTCTGCCAGAAACCCCAAATATGGCACTGTGTTGCAGCTGGGCTCAGCGGGCCATGCACGCTAATTGGGGCGTCGATTTCCCCTGAACTGATGTGGGGGCTTAGATAACGTGCCAGCGACAAGCCCGCACAACCAGCCCCCCAGATGGAAATTTCTGCGTGGCCGCTCATAAGGTTTCCAACTCTAAATACCCCTTTAACGAGGTTTGCAAACCAGCACAGTAGACAGGCTTAGCGCCTATTATTCTGGTGGCCAGACTGGCACTTGCACCGCCGCTTGCCATCACCTTCTCAAGCTTATTGGTGACCACCCGCCCAGCTGACCAGTTTAGGCGGCAACGGCGCAGTTTCTGGCCAATTTCACGGTAAACATTCGCCGCAACGGCGATAGCGATATGCGCACGCGGCGGCAAATAGACAAGCCCCTTACGCCCGCTATCATAATAGGCATCTGCAAGGCTTAGCAGCCTATCTATGCCTGCCTTCACTTGGATAGCTTCCCGGCTGTCAGGCGTGTTTGCACAGGCCAATATATCGCTTGCCGATAGCTGGCCAACCCAATTTGCCGGCAGATAGCGCCTGCCCATTTTTGCATCTTCCAGCACATCCCTTGCGATATTGGTCAACTGCATAGCAATGCCCATATCTATTGCAAAGGAGAAGGCGTGCCTGTTCATACAGCCTAAAATGGGACACATCAGTAATCCTACGGTGCCAGCCACCTGATAGGCATATTTTATCAACGCATCCTCAGACTTTATCGCAACAAGGCCTTGATCGAATAACAGCCCATCTAGTAAATGCTGAATAGGACGTATCGGCACAGAGCATGCGTGAAGGGTTGGCAAAAATTCCTGCAAGGCCGTATCTGGATTTTCCAGTTTCTGGCCAGCTGCCAATAGATTTAGCTGGTCATTAATGGCAGCGAGCCGCGCCGCGCCATTTTCCAGATCGCCATCAGCCAAATCATCAACTGTTCGGCAGAAAGCATAGAGATGCGCTGCATCATGGGCGGTCTTGCGGCCAAGAAAATGCGATGCCCAATAAAAACTGCGCCCGCCTTTAGCCAACACATTAAGTGCATCTATGTTTTTGATATTCTCTGCGTGCCGGCCCATTTTTTGTCTATCTGCCTAAGCGTAGCCCTTCTTATTCAAGTGCCCCTATCCAGCCCTTTTAAGGCGTTACCGCCTCACCTGCTTCTTCGCCTACTAGCCTGTCAACCACTTTAGCGGAACATAGCACGCCCGGCATACCTGCGCCTGGATGCGCACCTGCTGCCGCAAAATATAGATTACTTAGATGCGGGTCGCGGTTATGGTATCTGAACCATGCGGATTGTGTAAAATTAGGCGCAATGGAAAACCCCGCCCCATGCATCGAGCGATAGCGGGTTTTGAAATCCTCAGGTGTCATATAAAAGTCTTCAACAATATGTTCAGACAAGCCCGGCATGATGGTCTTATCTAGCGCGGCAACAATACGTTTCTGCAGGGCGGGTCCTTCTTTTTCCCATTCAAGATTGCCTTGCAGATTTGGCACTGGACATAGCACATAAAAGCTGTCGCATCCCTCTGGGGCAAAGCTTGCATCTGTAGCTGTCGGGCGATGCACATATAAAGAGAAATCATCTGCTAGAATTTTGCGGTTAAAAATATCATGCAAGAGTTCTTTATAGCGCTTACCCATCCATATCGTATGATGGGCGATATTAGGATAGGTTTTTTTGGTGCCAAAAAACAGCACATATAGCCCCATAGAATAGCGGGTAACCTTATCGGGAAGCGCTTTTTTACGCTTGCCTTTATGGGCAGGCAGCATTTCAGCATAAATGGTTGGGGGATCGCCATTACAGATAACCCTATCCGCACTAATCTGTTTAGCATCTTGTGTGATAACCCCAGTAACCCTGTTGCTATCATCCTTGCTAACCATAATCTCGCGGACATCCGTGTTCAGCAGAATTTCAATCCCCTGCCGACGCATCAGATTTTCCAACTCCGCAACAAGCTTGCCGGTTCCGCCCATACAGAAATAAACGCCCCATTTACGCTCTAAATAATGAATAAGCGCATAGATAGAGGTGGTATCAAACGGATTGCCCCCAACCAGAAGCGGATGGATAGAAAAGGCCTGACGCAGCAGCGGATGCTTAATATGGCTATTTACCAATTGCGCGACCGTCATATAGCTTTTCAGCCGAAGAAGTTGCGGAATTTGCTTTAACATCGCGCCAAAGCGGGTAAAGGGCTGGTCTGCAAGCTCGCTAAAGCCAATATCAAAGATATTTTTGGAGGTAGCTATTAGCCGATCATAATTTTTCATATCTTCTGGCGAGAAACGGGCAATTTCAGCATGGGTATCTTCTAGCGACGGGCGATAGTCAAATTCAGATCCCTCATGGAAGTAGAAACGATACCATGGGTCAAGCGGGCGAAAATCCAGATGGTCTTCGCGCTTTTCACCAAACAGAGCAAATAACTCGTCAAAAAGAAAAGGGGCGGTAATTACCGTAGGCCCGGCATCATGGCGAAACCCGCCTTGCTCAAAAGCTTGCGCCCGCCCGCCTATTGCATCAAGGCGTTCTATCAGGGTGACGTTATGCCCTCTAGCACGCATCCGCAAAGCCGCCGCAATGCCGCCGAAGCCAGCGCCAATAACAAGCGTATGTGTTGTATTATCAGATGCATCAAATCTGCCCATGTCATCCATGGCAAGCTGCACTCCCCTCAATAAGGGTTAAAATGATTAAAAAAGCCGGTCGATTAGGCAAAAAATTGAACCTGTCTCTTGCCTATTACTTAGACAGCAATTAGCTGTTTTCTGCAACAAGATCTCTACAGACATGGCGCAATTGCGCTTTAATTGGCGTAATTATCGCCTGACAATCTGAGGGTAGGGCGTCTGATGAGCTTTCGGCTTCATCAAACATGCTCATTAGGGCGGAAGCGGTCATAGAAAGCGCAGGCGAACGGCGCAGACGGGTCTGCCAGTTCAACGCATTATGTTCGCTACCAGAAGCAAGCCAGCTATCAAACTCAGCTGCATGTTCCCTATCCAACGTTGTTCTGAACATCACAATCGCTGCATTTGGTGCCCGCCGCAACAGATCAGATGCTGGGCTCGCTGCCCCGTCTTTGCCAATGACATTCAGCATATCATTCGCGATCTGATAACATCCACCAGCAGCCGTAAAGAAACGTTGCAAAGGTGTTATCACATCATTGCGGTCAGCAAGATGGGCAATCCCCTCGACAGAGGCGACAAATAAAGGGGCCGTCTTGCCAGTGCTGATATCCATATATTTTGACCAGTTCGGGTAGCTATCTATAGCAAATTCTAATGCCTGCCCGGTGGTTGTTGCAGCCATATGGTGCGAGAGAACAGATACCAATTTAGGTGTCTGGCCGATGCAGGCTGCCTCTGAAGCAAGCTCAAACGAAAGCGCGATAAGCCAGTCGCCTAGCGCAAGGGCTGTATCCTTACCATATTGCGCCCATACAGATGGCATGCCGCGGCGTACCATATCACCATCACAAATATCATCATGGACTAGCGAGGCATTATGCAGAATTTCAACAGCTGCGGCCCAACGCATAGATAAAGAACGCGGCACACCAAAGCAATCAGCAGCCGTTAGCGCCATACGCCCACGTAACTGTTTTCCAGCTTTTTTGAAATGATGATGGGCTGGCTTACCTAGCGGATGGCTGTTATCTGGCAAGCGGCTGATAATGAATTCTGATAAAGATTGCGAGATATCAGAAAGGGGCGGCGCAACGTCTCTGCTGACGATGGCAGGCTCGAAATTGCTGTTAAAGCTCTCTGGCATCATCCTCACCCTTAATTAGTCTATAATATATAAATTTATAAATTAAGTAATTGGCGAAAGGTCGCAAAGCAGGGTCGCCCGCTGGGGCACCCTGCTTTGCTAATTGATTATTTAGCTTCTGACTGTGACACAGCCACATTCCAGATAATCACACCGAACGCAATTTTGTTCAGCACGTCAGCCAGATTGTAGATAATGTTTAGCGAAGCCATATCAGCGCCACCGGCCATGTAGCCGAAGAAGTAGCCCAACGGGTAAATCGCCCAACCAATTGTTACAATCCAACGCATTGTTGAATAGGCTGATGCTACAGCAGGTGAGGCTTTTTCTGCAGCAACTTTACCGGCTTCACCAGCAAAGATTTCATACAGAATGTAGGCCCAACCTACCATGCCAATGACGAACGCTACTGTTACGTTCATGTAACCAGCTTCGCCCAAGTAACCACCGATTAGCATTACCAATGTACCGATGGTCAAGCGCCAAAATATGCCGCCTGAAACGTTGGTAATCGCACGCAAAATCAGATAAAACTCGATCATCAGCAATGGAACTGTGATCAACCAGTCAATGTAACGATAGACTGTTGGTGTATCACCAGTAGCAACCCACACATCTCTCATATAGAAATAGTGCACTGCAGCAACAAGTGTTACGAGACCAGACACAACAAGTGAGGTCTTCCATTTTGCTTCAACTCTCTGAGTTTCAAGAAAGAAGAAAGCTGTAGCGGCTACAAGAGCCATTGAGATCAGCCAAAAGCTGATGCCCACGAAATCGTCAGATTCCAAGTTAGACGCCTGAGCAATAGCAGGCATGATTGAAAGTACAGCTGCAGGTGCAGTGAACTTAAAAAGGTTCTTAATTGACATAGGACACTCCCCAAAACGTCGCGTTCTAGAACGTCCTACTTTTTATCCCTGCCAAAACACCCGTTCTGACAGACCTCTCCCCGTTGATAGACGATACTACCTTATTTTTTTCCGTTGGCAAGTTTTTGTTAACTTTTTAACAGAAGCTAGATATCGACTATTGAGACCTATACGCCTGAATGTACTAGGCAGATTACTAAAGCTTGTCTAATCTGGGTGCATAAAAGGTTTAAATTCACGCATCGGGGTAAGAGGGAAGCTATGTTCGAAGATACT
>Ga0213867_1001602_pt1 | contig 10123 bp, 5 predicted proteins | sample PICome_12_FD_160120 | JGI IMG/M metagenome (GOLD analysis project Ga0213867, IMG submission 160120) | Coastal seawater microbial communities near Pivers Island, North Carolina, United States - PICO540 | ecosystem: Environmental > Aquatic > Marine > Coastal | place: USA: North Carolina | collected... | reverse complement strand
AAAAATACATCTACCTCATCTTTAATACATGTGGAAATTGTGTTCGCGTGCGTATTTAAGATCTATTTCACATTTTCGAACACAATACATATTACCGACACAGTACATGACATGCATGTGGAAATGTGGTATTTAATAAATGCTATTTATACATCTACATATACGATCGTACATTTAACACGAATCGACACAGTCCGCATGTTAGCATTTGCACGAATGAGGTTTACCTTGTTGTCATCGCGGGATTTGATTCTGTGTGGATTCGAATGGCATATCTTCGTCAATAAATGAGAAGTTCTTCATAATTCTTGAATAATTTTCGAATCGAACATGTAACATGTAGTATCTCGTATCTAGTATCTATGATAAAGATATACATGTACATGTAAAATCTACACATTCGAACACATGTATTAATACAATGTGCCAACGTGTTTTCTTCTCTTTCACTCCTTCCTCGTTCATCCTGCTCCCTGCTCGCATTCTGCAAATTAGCAATCGTGGCTCTTCACTCTTCACTCAACTACTGTTTCGTAAAAAGATCTCTTTTACTTCTCGAAATACTTCGGAAGCGCATACCGATTTCTTCTAACACCGGTAATATGTAATATATCTTCGAATCTCCTTGATAGTAGACCTCACATACAATTATCCTGCACTTTCGGTAGAGGCCATGGTCACATCCATGATCATACAGCGATAATAAGGTTACCATGAATTGCAAATAACTTCTAACTATGTAAAGCAAATATATTCGGCGGTTGCTCCTCACCCTCAACGTTTACCCTCGCGCGTGGAGTGTTTAACAACCTCACACACACACAGTTTTAACAAAAAAGTAAATACAGTAGAAAGAATTGAGAGGACGAGTTCTAACAAAAAGGAAAAACTATGAAGCAGGTCTTTCAATAATATGATCAATTATGGTATCAGAACAAGCTATTGTGTGACGAACTACATATTAGATTCAAATTCAATTGATAGTGTTGATATGACGTAGATTCTTACATCTTGAAACACGCGTGATTCATTTCAAATTGATTCTGAACTTGCGAAGGTGTGATCAACGCCAACGTAAAGTCGTTAAATGTTGGAGGCAGAAGCCAAAATGGAAAGCAGTCGTTCGTGAATCGGTTTCATAATGTTTCATCTATCTCGTATCGTAGAGATCTTGGTTTCGAAAAAGCGTTTCTTCTTTATAAAAGGGCGATCACTGCATAAAAATATTTCTTCTTTTTATTGAAAGTGGTGGTGTGTTTGTCGTAAGTTCTTATACAGAGAAGGGAAATTAAGCCGACGTTATTAATAAATCTACTTCATTTACAGTATCTTTTCAAAAATTTTAACGGAAATGATGTTTTTGCATGCAATTTTGCAGATTTTGATTCCTCAATAAATTTGACTTGTATGAAAGTATTCCTTTTTTACTTTTGGCCCCAAATTAAATTCGAAAGAAGTTACTTCCTCAATTAGAATTTGTTCCGAGCACATTGAGAGGCAAAGTATGCACGGTAGGCGAAAACGCGACCGCGCTGATATTCATTCGAATAATCAGAATAACGATCATATGTCAACTACAATGACAAAGAAGTTAGTTCCGACAAGGAATGAGAATAGAAATGATAAGTGGAATTTTATCTCAAAAAGTATGGACGAATACCTGAATCATTCGGCTTCATTGAAACTTTTACGCGAATCGAAAGGCTCAATGGCCGTTTGGTATTTTCAGGAGCGCCTCCTTCGCTCCCTTTGTGTACTTTCTAAAAGCTCATTTGTGAGTCCCATACTATTGCAAAGGTCTTTTCAAATTTGGAGGAATCTCTTTAAAGTCCAACGGAATGCGGCATTCCGTAAAGAAATGGGATCCCGCCGATTGAAGTTTTTGATATTTTGTGTATATATATCTTCAATTCAATCTTCGTTCCATAAATGGAAGGCAATATGGCATAATGAATATCAAAAAAGAAAGCATTCTGCTGCTTTATTGATACAAAAATTATTCCTTATATTCCTTGGAAAACAACTTTTTATTCGCATATACCATCGGGAGTCAATAGTTCATCACCCTCTTCAAAACGTATCACTATCGCACTTAAAAGTGCCGAAGTATTATCGTTTTCATAGAGATCTTTTACTCGAACGAAGGCGGATAGTTGTAGCATCGATTTGTGTCCAAAAGTATTTAAGGATGTGGAGCACGAAAGGAAGATATATTTTCGTAATAAATAAAATCGTTCGGTGGCAATCTTTGTCTCGTGGTAGAATTGCGTCTTTATCTTATCACAAATGCAAATTCTCAGCCACTCGTATACAAACGTGGTGTCGGAAATGGATTTCAAGGCTTAATTTTTTTGCTTTTGTTAGAGCACTGAAGTGCATGCAGTGCAAACTTCGGTTTCAATTGATTCGCTCTGCAGGAATTCACATTCAACAAATATTTCGCTCTTATTTGAATCGAAAAAGGGCATGTCACCAAAAATTTAAGGAGTATCAGGCCGCTCTCGTCTTACAACGGCACTGGTATCACAGTAACAAACAGTTTTCTACCTTCGTATTACTGATTTGTTTACGTATAGTGGATGAGGTTGATAGAGGACAAGAAAGGAAAATATTTTTATTCTATAATGCAGTTCACGCAAAGCGTATTCAGCGTCGATTTAGATCATTTTGGAAACTTAAGAAGAAAACATCAGCACTAACAATACAAAGTTTGGTACGCACGCATCTTTGCAAAAAGCTGCTTCAGCGTTTGATGGGTGAAAAACTTATTCACGAAAACGAAAACAAGTCATCTTACGTAATTGCGTTTTTTTGGCTTCGATTGAAAAAGAAACGTTTGCGTCGGCATTTTCATCTCATTCGATTAAATGAAGAACGAATTAACCAGCAAAAGATGGTTACACGTATTCAATCGTTCCTACGTACAAAACTTGCACGAAATAATTTTCACCGGCTATGCAGGAAAAGGCGTTTGAAAGGATTGATACTTTCTTATATGACATATAAAAGGAAAGAGATGATGCGCAGTAATGTAATTAAACGAACTTCCTACCTGCTAGTGTCTAGCCTTGTCAAACTTTCAATCGAAGAGCAGTCAACAAAGATCACCGAAAGTTACTCCAACTCAACACTGTTACTGCAAAAATGGTGGATCGGACGCTTATATCGATATAAATTGGAAGTAAAGATGAAAGAACTTTCAAATCGATACAGAGCAGAAATTGTTATTAAGCGGAGTTGTATACTTTATTTTCGGTCGACGAAATCTCGCATTGATGTTATCCGAACTAAGAGAAAGAATTGCTTACGCATATATTTGGTGGAACATAGTATTAGAGATATACATGAACTATGTGAACGTACAATTTCCTCCTTCAAACAGTGTAGCAAAGTAGACATTCAAGAGGTAATTAGCTACATTCACTCATTGGCGCTTGCATTGGAAGTAATCAATGAAACCAAGGTTGACAACTTTGATGGCATAGATGAAGGTCTAAATGAGAGTTATCGGCTCATTTTATTATCAGAGCGTAACGCGAAGAATTTGTCTTCTAGATTAGTGATTTCAGTGTGTAGGTCCTTATGCTCTATTATTGAGAGCTATTTTTGTCGTTTTCGCGCGGCGCGATCCATTCAAATTGTGTCTCGAATGTATTTGGCAAAAAGGCATTTACTTCATCTGAAGACAAAAGCATTTTTGAAAAGTTCGATGGAAGACTATATCTCAGACCGGCGAACTAATCATGTGAACGTCGTGTGGACAAATTTTCGTATAGAAGAGGCGGAAAAATATAGAAAGTATCTTATAGACTGCGAACTTGGAAGTGTGATGAGGTATGGATGGGTAATTTTGAGCGAAGAAAATGGCGAAAAGTATTGTTGCTATGTGAAAGGAAAGCATGTGAAGAGTTCTACTTTTCCCAGCTATACGCTCGGGGAATATGAAGCACTCTCTCTTATCAATCGCGTGATGAGAAGATTTCTTGCGCTTAAGGAAAAACGACGCCTACTTCATATAAAACTTCGAGAGACAAGAAAAGGGGGGTATTGGAAGATATGGAATGAATCAAAGAGAAGTAACTTTCTCTTCACATTTGAAGAAGAATGGTCAAGTCTGTCAATTCAGTGCGCATGGAGAATCAAGAAGGCTAAGGAGAAATTTAATCTCTTCCTCCGCAGCGAATGCCTTTCAACTATCGTTCTTCGAGCTGTCAAAAAAGCCAGTGGTTTATCTTGGTATGGGTATGGATACGAAGGGATGTCGTTAAGTTTGTGGCTAGCCCGAATGGGATGTGACCATGAAGTTTCTTTGAAGATTTCGCGTTATCTTCGAACCAAAAAATCATCGAATGCAAATGCTTTTGCAGATGAGAAACAAGAATGTACTTCATCTTCCAAAACATTAGCGAGGTGGCATGATATACAAGATTTCAAGGAATTCGTGAAGATATGTCGAGAGGAGGTTGCATATCATCAACTTGAGCTCGCCATAGGAAGTAAAGACTATCGCAATCTTTTTATCGCTGCTTCGTTGTTCCCTTCATCGATTCCCGATCAGCTGAAATTTCTCAATTTCTTCCAGAGTCCCTATGATCCTAGGTCTTTAAAAAAATGCATTGAAGACGTGAGCTATATTCTGAATATTTGTTGAATGCTGAAATTAGGTTCTAATATCATTGTGTGTCATAGTCTCGTGAATTGTTGTTTCTAGAAATTTCGAAGAAATTCCGAAACAATCCACAACGTGCTCGAAAGATCTCCGAAGAGGTCATAAGGAGTAACTTCCCTGTAACGAAGGGTCAGATCACAGCTTACTTGAAAAGATATGATGGTAAACCTGGTTTAGCACAGAGAAACTGCTTTGAATTACTTAATATTCAAACTACAAGTACGCTCACTGAAGAAAAACAAGCCTTTTATTGTTTAATAAATGGCTGTGAAAGAGCTCTATTGGTGTTAAAGCGAATAAAGGTATGGACACTTGAAAAATTAGTACGCTCCACTGTCGATCGTGCCAACGATATTTTCCGAAACGGCAATGATTCGGCGTATAAAGCGGCGCTTATATTGAGAAAGGAGGTCATCGATGAGATTTTGACATGGCATTCGATGTCAAAATTGGTTCAACGTATTTATCGCGGTTTTCTTCAGAGAAGGTTGTACATACAAATAATGAATGATCGCAATCAATGTGCAACCGTCATACAGTCGCACTTGCGACGACTCTTCTCTAAACAAACTGAATGGCAATTACGTAGGCAACAACGTGCAAAGTACGAACAATTTAGAGAAGAAAAAACCTCTCGATTTTTCTGGTACAATAAATCAAACAATGTTAGGAGCTGGGATGAGCCCTCAGAGCCATATCGACCGATGGTATATTCACAATCTAAACGAAAATGGGTTCAAGCCTGGCCACAACTTGATGTAATCGAACACTGTGGCAAAGCTACAGACGGGCTAAAGTGCACTTTTTGTAAAGAAGAGACTGCACGACGGTCGTGTTCTAAATGTTTAGTTGAGGGACGTCCTTCGTTTTATTGTCGCGTATGCTTTGAAGAACGGCATAGACTAATTGAAGATCATCAACCGACATGCATAATTTCTCCCCCTGATAAGTTTACCTGCTGCCTATGTGGGAACCCATCGACGCGAAAATGCTTTGGAACCCTTATTGATGAGCAAACACGGAAGTCTCTCCACGAAATTGTTAATGCTGCAAATCGTTCTGATGAAATTTTTTTAACGAAGGAAACTTTCTTTTCTGTAGTGTCAACGCACTTACAATTGGATATCAGTAAATCTCTCTTAGGTATTCTCTATGAAGATTTTCGCAAAGTCCTTGGAAAAGAAGGCGGACCATTTACATTTTGGAATCGATTTCGTTGTTTTATGCACGCGCAGGAAAATATATGCAACGAACATTTTTGTCTAAATTGTTGGAAGCGAACGCATAAGAGTGGATCTCGCTCAAAACACAAATTCGTTGCATACAAAGAGAACTGTCCAGTTTGTAGTCAATGCGAAGAATTGCCTGCAAGAAGGACATGCCTTCAATGTCAAGACGAATTTTGCGTTACTTGTTATCAATCACAGCATAAGGCGGGTAAAAGACGTCTTCACACTTACAACGTAATTGCTGAAAACCTTGGACCGGGTGAGGTGTTTTGCCATTTTTGTCGAATAATCTCAGCTTCAAATTTGTGTAAAAATTGTGGAGGTCGCTTTTGCGACTCTTGTATTACCAACCATTGGAAGAATTGCTCCGCCTGTGACTTAATTCAAAATGGAATATCTCCGATATCATGCTCATTATGTGACAATCCACCAGACACAATTTGCTTCGAATGCAACGCTGTTTATTGTAGTCAAATTTGTTTAGGAAAGCAAGGATGTTTTCGAAGATCTCACCAGAAAGGGTCAAAAGTATTTCATGAAGCTCGTTCTCTATCAACCTTCATTTCGGATACTTACGCACGATACGACCGTACAAATGACCACGATGAAGAAAACTTACCCGTCTTTACCGATGAAAAAGTGTTCAGAACAGATTTCATTTCGTCGTATTCAGAGATAAATCCTATTTTCTCGGTTGCACCCAAATCACGGATTGGAGAGCGTCTCTATACTGATGATCTTTTGCAATTAGAAACACAATTAGAACTTTCTCGTCTTCAAGAAATCAAGAATAAGCATGAGAAATCAAATATTGTGCCGCGCGACAAGGCAGGTTTAAAAAAGTCCATGATCAGGGGATTGATCAACAAATTGCGTTGGCGTCAAAATGAGCTATTTCCTAGTGGATGTTTGAAGGTAATTTCGAATTCTAGTGGCAACAACCAGAAAAAACCGTGATCATATCCTTTCTATCAGACTCAATACGTGTCGGTGTTCGTTCATTTTTTGATTTATAAGTTGCTCAAAGAAAATGAAGAGGCAACGTACTTAAAGGAGATCATAGACTTAGTTTATTTTTAATACTGCTAACGACATTTCGTCTTTTCTTCTCATGAAAATGCGACAGCGTAGACTTAATTACCTCTGGAAAGGCATTGAATGACTCAGTGACTGAGAAGATATAATGAATCGATAACGACGAAATATAATCCGAAAGGAAATTTTTTTTGATCAATTTGGACTATATGACAGCCGTATAAACGGTGAGCATAAAAATGTAATTTTATTATAAGCTATTTGAGAACAAAAGCTGAATTCGACTGACTACATTCGGTAGAATGAGTCGATCAATTGTGATGGGTGATCAAAATATGAACATTTAAAATAATACCTCATATTTTGAGACAAAGAAAATTGCAAGATTCGACTGCATGCGAGGCGAGAGGAGACAGAATACTTAGCTTCGTTAATTTTATTACGAGTGGTGGAGCTGGAAGGGTGCCTTCTGTCTTGCAACATTTGACTGCGTGCGAGTTGGTTAGATGAGAGGAAACAGGATACTAGCTTCGTTAATTCATTGTTTTCTTAATCACGAGTGGTGGAGTTGGCAAAGACGCTTTCTGTCTTTTTCCTAACAACGCAGTTTGACGAGGAAGCTGCGATCGATACATTTCCCCCATCGAACAGATTGACCCACTTTTCGCGCAGTTTTGGAATGCTGTCGTCAACTATGTAAACACATGACCCTTCATCGTCACAGATTGGCTCCTTCGTTGATATCAAACCTAATTGTTTCAAATCTAGCATTGTTGATTTGACGTCAAAGTCGAAATCTTTTTCCGCGCGACAGAGGACCCGCTCTTTCACATTTTTAACTCCTGTCGTAGATATAGCTCGTGATGTTATCTCTTTGTTTTCAGTACTTTGATTGCCTTCTTGACACATCCATGATAGGAGAAGCGTCGCTCTCAACGCTCTCTGCGTTGATGCTTCACCGACGATATACTGCATAGCACCTTTTTGGCGGTGTGCGATTTTGGATGTGAGAAACTTCTTTACAAGCAAATCATATCTAGCCAAGATGTTGGAATATCGAAAAAATGTACGTAACAGCTTGAAACAAAATCAGTTAGTCATACTTTCAAAAATTTAAATGTCTTCGAAAATGCTCTCTTACCCAAACTGAAACTGATACGAGCGCAATGAGATCAAGACGAGGATTGTCGAACTTTTGCTGAAACAAAATTACGACTAATGATATTGCACTAACAAAATCAATTCGCAGAGCATCTGCTGGTCGGAACACAAGTTTAGTCTTAGGCATTACAGCGTTGATATTTGCCATCTTAAGCAGAAAATAAATTAGAAAATCAAATACTACATTTCCAGAGAAAAAGCTCAATTTCTTACAGTTACGTCTTCGAAAATTCGAATCTGAAATGACGGCAAAGGTTGCTCAGTTGTGGTTGAAACTGGAGGCAATCTATCTTCTACGTCAAATATTTCTGCTGCGTCTGCATAGAAAAGTTTCAAAGATGGTGTAATTCAAGCTGGTGCAGAATTCTATGTAGATCGCTAACTTACCTCGCACAATCTTTGGTATCGACATTGAAAATCTTTTCTTAGGTTGTGCTTCGCGCCAAATTACTACAACTTCATCGTACCTAGGTTCGACAAGTTCAGATACTTGAAACAATTTTTTTAGCAATTCTCTCTTTCTGATTCCAGAGGTAAGAACGTTTCCGATATTAACTCTATCCAAAAGTTGCACTGAGGAAGGAATAGAGGCGCTTACTTCATCATACGTACATACTGGTCTTTTGAAGGAACCGCTGACTTTGTCAACCTCACGGACTGAAGTGAGGTTAGTATCAGGAGGAAAGTATAGGAAGGGGTTGAGGCTATTCCCTATCTCCGGTGCATACGCTGTGCTTCCACCATATCTCCATAGATTGATCTTATTTTCAATCTTCTTTTCGTTTATTTCATGTAATATACTTTGTTCTAGAAAGTCAAAAACCTCCTCTTCATTTAATACTAATCGAGATAAGTAATTAGGCAACTTCTTCGATACATTCAAGAGAAAAGCGCGAAACTCCTTTTCAAGCGCAATAATAATTGCGTTTGTGAAATCTGAAACATTCTTCGCAGAACTGCTAATTACATTGCTTACTGACAAAGTGACCCTCTGAACAATATTTGCCTGGAAGTAATCAATTTTTGGTAAAATCAATTTACCTGATGTGAGCTCTTGAGAATAGCCCCGCCGGAATACTAGCACCTTACCACCAAAAAGCATTGAAGAAGCCTCATATACGTTACGATTGATCGTGGAGTTGGTAAACCTATTTATATCGTTCTCGCTATCGACATGGTCTTTGATACCAAAAAAATCATTCACAATGCTATCATCCAACCCACTCAACACTGGTCTCAGCGACAATCGTAACAAATATCCTGCATTCAACGCAGCACAAAGGTCTACATCCCTTTGATCCAACAACACAAAACCTGCATCATTTAACGATTTACACATACAGCGCAACTTCAATCGTTCCTTTTCATTTGCACTACTTGGATCTGACGACGACAACGACAGGATGGAATTAAGATCTTTTCTAGATTCGTGATGATAAATGCCATCCAGCGCATCAAATATTTGCACATCGTCACTCGTCGATTGGACACTTTGCTTACTCGCACGCTCAGGAAATTTCCCGTCACCAGATGCAACGATCCGACTGTCTACGGCGGCAGATTGATAATATTCGTGATTTATACGACTTTCATGATGAGCAGTTCTTTTTCCTTTCCCAACCACATCCACATTGCAATTGTTATGATTTATATTCCAAATCCAAGGCGATGATAATGATGATGTCCTGTAACTGAAACCGGCTGCTATCAAGGGTCCATTCCTCCATCCAAAGGTTATGAGTAGGATCAAAATCTTAATGAATGTGCTGCATGTATGTGGTATCAGCAGCATGAGCATTGTATCATTATCATCCTCCGTCACCGAAGAATGGATGCATTGTTATGTGGCGTTGGCGATGATGGATATGCTCGTAGAGAATTCAATATTCAATGTAGAGAGAGGAATTGAGAATGGAGAAAATGGGAACGTTGCACACGCCTTCAATAACGTCTGTAAACAAAATCTTTCGTAGTGCACTTTTCCGCACCACACCCAAACACCCAATATAATTTTTTTGCGGTTTGTGCC
>Ga0213867_1001599_pt1 | contig 10133 bp, 8 predicted proteins | sample PICome_12_FD_160120 | JGI IMG/M metagenome (GOLD analysis project Ga0213867, IMG submission 160120) | Coastal seawater microbial communities near Pivers Island, North Carolina, United States - PICO540 | ecosystem: Environmental > Aquatic > Marine > Coastal | place: USA: North Carolina | collected... | reverse complement strand
CGACAAGGGGCGCAAATATCCACCTCAGGTTCATCCCTTGCGGGGAGCTGATTGGGAGGATTTGAGCTGTATTCAGGGTCTGAGGAAGGCGGTTTTTAGCTAACTCTCGGTTTTTGTAGTTTTGTAATGATCCATCGTTTGCGCTACTCTGAAATGCTTGCTTCGGGGTGAGCTTATTTTAATCAGGGCAACACGATCAGGTTACTGAGTGCTGGCGCCGCATTCCATATGCTGAGCTAATAGGTGGAAATCAATTTTGGGCACCTCTGAAAAGCTCTCATGAGAGAAAATTTCTGATTTGTTGTGCTGCCGGCAAGGTTCTGGTGGCAATAGTTGGTCTGGAAGTCCTGCCTTGGTCCGAGCAATGCGACAAGACCGGATGCACAGCAGACCGGACCACTTTTTGAGCACCCCCCCTATAATCATTATCCTGATGTTCCAAAAATCCGTTTGCATTGTTCGGGTCCAAAAATAAAAATTGCTGCGTCTCGCTTATGACGGGTTTTCAGAGGTGCCCTTAACAGACACTTTGTTGCGCTACCCTTAGCTCGCAGCTGTTTTTGCGTCTGCTATGAAAACTGCGTGCAGCTTAAAATAGCGATTAAGCGCAGCCTGGCTGGCTTCTTTACGATTATTTTCGGAATGTAGGTGTAAGTCTTCGACCACAATGGCCATCGCTTGTGCTTGTTTTGCCAGTGTGGGCTCTGATTGCGTGGCGAAGTAGGCGATGGCTTTTTCGAGCGAATAAGTGATCATGTGGATCTCGTTGAGTTCGCTGGCATCCAGTTGCTGGCGATTTCGCAATTCTTGGCTGGTCGCTTGCAATACATCCCAAGCTTCTGATTGGGTTGTGATGTCGGGTAGTTGTAAATGTTGTACAGGTTTTTGTTCGTTTGAAAGCTCTGCATTGTCTTGGCAGGCGCCGATGAAAATCGTGAAGCCCAAAAGGCATAGGGTGCGGATTATTGGTAACATATTTGATGGGCTTAGTTAATAATGAGACTCAGTATCAATGATTGAGCGCGCTAGTCAAGATACAAAAAATAGCAGTCCAGCGGGTTATTAAGGAGAGGCGATGCTTATTTATGGACCGTGGCGTCGACGTGACCGTCCGCAAATTGAATCGATAAGGCATCTTCCTGCTGTGCGCTGGCCGCACGTTCGAGCACCTGCTCTTTAGGGGTGCGAACGATCGCGTACCCTCTGTTTAGGCTGGCTTGAATACTGTTGTTTTCCAGTCTTTTCTGCACATCATTGAGACGCCTGCGTTCGTTATGCTGTCGATTCTTGATCGCATACAATATGCGATTTTGCTGTTGTTCGATGGCCTGCTGGTAGAGTTTGATTTGGTTCTCGGGATGGAAGCGTTGCAGCCTTTGCGCCAAACTTTTTAGTCGATTTAGTTTCGTTTGCTGGTGCCCCAAGGCATCGTGCAGCAGCTTGTTTTCGGCGCTGTCGAGTTTGAGGGCTTTGAGTTCGCAGTGTCGGATGGCTAGGCGCGGGTCTAATTGTTGGCTTAGCCGCATAAAGGCTTCTCTTTTGGTGAGATAGCTTTGGGTGAACGTCTGCTGAAATTTTAGGATATTTTGTTGCAGAGATTCTTTCAGGCGCAGCCATTGCGAGGAGATCATTTCGGCAGCTGCGGAGGGCGTTTCCGCGCGTTGATCGGCCACATAATCCGTGAGCACGGTGTCGATCTCATGGCCAATTGCGGAGAGCGTCGGCAAGGGGTAATCGGCTAGTAGTCGTGCCAGCTTTTCTTGATTGAATACCTGTAGATCTTCTGTGCTTCCGCCGCCGCGGGTTAAGACGACTAAGTCGATATCGGGTAGTGTCCGCGCTTGCTCTAGCCGTTGGCAAATTTCAGGGAGTGCTTGTTGTCCTTGGACGGAAGCCGGGAGTAAGTAAATGTGGCCGGCGTAATTGCGGCGTTGCAGAATACGCAAAAAATCTTGTAGGGCAGCGCCTGATTCCGAGGTGATTATTGCCATTTTTTTGATGAGGACTGGCAACGCTTTTTTACGCGCTGAGTCAAATAGGCCCTCGGCCGCGAGTGTTCGCTTTAGCCGCTCGAATTGAATTTGTAGGTGGCCGGCACCACTTTTGAGGGCAAAGCGCACCAGCAGTTGATAGCGTCCATGGGGGGCAAACACATTGATCTCGCCATATAGAGTAACTGCTTGTCCATTTTGTAATTCGAAGTCTAATTGAGCTGCCTGTCGGCTAAATAGAACGCAAGGTAGCTGGCTGGCGGTATCTTTAAGCGAAAAGTAACAGTGGCCGGAGTTTTGACGACGGAAGTTGGAAATTTCCCCGCTGACCCAGACTTGCCTGAGTGAGCGTTCCAGCAGGCCTTTGATTTGATCCGTCAGGGCGGCTACGCTCAGGGGCGCATCCGCGGAGTTTGAGGGCGGCTTAATTGGCATGTTGTTTTAGTTTTTTTGCGACAATTCGCAGGCACAAGAGGACCAGTACCAGTGTCGTAAACCCGATCAATAAAAGTGCTTTGTTGGCTTGAATGATGGCGGCTCCAGAAACGATGAAAATACTGGTGATCAGTCCAGTAATGGGTAAGGAAATCAGTAAATAAGTTTTTAGTGGTACACCGATCAGCCCTAAAATTACATTTTGCAGGGCGTAGGGAAAGCCGGGTGCCAGACGCAGTAAAAGGGTCGCTGTTATGGCACCCTTGGTCTTCAGGTCGGGTAGCGTGTAGCGCTTGCGCAGCCATCGCTCAAGGGAGTTTTTTAGGGGGCCATTCGCCAGTAAAAAGGACCAAGTGGTACAAATGCTTTGCATGGTCACTCCCAGTATGCAGGTCGGGATAAGTCCATACTGCGGTGTTAAACTGGTGCCAAATAAGATCAGTAAAGGGCTGATGGGGAATCCAATGCCAGGCAGGAAAGCCAGCGCAGCCAATAAAATAATCGGATGTTGAATCAGTTGTTCGTTAAGTGCCGAGAAGAAGGCGGTGATATTTTCAATTCCCTGTTCTTTGATGAGCAAGCCAGCAAACAAAATCGTAAGTAGGCTGACTGCTAAAAAGAGTGCCCAGCGATTTTTTTCGACGAACATTGAATGGAAGCGACTGCCAAAAATTCTCATAGGGTCTTTTTTGATGGAAAGCATACGCATGCAGATTACTGGCATACATTTGGGATGCAAATGCGTTTTACGATCTTAACGAGTTTCGATTTTGTTACTGTTGGCTCCCCAGTGATAAAATATTTGCTTTAAATGGTGGAGGGCGCATAGAAGTGTCTGAGATCATGATCGTGGTGTGTTCAGCATGAGGACATTGGCTTGCGCGTACGCCCGATTCTATAGCAAAATTTAAGTTGTATTACAGACTCAAGCACGATGAAGGAGGAGATCCCGAAGCCCGATGGAGAAGAAGCGCCCGCTTTCGAAGAAGCAGAGCAAGCTCATTTGAACTTGAATGATGCCTCCAGAAGTGAGGATGAGCCGGATGCACGCGCAGTGGAAGATGGCGACGACGAATTTGAAGACTCGGGGCATGATTCTTTTGATGATGAGGCTTTTGATGGTCATCATGAGGAGCTGGATGTTGATTGGAAAGAGCCTGAATATGAAGGTGCGGATGAATGGTCGACGGAAGCGGACGAGCGTACTGAGGAGGGTGTTGCCAGCGATGGGATGAGTTTTCTGGGGCATCTAGAGGAATTCCGATGGACTATTGGGCGTAGCCTGATTGCCTTTGTGGTGGGTTTGGTGCTGGCGACGATCTTTATTCAGGACATTGCGAGCTTTTTAAAAACGCCCATCATTTCGGCCTATGGCTCGGTCGAGTTGGTGGATCAAAATCTAATCACCTATCGCCCGATGGGTGTCATCTCCGTGTTCATTCAAGTCGCTCTATTGAGTGGCTTTACCTTGTCCATGCCCTTTCTGTTATTTTTCTTGGGGAATTTCGTGGCGCCTGGGCTGACTGAACAGGAGCGCCGTATACTGAAGCCGAGTTGCTTGGCAGCCTTCGTCTTATTTTTACTCGGTATAACTTTCGCGTTTTTTATTATATTACCCCTGACTTTGGGCTTTAGTGTGCGCTTGAACCAATTCTTTGGTTTTGATTTACTATGGGCAGCTTCAGACTATTACAGTATGGTGGTATGGTCGTCGCTGGTGACCGGCGCTTTTTTTCAATTTCCGCTACTGATTGTGGTCTTGATTTTTCTGCAAGTGATCTCGGTGGAGCAGCTCAAACGGATTCGTAAAGTCGTCTTTGTGGTCATTATGGTCTTTGCGGCCATTATGTCGCCCGGGGGCGATTTTGTCTCACTGCCGCTGACTACCGGGTTTATGTATGCTTTGTATGAGTTGGCCATCGGAATTGGGGCCTATGTTGAGCGTAAAAAACGCTCGCAATCAACGGAGTAATATCGCTCAGCCCTGTATCCCGATACAGGCTGATTTTGTGGAACATTGGATTCGTGGCCGGATATTTTATGCTGGCTAACTGCCTTTTCAGGACTTCCCTGTGTATCTGTACCCGCGGAATGAAGAGCCCAATTATTTGCTGGTTTTTTTGAAGTTTCTGTGATAGATCCCCTAACTGTGGGTATTCGTTTGATAATACCACTAAGCGCCTATTCGAGGAGCAATCCGACTTTTTAAACTAGGCATGAATGATTGAAACTGCGGTTTTCTATGCAGTTGAGTAACGAGTCACATAATCGGATAATCATCTAGTACCTAGATGTGTTATTTGTGGCTCACTTGAACCAAAAACATCCTTATGTTATTTTCTGAAATGGGATTGATTCCCGAACTTTTAGCAGCCGTCGAGGCGAAAGGCTATCAGCAGCCTTCGCCGATCCAGGCGCGCTCCATTCCTGCAGTTCTAGAGGGACGCGACGTCCTTGGAGGTGCGCAGACCGGCACTGGTAAAACGGCTGCCTTCAGTCTGCCCTTGCTGCAACGCTTATCGCAGGCCCCATTCGCTGAGAGCTATAAACGTCCGCGTGCATTGGTTTTAGCGCCGACTCGTGAGCTGGCGGCCCAAGTCCACCAAAGTATTCTCGACTACAGTCAGGGCTTAAAGCTGCGCTCAGCGGTGATTTTTGGCGGGGTGGGCTTTCAACCACAAATCGAACGGCTGCGGCGTGGTCTGGATATTATAGTCGCCACACCGGGACGCTTATTAGACTTATGTCAGCGTGGCGAAGCACACTTATCAGGAATTGAAATTTTGGTCTTGGATGAGGCGGATCGCATGTTGGACATGGGTTTTATTCACGACATCAAGAAGCTTTTGCAGCAAATTCCCGCCAAGCGACAAAATCTGTTCTTCTCGGCAACTTATTCTAAGGAGGTCAAAAAACTTGCCGACTCAATGTTGCAGAACCCCGTCGAAGTTGAAGTGGCGGCTCGTAACGCTACAGCCGAGCGAGTTGATCAAGAAGCCTATAAAGTTGGACAAAAAGCCAAAGCTGGCTTTCTAGTAGATTTGATCAAAGGGGACAATTGGTCGCAAGTATTGGTTTTTACCCGTACAAAGCATGGTGCGAATCGTTTGGCAACCCAGTTGGACAAAAAGGGGATTTCAGCCATGGCGATCCATGGCAACAAGAGTCAATCTGCCCGTGAGCGCGCCTTGAGGGCCTTTAAGGCCTTTGATATTCGAGTCTTGGTGGCAACGGATATTGCTGCCCGAGGTTTGGATATTGCGGATTTACCCTATGTGGTGAATTATGAGTTGCCGAATGTACCCGAGGATTATGTGCACCGGATTGGACGCACCGGAAGGGCTGGCAAGGCGGGACATGCCGTTTCTTTGGTCAGTGATGATGAGGAGGCTTATTTGTGGGCCATCGAAAAGTTGATGCAGCAGACGATTCCCTTATTTAAGGTAGATCAACAAGGTGAAAAAGTCGCGCTGCCCCCAATTGAAAAACCGCGTGGACAATCTTCGCCCAAACGGGGGCAAAAGTCTTCGGGCCGTGCTCGTGGTGCGCGCACTGGCAAGCCCCGGCAGCATGCCTCTGGTCGAGGTAGTTCTGGGCCGGGACGGAGTCGGAATACGCGACGATCGCCATCCTCTTGAGTCTTTTCCTCGGCATTCGTTTTGGCGGTCAAAGCTCGCCCGAAGCGAATGTCGCGCAATAAAAAGGCCGCTCTCATCTGAGAGCGGCCTTCGTTTTTACAATGAAATATTTGGGAGCCCCAATTACTGGCTGCTTAACTTTTCCATCAGCTCGTAGTTGCGCTTCAGCATGGCAGACGGATCTTCCAGCAAGCCGGCCGCAACTTTGGCGTTGTCCAAGAGTTGTTGGCTGATCAGTCCTGCCAGCTCAGCATTGCTGCCTTGCAAACTAGCTAAGTTTTTGACCAATGGATGTCTTGGGTTGACCTGCAGTTTGACGGGCGATTCTGCTTCGGGAGCCGCTTCGCCCATCTTTTGTTGCATGCTCTTCATCATGCGACGCATGTGAGCGGTCATGGCTTTGTCGCCATTCACAATCATGGCTGGGCTGCCAACTAGGCGCTCACTGGTGGTGACTTCGCTGACATCCTTGCCCAAAGTTTCTTTGATGAATTCACACAGTTTTTCGGAATCAGAGGCTTCCAGTGCGGCCTCTTTTTCAGTCTCCGTTTCGGGTGCGATGGCATCCAAATCAATGTCATCGGAGTCTGCGGATACGAAGTTTTTCTCCTCGAAAGCACGCGCATGGTTCATCACAAACTCATCGATCGGCTCGTGTAGGTAGAGCACTTCAATATTGCGCGCTTTGAAGGCTTCATAGTAGGGACCCGACTCAATTGCTGAGCGGTTGGCTCCAGATAGGTAGTAGATTTCCTTTTGCCCTTCCGGAGCACGGGATAAGTAGTCTGCCAGCCCAGTGGTTTTGCCCTCTTCCGTGTAGGAGGATTCGAAGCGAATCAACTTGAGCAAGTGATCGCGGTGGGTGAAATCAGTCGTGACCCCTTCTTTTAGAAATAGTCCAAAGCTGCTCCAAAAGGAGTCGTAGGTTTCCGGCTCTTTCTTCGCTTTTTCTTCCAGTAATTTCAGGAAGCGCTTGGTGATCACCTTATTGAGCTTCTGGATCAGTGAGCTGTCTTGCATCGACTCACGCGAAATATTCAATGGCAAGTCAGCGCTATCGACCACGCCTCGGACGAAGCGCAACCATTCGGGCAGCAGGTTTTGCGGCTTGTCGTCGATCAAAACCTTGCGGCAGTACAGCGATACGCCCGGCTCCATACGCCCAAAGCCAAAACCTTCCATGTTTTCGGTCGGTGCGAACAGTAGGGTGTTGATTTCGAGTGGCGCATCTGCGGAAAAGTGCAGCCAAAAGCGAGGTTCATCAAAGGCCTTGGCTTGAAACTTGTAGAACTCCTTGTACTCGTCCTCAGAGACATCGCTCTTATTTTTCAACCAAATAGCGCCAATAGTATTCAGCTCTTCACCTTCAACTTTGACTGGGTATTGAACGAAGGCGGAGTATTTTTTGATAATGGTCTCAATGCGTGCCTTTTGTGCAAAGTCTTTGTACTCCTCTTTCAGGCTGACCACGATTTTAGTCCCGCGATTGAGTCCCTCGGTAGATTCGATTTCGTAGGCACCCGATCCATCGCTGGACCAGCATAGACCTTCGCCGCTAGGCTGCCAGCTACGAGTGTAGACCTTGACGGAGTCGGCGACCATGAACACGGAGTAAAAACCTACTCCAAATTGACCGATCAAATTTTCATTGCGCTCACCATTCTCTTTAAGGGCATTTAAAAAAGCCTTCGAGCCCGAGTGTGCGATGGTGCCCAAGTTTTGGATGAGTTCTTCTCGTGTCATGCCAATGCCGGCATCTTCGATCGTCAGCGTCTTGGCTTCTTCATCGCAGCTGACCTGCAGTTCGAGCGCGCGATCGCCATCAAAAATCTCTTTTTCAGTGATTTGGGTGTGGCGTAATTTCTCGGTGGCATCCGAGGCATTTGAGATGAGCTCACGAACAAAAATTTCTTTGTCCGTGTAGAGGGAGTGGACGACGATGTCCAAGACTTGTTTGACCTCAGCTTGAAACTCGTGACGTTCAGGTGCTTGTGTACTCATGTAACTATGTGATATCAGTTGTTGGTGGAGCGCGCGGTGTGCAACGCTCGGATTTAGAAAAAGGCACACAGTACAAAAGCTTTAAAAAAAATCAAGTATTGCTCCTGTAAAAATTTGTAGGCCAGCGCTACCAGCCGAATATTTATCAGGTGAGCCGTCTGCGGAACAGGGCGCTGATAGGATTTGTATGAAATGAGTTGTCATTGCGGCGCTGCTAGCTTTCGTTACCTTTAGATGGAATCCAATCTTCATCCATTTGATGCGAGTGCTTGCTCGAACGTCAATTCTGCTTGGGCTGCGGTGGCGGTCGAGGTCTTGCTGCGTTTAGGTGTCCATTCTTTTGTGATCTCTCCTGGATCCCGCTCCACGCCTTTGACTTTGGCTGCGGCTCGCAATCCTAAGGCCAAAACGACGGTGGTGCTGGACGAGCGAACAGCGGGCTTTGTGGCATTGGGGATGGCCAAGCGCAGTCGGCGGCCTGCTGTTTTGATCTGCACCTCGGGCTCGGCGCTGGCGCAGTATTATCCCGCAGTGGTGGAAGCGGCGATGAGCTGCACGCCCTTGGTGATTCTTTCCGCCGATCGGCCCCCAGAATTGCAGGACTGCGGGGCGGGCCAAACCATTGACCAGCTAAAGTTTTTCGGTGAGTATGCGCGCGCGGCGTATCATTTGGGACTCCCCGAGTGCAGTGCTGAGCGCTTAGCTTATTTGCGTCAAAGTCTGCTATTCGCGGTGGAACAAAGCTTGCGTGGGCCGGCGGGTCCGGTGCAGGTCAATGTACCTTTCCGCCTCCCATTGGAGCCGACCCTTGGAGCTGCTGTGGTGGCGCCAGAAGTGCTGTCGGCTGCGGCGACTGTCACTACGCGTTCTTGTGAGGTGGTGCGGCAAGCCGGTCAGCTGGATTTGGTGGCCGTTGAACGTTTGGCCAGTCATCGTCATGGGATCATAGTGGTGGGCGACTATAATCCGAGCGAGGGGGCCAATGAATTTGTGCGCGCCATCTCGGCGATTGCCCAGAAATTGGGCTGGCCGATTTTAACAGATGTCTTAAATCCACTGCGCACGCACTTGGGTGCGCCCGAGGGCTTGATCGTGCATTACCATTGCTGGTTGTCAGCGCCCAGCGTTTCGGCGGAATTGGCTGCGCAGGTTACAGCGGTCTTGCAGGTGGGCGCTCTCCCAACCAGTAAGCGCCTGCGTCAATGGTTGGGGGACTTGGATGCGCTTGTATTTAGCTTAAGCCCCCATGTTCAAAATCTGGATCCGCTCCATCGGATTACCTGTCCCTTGGTAGGCAGCGCGGCTGATTTAGCGCGTGCGTTACCGCAGACGGATGCTCAGGCTGACTGGATCCATGGCTGGCAGGCACCTGAGCGCTGGATGGCTGATCGGATTGATCAAAGCATGCGAGCCTGTGATGACCTGTTTGAAGGCAAGGTTGCCTGGTTGTTGGCGCGCACAGTGCCGGCAGCTGCGCAGGTCTTCGTGGCCAGTAGTATGAGTGTGCGCTATGCTGAGTATTTTTGGTCGGCGGGGCAGCGATCTGTGTCGATTTTTGCTAATCGCGGGGCCAATGGGATTGACGGAACCTTGGGAACGGCGGTCGGTCTGGCGCAAGATGCGGAGCCTTGCTATCTGTTGACGGGGGATTTAGCCTTTTTGCATGATAGCAATGCGCTGCTCTTGGCCGAGCAATTGCGCGGTAGCTTGACAGTGATTTTGATTAACAATGCGGGCGGCGGTATTTTTGAGCATTTGCCGGTTGCGGCCATCGAGCCAGAATTTGAAAGGTATTTTGCCACCCCGCAGGCGGTCGATTTTAAAACGCTCTGTGCGGCGCATGGGATTGCGCACCATGCTGTGGATAGTTGGCCGCAATTTGAGCATATACTGGAGCAGCCGAGTGCGCGCGGCCTACGTGTTTTGGAGTTGGTAACCGATCGCAAAGCAGATGCACAACGACTGGCCGCCTGGCAAGCGGCTTGGCTCTCCGACTTCGAAAAGCGGAATTTCACTTCCTAGTGTTGCCATTTTGTGGGATCGGATTTCATTGTACTGCATGCAATGG
>Ga0213867_1001598_pt1 | contig 10134 bp, 15 predicted proteins | sample PICome_12_FD_160120 | JGI IMG/M metagenome (GOLD analysis project Ga0213867, IMG submission 160120) | Coastal seawater microbial communities near Pivers Island, North Carolina, United States - PICO540 | ecosystem: Environmental > Aquatic > Marine > Coastal | place: USA: North Carolina... | reverse complement strand
ATTTTTCATGTTAACATTTTCGTACATCACTGATTCCTTTTTATCAGTCTTTACCATGATGGGTTTGTTCCCAGTCCCAGGCCTATCCGCATCCGGATCTGCTCTTCTCTTACGACGTGCAGAAGATGCACGATCCTTTTTATCCATTGAATGTGCCTTTGAACGAGGCATACACTTGGGTTTACCCTCGCCCGGCTCTCGTGCACAATCACCCTTGATCTCTCCGTCAGTACCGACTCGAACGCAATCACCCTTCTTACCCTTACCGAACCACTTACGCAGATCTTCTACGCGGAGTCGTGGTTCACGACGGTTGTAGTGTTTGGTGACAATCGACAGATTAGACTTGTCGTTGTTCATCGGGTTGTTATCCTTGTGATGCACATCTTTTTCGTCAGTCAGTTCTTTCCGACCACTCATTGCACGACGTGCCGCATTACGAGCGGCACGTCTTTTGATCTGATCAGGGCGCGAGTGATAGTTGGCGTATTCTTTCTTGTAATCCCTAGCCATCAATCTTACCCTTGTGTTTGGTGTATCCACGTTTCGAGTCTTTCTTGCGATCTGTGTGAGTTGCGGGTTTGTTGAACTTGTTTAGATTTTTTGCAACGGGATTACGTGACGTACCAACCTCACTTTTGGGGTTATATTTAACTCCATTCATTTTGTCTGCATTTTCTCTTGGATTGGTTTCTGCATTCTTACGTCGTGTACGAAGCAAACGTGCACGATCCAACATGCGATCGTGTTTCTGTTTGTCCTGTTCTCTTTCTCGTTCGATATTCTTTCGAACAATGGACACTTCATCGTCCGCTTCTTGCATTTCGCCGGGCGTCATGGACTTTGCCCATTTAGCTGCAGCGTCTGTACCCCACTCGTGTTTCTGTGGTGAGTATACTTCTTCTTTGAATGTTGGATGATAATTGACTAGGTGTTTTGGCATTACACCTTTCTTTACCATATCCCTAAACATTTTGTCCAGAGTTCGAATATCGACATCATGAATCTGTGCAGCCTTTATAAGATTTTGTCGCGCACGATTCGGATTCTTCTTACGTAAATTTAGGAATGTGCGTACTGCCATTTTGTATTGTTTCTTGTGAGTCAATTTGTCAAGGAATGCATCAAGGCCGGGCATGAGATCTTTCAAGACTCCTTGACCACCATATCCCATTTCTTCTATTTTTTCAACGTCTTCTAACCAACAACGAGAAATACGCCCTTCATCCAGAGCAACGATAACATAATTACTCCCAAGGCGATGTATATGCCCTGCAAGACCAGATTTTGTTCTGACTCGATCTCCTTCATTGAAAAGATCGCCTTCAATGTATCTTTCACGTACTTCACCGACTGACTCCAATGATACTTTGTTCTTGAATTCTTTTGTCTCTTTGAGACCCATTCCTTTACGTACATCATTGAACAATTTCTTTGCATCTGCATTAGACATTGTTCTAGGCACACCCTGTGAAAACGTTGTGAAATCATTTTTAGATGCATTCTCACGTTGTTTGGAGGCAGACATACCTTCCACACCTTCGGCATCTGGATCACGATCACCCGCAGAGACAATGTTGATCTTCTCAAAGTTATAGAACCCGTGACGACCCTTTTTGCCATTGTATTTGTTCAAGAGTGTCTGAAATTCTGTGATACGGTCTGCACCTACAACCATTGTAACTCGATTGAATCCTTGATCATAGAGTGACGATGCAACCTCAAAGACATTTCGTAGTTTCTTGTCCTTGATGATATTACGTGCATGTTTGGGATACATCTTACGAGAGTGTTTGATCTTCTGTTCGTAGGATAATGGGTTCTTACGTGGGTCACTGGACTGTGACAGATAAATCTTGTAAGGATTCTTTCCCGCCTTTGTGGACATGGTGTTCATCAATTTACCGTGACCAATCGTGGGGGGATTCATACGACCAAACGTGAAGAAGACCTCACGAGCCTCTTCAACAAGATATCGTTTAAATGATGGGACTTGACTCATTATGATCTTCTATCCTTCGCTGCCTGTCTCAATTTAGGTAATAATTTACGTGCAAGAGTTGTCACTCGTGTCTTCGCTTTTGCAACTTTCTTTTCAATCTCTGCACGACGTTGAGGCGTTAGATCTCCACGGTCAGCATCTTTAGAAAATTTCTTGAAGAGTTGATTACGTGCTTGTTTTTCTGCACGTTTCATGAGTACATCCATACCCGCAGTTTTCTGCATAGCACGTCGGCGAGATATTTTGAGTTGAGACTTTCGTCTTTTCATGGCACGTGCGAGTGCACGTCGTCCTTGGAAACTGAGGGCTTCTTTTGCCTCTGATTCTGGAACACAGTTGGGAACCATACGACCATTCTTGGGTTTCATACCCTTCTGAGTATAACCCTGCCAACATTCTTCGCCCACGACACCACGATGTCGTTTTTGAGCCTGATATGCGAGGTACTCATCCCCCGACTGTGTATAGTCTACCGTAACGAAATCTTTAAACGATAACACTGTTATCTCCTACTAGGTTTCTGCCATCCCTTCAATATATCGGGTGAAAAGTTGTTGTATGAAAACTCCATACGATCAACCAATTTCACCGCATCACCACCAAGTGTATCAATTGCTACATAACCTTCTTGACCGGTCACCTTATAACCTTTATTAGTCTTCACAAAAGTTTCAAGTGAACCGATCTTATTAAGATTATTTATAAGAATTAATTTTGCGTCAACGATCAATTTCTGCAATTCAAACATTTTTATAAGACTTTTTTTGTTCGATGTGGAGAAAAAGGACAGAAGATCATCAAGTTTCTGTTGTTGTGTTGCTTTGCCTTTTGCAGTCTTTCTTGCATCAATTTCTTTCTTATACTTAGACTCGATCCAACGAATCAGTTTTGCGGCGTGAGCGGTTGTGTTTGTGATTCTTGCGCCTTGTCGCACATAGGTGTTGTTGAACTGTTCGATATGCTGTGCCAAGGATTGGTTGGATTCGAGTTGACGTAGAGTAGATCCAGATATTGAATTAAATAGTGTTCCAATTTCCGAAAGAATTGCATTGACTTTCTCCGTTTCTTTTGCTGACATGGTTGCACCACGAACGTCACGTAACATGGCATCCTGAGACCAGACATTACGTGATTTTTTCAATCTAGCGACATTCACACCGTAGGAGGCCTTCATAGTTTCGAATGTGCGACCTGTGTAGGTAGTGTGCCATACGATACCGATCTTTGCAGACTTGACTTCTTTGTCTTGACCCTTGGGTATCGCATAGACGATTGTATTGGGATGGAATGTGGTGTAGGTCTGTCCATCGATCGTCTTGGTTCTCAGATCACCACGACCAAACAGGAAGTCGCCCTGAATCACACCCTTGATTCCAAGATCTGGTAGGTACTGTAATGCGTCCTTGAGTTTGACTGCGAGATCGCCAGAGGTGTCTGCATCAATCTCTGCGGCAGTCTTGTAGACCTTGGGGTTCTTGTTGAAGATACCTTTCTTGGCAACAAAGAACTCTCCATCACGAGGATCGACACCCGCAAAGATTGCAGGCGCACCATCCCACTTTACAGAGACACCACCCTCTTTCTTACCTGCCAACATGTTACGCAACTCACGCAATGCGTTGATGGCCTGTCGTGTACCGTTCACACCCCCATAGAGAACCTTGTCCTCAATGTGAGTCATGTGAGTGTTCTTCTGTTCAGTGATGAAGTCTAAAAAGTCCATTAGTCGCGTACCAGTATTATATCAAAAATAGCACCGTGTCCGGCAGTACCAGAGTCAACGTTTACTTTGATGTCAGTCTTTTCTGGAAATACTAGTGGTACGGGATAGTCATAGGTAACAGAGTTACCACCCTGAGTTCCCCACTGTCCTTTCAGGTTAAAGGCACCACCAAATTCTCGTGCAAACAACTTGAACTTCACATCAACGTTCTGTTTGTCCATTGACCCCTGAAATTTGATGAGGTATCCAGTGTGACCAGCAGGAATCGTATAGACGGCCATGAGAGTCTGTCCGTTACCCGCAAGAATCTGAGCGGCAAGACTACCACCGACATTGATCGAAATTACTCCAACGTTAGTTGCAGTTGTTTTCCGAACACGAAAAACTCTTGAAAACGTTTCGGTAGTCGTTGCACCCACTGTGGTTGTGACTGTAAGTGGATTGTAATCACCATCTAGTCCCTGAATCTCAATACCTTCTCCAGTGTCATCGCCACTGGTAGATGATGATGAAACAACACCTGCCGCGGGATATGGATAGTCAGCAGTTGTGCCGTTAGCATCCCAGATCGTTCCAGATGTTGCGTCCGTACCTTGATAACCGAACTTATTGATGTGAGAGTATCCTGTGACATCTCCAGCTGCGATAGGTATGTTGGATGCAGACCCGAATGAATTTAATATATTTCCGGCTTGGTCAGCAACCATAACAACTTCATGGAGATCAAGATTGTTGACTCCATAATGTTGGTTTCTATTTACACTATACTGTGCCATTTATTCCTCCGCGAATCTATGATTTGCTTTTGCGTGATTTTGTTCGTCTTGTCGAATGCGATAGATCATGTCATACACAGACGCATCCTTTCTTAAACCATAATAATCAATTGCAATCTGTGGCGCAGGTGGGTTGTCTAAACACCCTTTACCAATCAACATCAAGTATGTGTCATAACTCTTTACTGCTTCCTCTTCGAAGTATGCAGTCATCTTGTGTCCCAATTTGGGACTAAGAATGTAGATGACCAGATAGAAGTGCCAGAACACAAACTGAATCACATAGATCATAAATCTTTCGAAAACGTTTGCGTGTGTCACTTCCATCATGAACATCAAATGTTTGCGTTCGTTCTCGGCCTCTGCGAACAGTTCGTGAATCTTGTGTCCGTTCCCACGTTCCATACGACGCAGAGATCTCAGGTGAGTGACCATCGCACCTACCATGCCCGGCACTCCTGCAACTGTCTCCAGTACGAGGGCACGTTTGTCATACCGTTGGCGGAACCAAATGTCCGCGAATAACCGGAACATTCGTGTCATTAGTTTTGCAAATTTATCTCTCATATTACCCCTCAATTTTTGCATACGGTGCGGAGAAACTACTCTTAGACCCCGCATAGTAATATAGGTCACTAGTAATTCTGTCTTTGTTTGCTTTACTTTGTGCATCTATCGTTGTTAAAACTTTAAAGGCAAGGTACTTTGCGTATCTCCATTTCATCGGTTGTTGATAACACATCATGATGTGATCTGCCATAGATGGTAGGTTATTCACACCAAGTTTCTTCGCCATCTCATAAATCTCTTTGCAAAGAGTGTCATCATTTCTTCGAACACGACTCGCAACATCACTACTTTTTGGTAAAGTCACACCCGAATATTGTTTGATAATAAAAGAAGCAGGGCCCAATGAAACTTTACCTTGGTTCGCAGTCTCACCTTTTATCTCTCCCTGAAAACCAGTGAGACCATCTCCAGTACCGAAACTTCTCCATTGTATTCGGTCAAACGATCGATTACCAAAGTAAAGATACGCATCCATTGAATCATAGATTGTTGCTCGGTCATTTGCCTTGGTGATATACTTTACGAACTTAACACCGGATGTTGTTCCTTTAGACTCGTTGATGTTGACTTGACTGAAAATACATTTAGTCTCACATTTTTTCAGTGACACACCAATCACTTTCTTATCAAGATACAACTTGGTCATTTCTCCGTTTAAACCCTTGAGAGACTTTTCTTCGGTAATAGACGATATATCTTGATTGTTTTTGAAGATGTACATGTCTGCTGGAGACCACTTGTTGATGTCTCCGAACGCACCTTCTTTTCGATTGATTGCTTTGAATGCATTTTCTATTTCATCAACTTTAGAACTTCCACGATGAAACCTAGCGTCTCGAATATTCGAATACTTATCGTAAAGTTTGTTCGCACCGAATATGGATGATTTTACCCAATCATCTGGCAGTTGTTTCATACTATCTAATGATTCAGTGACATCACAAAAATTGTAGGCAGTTTTGAATTGATTAGGACTAATAATCTCGTCCAGTTTCATTTTTCTTTTGAAAACATACCACACCAGAGCACAGTACAAACATTGTGCAGATTCCACCAATGCAGTGATATCAGAACCCGCACCAGAACCACCACCGCCCCCAAACTCATCGGTCTTTTCTAGTGCATCTAAACGAACAGGCGCGCCTGTCGCTTTGTCTTTAAACAGATTTTGATTACGTTTTAGTGAATTCAAATCACCGCGTTCAAATTTAACTTTGATATCATTAGAAGCGTAATCAAGAATCTTTTCTTTTCCATTGAGCATGGCAAACGCCTCACCCGATTCGATCTTAGAGACAAGTTTAGTGTATCTCTGTTTAGGGTGATCCGGATGTCGTTTAGCAAATTCTTTTGATAAATCTGCGAGTGTTAGTTTACCTGCCATTAGATACAGTTCCTGTTTACTTGTATCTATTTATAACACGAAAAAAAGGGTGCGTAAAGCACCCAAGACCCTTATTATGAAAATTGGAGCGGAGCGAAGGCATTGCACCTCCCACCATGAGGGGAACTCACAGTCCGTCTATCAACTCCGCGATAAACTTAGTATACTTCGTTTGTGCCCAGTGACCTGCCTGAGACTTCCAAACACTCTCAGACTTCATAGCGTCGAGTAATTTGATCATCTCGACTCGCCATGTTGACCACTTGTCGGGGTCATGTTCACGAATACTTTTTGCGTTGTGCATGATATCTATAATCTTTACAAAGCGCACAACCTCCGGTGCAAGTGCGAGACGCGCACCGTCCAGTGCTTTACGTTGTGCACGGTCACCGACAAAGTCTTCAGGTTTGGTGAGATACCAAACATACTCCGCAACACGATCACCGAACTGAGTCTGAATCTCACTCATAGTCACCTGAGTATCTTCGACAGTGTCGTGAAGGATCGCGGCATATAACGCACTTTGATCCATCTCCGCACACCAACTCTGATACAGTTGACCAACAGCATAACAGTGATCGACATACGGTTCACCGGTATACTTACGCACTTGACCCTCGTGAGCCTGTCGTGCGTACATTCTTACATAATCCAAATTAACCACGAAATCGTCCTAGTCCCTCATAAATGGTAGAAGGGTTAACTACTTGACCGTTGACGTATCCGCGCATCGGTCGACCTGCCTGAGTTATGACCATAGTCACACCACGAGTTCCTATATTATAGTCAATCTCACGGTCAAAAGCAACTAAAACATCATTGTAATCATGGTACTCTGTCACAGTTTCAGAACCATTGCGTTCAACGTGTAATTGAAACTTCTTGAGTTCTGCACACTCCGCTTCATACTCGAAGTATTCATCAGCAAGTTCGTTACAGTATGCAAGTGAAATCTGCTTGACTCGACGTGCACCAGACTCGTCAAGGATGAATCGGCGAACCTTCGCCGGAATGTCTTGGTATGTTGCGTATCTCATAATAAATCTCCCATCACAAATTACGTGGTAATTATCTCACGCCTGACAGGATTTGTCAAGCGTGAATAATAACATTTTATGCAACCTCCGCCATTTCAAGTGCAAGGTTCATCGCCTTGAGTTTCTTGGACTGGTTCGCACCAAACCATGCAGACTGCATACGAGTGTCAGCGTTACGACCCAACTCGTGGTCAGTCATGTAGGTGACTGCGTTCACAGCGTTCCAGTATGAACCCATTGCAAAGTTCGCGCCAGGTTGAGTCTCCAAGACATCGTAGGTTCGCTTTGCAGTGCGAGACAGATCAGCGTAGGTCTTGACCTCAACATTCTTGTCCGCGATCGGGAACACATTGTTGAAGAACTGAACCAAGTTCTCTTCAGTGACTCGCTTCTTCGCAAGGAACCGTGCAGCCTCTTTGTACTGCGCGAACTTCTCGTGGGCGATACCCAACTGATCCTTGACCATCTGTGGATCAAACTTACGACGGTGATTTAGTGCAACCTCGTTCTTAGAACTCTGAGACAGTGACATGGTCAGAGTGTTGTTGCAGACCACACGAATCGGAGTGAAGCGCACGTTCAGTGACTTACCGTACTGGTGTGGGTTAGAGAACAACAAGTAAGAATCGACTTGGTCATCACCAAGAACATCAAACGACTCGTTCACCTTCGCGAGTGCCCAGACGTTCTTACCGTCTGCGAGAGAACCCGCAGTGTGCATCTCCATATCACCAGCAAGGCAGTACTCAGTAAAGAAGTCAAACGCCTCGACATTCTGGACAGGTTCCCAGTTGTCACCGACCATCGGTGCGAGAACCTTGTTGTCAGTAGAACGAACCAGAGCAGACGCACCAGTAGGAATCATTTCCTCACCAGCGTAAGTAGGAACCTTGTTCACTTCCCAATCGCAACCAGCCTTCTCCATCATCTGACGGGGTGTAAGATCATTTGCGACCTTAGTTCCAAGACCGTGCCATGGAACCTCACCCGCGTAAGCCATTGTTTCAACCATATGTGACATAATATTTCTCCTAAAGGGTTATCATCAAACTACTAAAGTAGTATACCTTATTTTTAAAACAAAAACAATAGGTTTTTTAGATTAATTTGTTATAAAAATATTACTCTTTAATCCCTAAGATTAGTTTTGCTTTTTCAAGGTCTTTCTGCAACCACTTAGGCAAATCTTTATGCCATCGATAAGTGTAGTACACCCATGTCGCTACGTGTTGTTCGTTCATTCGATGCCCAACTCTTGCGATTGATCAGCCAATTCTTGCACTGTTTTTTCAAAAAGCAGTTTAGCAAATCTTTCAATCGCTTCTTTAGCATAGTCGTCTAGTTCATTCCAACACCCATCTGCGGTCAAACCAGATTCATACATGCAGTGCTCAATTAGTTCATTCACCACTTAATCTCCATCCAATTCGTGTCTTCAGACATCAGAGTAATCTGACCTTCAAATGATTCGTTCTCTTTGAGTTGATTATAAACTCCAGCGTTCGCCATTGTCAAGCGGTAAGCACCTTTGCGACAAACATAGCAACTGCCGCTTGAACCATAGAATTCCCAAGACTTATTTTCTTCAACAACACGAGTAATACCACTGTTCATTCGCCAGCGGTCACCATCAAGATAACCGCCTGACCAACCAGCAAGCACTTTGTAGAATCCACGGTCATACTTGCCTTCTTTGACTTTCAGTATGACCCAACTGTCGGGATAATAGTCCATCACTTCACTTTAACAATGAAGCCTTGATCAGTTTTACGGATATGTGTGACTGTACCAACTTCAATGAGACGCCCAATATCAACATACGGGCCACCGCTCGGATCAAACATACCAAGGTCATTCGGATCAATTCCTCGCTGACCTTCTTTACCACCCCAACGACAGTACTTCATTGAAGTGCCTTCCATCACGAACTTGTATTCGTTGTCATTGAGTTTTTCCCAGCGGTACTCGTCACCATAACGATTCTTCATAACTCAACCCCCATTTCCTTCGCACGTTTCTTGGCATACTTGTACGCACTCTTCAGATTCTTCAGAAGTTTCTCAACATCTTCGAAGTGACTTGGAACGATCTGGTCTGAGTAAGGAACAGTATAACTATTGAGTTCTTGATCGATCAACTCTTTAAAAGACTTCTTTTCAGTATAACAAGGTTCACAAGTATCACCAATGTATACAAGAACTTCAACGAAACCATCTTGGGTGATCCAAGGGGCCGCATCAATCTCAACAAACTGTTTATCGTTCATCACTCACCATCCCTTACATTTGTTCTTCGCTGATCTTACGATACCTATGGTACTCTTTGCATACCTCTTCGAAGGTACGGAACATCTGATCAAACTTGAGTTCATACACCTCTTTCAAACCTAAGTATTTGTTCATCAGAGCATCACACGCCTTTGCACTGAAATGTTCACCTGCCCAATCAGGCGAGTCGATAAAGTGCGTTGTTATCAGATCAATGTCATCGGTCACATGCCAACAACGAAGTATCTGTTGTTCCAAATCAAAGATCTTATCGTTCACGACCACTCCTTCAAAATAGTTACTGCTAACAAAACTCCGGAAACCGTGTTCAGCATGATCAATGCACGGTCACGCCAGATGATTGACACCCATGTC
>Ga0213867_1001597_pt1 | contig 10136 bp, 9 predicted proteins | sample PICome_12_FD_160120 | JGI IMG/M metagenome (GOLD analysis project Ga0213867, IMG submission 160120) | Coastal seawater microbial communities near Pivers Island, North Carolina, United States - PICO540 | ecosystem: Environmental > Aquatic > Marine > Coastal | place: USA: North Carolina | collected... | reverse complement strand
TTTAGCAGAGTTAATTACCTTTGCGGCTGAAATTGAGGGTATTGATCGCATTCGCTACACCACATCTCATCCTGTTGAGTTTTCCGATGCGCTAATTGATGTTTATGCCAAAGTGCCGGAGCTGGTAAGCCACTTGCATCTTCCTGTTCAAAGCGGTTCGGATAGAATTCTAATGGCTATGAAGCGCGGGCACACTGCGATTGAATATAAATCTAAAATACGCCGCCTTCGCGCCATTCGGCCAGATATTAGTATCTCTTCTGACTTTATTATCGGCTTTCCCGGTGAAACTGAGGCAGATTTTGCCGCCACCATGAAGCTGATTGAAGATGTTGGCTTTGATACCTCTTTTAGCTTTGTATACAGCGCCAGACCAGGAACCCCTGCGGCAGATTTACCCGATAATGAAGATGAAAGCGTCAAAAAACAGCGTTTAAAAATTCTCCAGGATCGCATCGTACAAAATGCCTTCGCAATTAGTCGACGAATGGTTGGCACTCAACAAACATTGTTAGTAACTGGGGTTTCGAAAAAGGATCCTGGACAGCTGCAAGGGCGTACCGAAAATAACCGCGTGGTGAATTTTTCTGCCGACAACCATGAATTAATTGGTCAATTTGTGCAGGCTGAAATAACAGAAGCACTGCCTAATAGCTTGCGTGGAATCCTTTGTTAACAGCATAAAAAACAGTAATTATTCTTTTTTGGTGGATTGATAGTCATAAAAACTATTTACCCTGTGATTATTTTCGCGGTATGCTAGTAACATCTGTTTATTAGAGGCATGAAATAACTAGTGAACCCATTGGAATCACTATCACCCGCTCGTAATATTACCCTTGAGCCCAATGACGCCCATCGTCTCGCTTCCCTTTGCGGTCAATTTGATGAGAATCTGCGCTTAATCGAGCAACGACTCGATGTAGAAATTCGCTCGCGAGATAATTATTTTGCCGCCTATGGCGAGGCTGAAGCCTGTCAAAATGCCATAGATTTACTATTTAACCTCTATCAAGAAACTGCTCACTATCCTGACTTACCCATTGAAGAAGTGCATCTCAACCTCCGACAATCTGAGAGAGAAAAACCTATGACCCAAAATGCTAGCAATATCGAGCCCTCTAAAAATGTTGAAAACTTTTCGGTAATTAGAACCAAAAAAGGCAACATTAAGCCTAGAGGCTTAAATCAACAGCGTTATGTGAGGGCTATTCAGACTCACGATATAAATTTCGGTATTGGCCCTGCGGGAACAGGCAAAACGTACCTTGCTGTCGCCTGCGCCGTGGAGGCTTTGTTGCGCGATGAAGTCGAGCGTATTCTCTTAGTAAGACCAGCAGTTGAAGCTGGTGAGCGACTTGGATTCTTGCCGGGTGATTTAGCGCAAAAAGTCGACCCCTATCTTCGCCCGCTATACGATGCCCTGCATGAAATGCTTGGCTTTGAGGCGGTTGCTAAACTTCAGGAGCGCGGGGTTATTGAGGTTGCACCACTTGCATATATGCGTGGCAGAACTTTAAATTCAGCTTATATTATTCTTGATGAAAGCCAAAACACGACTCGTGAACAAATGAAAATGTTCCTGACAAGAATAGGCTTTGGCTCTACCGCTGTAATCACTGGCGATTGCTCTCAAATTGACCTCCCCAAGGGCGTTAGCTCAGGGCTTGTTCATGCGCAAGAAGTGTTAAAGTCAGTTGAAGATATTAGCTTTACTAATTTTATCTCTCGAGACGTAGTACGCCATCCAGTGGTTCAGAGTATTGTCGATGCCTATGATGATCACGAAGCTAAATCAAAATAAATAAACTACTTATAATGACTATCATTCTAGACATTCAGTCGGCTTCATCCTCTGAAGATGCCCCAGACGAACAAAGTATTAAGCGCTGGGTAAGCGCTGCTATAGGCTCAAAGACGGGTGATACCGAATTAAGCGTTCGCATCGTCGATGAGCCTGAGGGTAAACTGTTAAACGAAACCTACCGCGGCGCCAGCGGTCCGACAAATGTACTGTCTTTTCCATTTGATAACGAAATCCCAGAACCATTAGCACTGATTGACGATACAGTTGTCTGTGCACCGGTTGTGAAAATGGAAGCGCAACAACAAAATAAAGATTTAACCGCACATTGGGCTCACATGATCATCCATGGTGTGCTACATTTGCTAGGCTATGATCATCAAAATGACTCAGAAGCGGCAACCATGGAAAAACTTGAAACAGAAATTATGCAAAAACTGGGTTTTCCGCCGCCCTATGCATGTCAACAAGAATAGAAAAATGAATGACGAAATAGATAAGAACCATCAACAAAAAAATCTTCTACAAAAGCTGTGGGAAATTTTTTCACCTGCGCCATCCAATAGCGATGATGTTATGGAGATCCTGCGTGATGCCGAGGATCAGTCAATTATAGATCCAGGTGCACTGCAAATTATGGAAGGCGCCTTAAAGGTCTCCGATCTTCAGGCGCGAGAAATCATGGTGCCCAAGTCACAAATGATGGTGATTGAAGAAGATTTATCTCTTGAGCAAATACTTCAGGTAGTTGTTCAGTCTCAACATTCACGTTTTCCAGTAATTGGTGAATCTTCTGATGATATAAAGGGTATTCTTTTAGCCAAAGAATTATTGCCCCTAGTTTTATCCGGCAAAGACTCTTTTGACCTTCAGCGCATGCTGCGACCAGCAACTATTATTCCTGAGAGCAAACGCCTCAATGTACTGCTCCAAGAATTTCGTGAGCAACGCTACCATATGGCAATTATCGTCGATGAATATGGCGGGGTATCTGGGCTTCTTACAATTGAGGATGTGCTCGAAGAAATCGTGGGCGAAATCGAAGATGAAACTGACGAGCACGAGGCTGCACAAATCATCCAGATCTCAGATAACTGTTACAGTGTCGAAGCTATTACCACCATCGATGATTTTAATGAATTCTTTGATGTAGGCTTTCCGGATGATGAATTCGATACTGTCGGCGGCTTGGTTATCAATGCCTTTGGTCATCTGCCAAATATTGGCGAAAATACCAAAATTTCACAGTTCGATTTTAAGATACTGAACTGCGATAATCGAAAAATTACCCTGCTCGAAGTCACCAAAGTTCCGCAAATTTAGCCCGCTAGTATGCGCAATCAAACGCTTTCTCTCTACCTAAGCTTGCTGATTGCAGGGGCTTTATTCCCGCTGTCTTTGGCCCCCTTTTCCTACTGGCCTATTGCCATTCTAAGCATGGCAATTCTGTTTTCTAAGCTCCCCCAACAAACGCCTAAGGACGCCTTTAAGCGCACTGCAGTGTATGGAATAGGAATGTTTGGAAGCGGGGTTAGTTGGGTCTTTGTCAGCATGTATGTTTTTGGTGATATCTCGGCTTTACTCGCACTAATTGGTACATTTTTATTTTGTTTAATAAATGCTGTATTTTTTGCCTTGCCTTTTTTACTTTGTGCTTTTATTTCAAAAAGAAACAGCTTATGGCTTATCGCTTTGCCGGCAATTTGGGTGCTCAGTGAATGGCTTAGAAGCTGGATTTTTACTGGCTTCCCATGGCTTTATGCTGGCTACAGCCATACGGATAACTGGCTAAGTGGCTGGGCTCCCATAGGCGGCGTATTGCTACTAAGCTACTTTACTGCACTAGCGGCAACGGCTTTGGCACAAATTCGATGCCATAAAAGTTTGGGTATATCAGTAACGGTTTTCAGCCTGGTTATAGCTCTATTTTTAAGTGGCCTAGGGCTGCAAAAAATTAACTGGACCAAGCCCGCAGATAAAACAATTTCTGTAGCACTTATTCAGCCCAATGTTGACCAACGAGATAAATGGGCCCTCGGTATGCGCAGCGAAATTTTGCGAAATCTTGTCTCGCAAACTCAACCCCACTGGGGGACTGATATTATTATATGGCCTGAGGGAGCAATACCCGTTCTCTACACTCAGGTAGTGGACTACCTCAACATTATTCATCAGCGAGCACTGACTCATAAGACCGCACTAATTACCGGCTTACCCAGCAATAGCAATCCAGAAGGCCCCTACTACAACTCTATGCTTGCACTGGGCGAGGGCAATGGCATCTATAATAAAACTCGACTAGTGCCCTTTGGTGAATATGTACCCTTCGAAGCTGTAATTCGTGGGCTTAATAACTTTTTTGATTTGCCCATGTCATCATTTTCGCTGGGCAGTAAAAACCAGCAGCCCTTAACAGCAGCAGGAGTTAATATTTCAACCGCTATCTGTTACGAAATAGCCTACCCAGATCTAGTCGCCAGAAATACGCGTAATACCGACATATTACTGACTGTAAGCAATGACACTTGGTTCGGCGACTCCATAGCCCCCTCTCAGCATATGCAGATGGCAAGAATGCGTGCTATTGAGAATGCTAAGCCTGTTATTCGCGGCACCAATAACGGTATTACTGCGCTTATTGATCATCAGGGGCAGGTTACTAACCAGTTAGATCAGTTTACTGCTGGGGTATTAACTGGAGAGTTTAGGCCTTATGATGGAGAAACTCCATTTTCTAAGTTTGCAAGCTGGCCTGTAGTAATCTATTGCCTATTAACAATAATTACAGCTTATCGATTGCGCGAAAAATATTAGGAGATTGAAATGAAATTTATTACTCGAAGTATCACCACCCTAGCAATTCTTGTTTCTGGTGCCACTTCATCCCTAGAAGTGGGTGATGAAGCTCCGGATTTCTCCTTACAGGCATCTGATGGAAAAACCTACAGCCTAGATCAGTTTAAAGGTAAACAGGCGATTGTTATTGCATGGTATCCCATGGCTTTTACTCATGGCTGCACCATTGAATGCAAGTCCCTAGCCGAAAATGGTCATCTTTTAAAACAATTCGATATTTCTTATTTTATGGCTAGCGTTGACTCGTTGGAAAAAAATACGTCATTTGCTGAGGCTACTAAGGCTGATTTTCCATTACTTAGCGACCCAACTAAAAAGGTTGCCAAGGCTTATGATGTTTTAGCCCTCTATGGTTTCCCTAAAAGACACACAATTTATATCAGTAAAGAGGGGAAAATTCTAATGGTCGACCGCAAGATTAATGCAGCATCCTCTGCCGAGGATATTGCGGCTAATCTCGAGAAGTTAGGGGTTCCTAAGATTACTCTTAGCTCAGTTGAGTAAAATTAATAACTCAGAAAATCGCTCCGCTTAACTTAATCACTGTTAGATAGGCGTTGGTTCGCCTATAATTCGCCACTGGAAATTAATAACATATCAACAGTGAGCCCAATGACCCAAGAACAGCAATATGATCCGGCTTTAGTAGAGCAAGAGGCGCAGAATTTTTGGTCTGAAAATAAAACCTTTGAAGTCGGCGAAGATCCTAAAAAAGAAAAATTCTACTGCCTTGCTATGTTCCCTTATCCCAGCGGTAAGCTACATATGGGGCATGTTCGCAACTACACCATTACTGATGTTATTGCTCGCTATCAAAAAATGAAGGGTAAAAATGTTCTCCACCCCATGGGTTGGGACGCCTTTGGCCTGCCCGCTGAAAATGCAGCCATTCAAAATAAAACCGCTCCCGCCAAATGGACCCTTGAAAATATAGATTACATGAAGACCCAGCTAAAATCGCTGGGTTTCGGTATCGACTGGTCTCGCGAGCTTGCTACCTGCGAGCCAGATTACTACAAGTGGGAGCAGTGGTTCTTTACTAAGCTTTATGAAAAAGGCTTAGTCTACAAAAAAACTAGCGCCGTAAACTGGTGCCCTCATGATGCCACTGTTTTAGCTAATGAACAGGTAATTGATGGTGGTTGTTGGCGCTGTGGCACCGTGGTTGAGCGCAAAGAAATACCCCAGTGGTTTATTCGAATTACCGACTATGCCGATCAATTACTGGACGACTTAGATCAGCTTGAACACTGGCCAGAGCAAGTCAAAACTATGCAGCGCAACTGGATTGGTAAGAGTCGCGGCATCAATATGCGCTTTAAGTTAAATAAAGCTATCGATAAGCATAATAGTTTTGATGTTTATACCACACGCCCGGATACCCTGATGGGCGTTACCTATGTCACCCTGGCTCCTCAGCATCCCATTGCTTTGGAACTTGCCAAAACCAATCCTGAGCTAGCCATGTTTATTGAAAGCTGCCAGTCACAGCAAGTATCAGAAGCGGAAATGGCTACTATTGAAAAAGCCGGCGTAGCAGCTGGAATCAATGTAGTTCATCCGCTTAGCGGAAAAGAAGTACCCGTTTGGGTTGGCAATTATGTATTGATGGACTATGGCTCTGGTGCGGTTATGGCGGTCCCTGCACATGATCAACGAGACTTTGAATTTGCTCAAAAATACCAATTGCCTATTGAGCAGGTAATAGCCCCCAGCAATGGCGAAGATTGTGATTTAGATCAACAGGCTTTCACCAGCAAAGGTACATTAATTAATTCAGCAGAATTTGATGGCCTTGATTTTGATCGCGCATTTGATGCCATAGCGGCGGCGTTAGAGAATAAAAATCTGGGGTCAGTAACAACCAACTTTAGACTGCGAGACTGGGGTGTTAGCCGACAGCGTTATTGGGGCTCACCTATTCCCATGTTTAGCCTTGGTGATGGCGGCGATATCCCAGTTCCCCTAGAAAAATTACCCGTACTTTTACCTGAAGATGTGGAAATGGATGGTATTCAATCACCCATTAAAGCAGACCCAGAATGGGGTAAAGCGGAGTTAAACGGTCAGCCTGTTGAGCATGAAACCGATACATTTGATACCTTTATGGAATCATCTTGGTACTATGCTCGCTTTACCTGCCCTGATGAAAAAGAATCCATGCTCAACCCTGATCGAGCTAACTATTGGCTTCCGGTTGATCAATATGTCGGCGGTATTGAGCACGCTATTTTGCATCTTCTTTATTCGCGTTTTTTCCATAAACTTCTAAGAGATGAAGGCTTTGTAAACAGTGATGAGCCCTTTAAGCGCCTGCTTTGTCAGGGCATGGTTTTAGCTGAGTCTTTTTATAAAGAAGAGGATGGCCGCAAAGAATGGCTTTCTCCTGCAGATATTGATATTGAGCGTGACAATAAAGGTCGAGCCATTAAAGCTATAGACCGCAATACTGGCGAGGAAGTAAAGAGTGGCGGCACCATAAAAATGTCTAAGTCTAAAAATAATGGGGTTGATCCTCAGTCTGCTATTGAGAAACATGGTGCCGATACAGTGCGATTATTTACTATGTTTGCAGCACCCCCAGAGCAAACATTAGAGTGGAGCGATGACGGCGTTGCCGGCGCTCATAGATTTTTGCGCCGCCTATGGCTTGCGGTTATAGCACACAGTGAAGTGGGGGAAATACCATCTCTGGACACTGAGAGCCTTAATGATGATCAAAAAAATCTGCGACGTAAAACCCATCAAACTATTGAAAAAGTTAGCGATGATTTTGGCCGCCGCTATACATTTAACACTGCAATTGCGGCTGTTATGGAACTTTTAAATGATATCTCTCAGCTCTCTGACAATGATGCACAAAGTATTGCGGTAAAACACGAGGCACTGACCTCTGCTATTCTGCTGTTAGCGCCTATTGTTCCTCATATCTGTCATAGCCTTTGGCAAACATTGGGCAATACAAACAGTATTGCCGAAGCAGCTTGGCCTGAAGTAGATGCCGCAGCGCTGGTTCAAAACTCTATTGAATTAGTGGTTCAGGTTAATGGCAAGGTGCGCGGAAAAATTCAAGTTGCAGTTGATGAATCTAAAGATGCAATTGAACAAACTGCACTTAATGAACCCAATGTTCAACGCTTTACCGAAGGTAATACTGTACGAAAAGTGATTGTGGTTCCTGGAAGATTGGTTAATATTGTTGCCAATTGATAAAAATTACCTAATTTAAAGGTCTGACTAATGCCAAAAAAATGGCTGCTAATCAATCTGGCATGGGTATTCTTAACCCTGAACGCCTGCGGCTGGCAGTTGCGAAGCAATCCCTTACTAGCTAATCAGTTTGGTACTGTGCATATCAGTCACCCACAGTCACAGATACCATTGGCGATTGAGTTAACGCGCGCCCTAAAAGCCAACAATATTGAACTTGTTGGCGTGGCAGATAGTGCTGATTATCAAATAAAACTTTTAGATGCGCAGAAATCCCGACGGATTAGCGCCCTTAACCCTAGTGCAAGAGTGGCGCAATATCAGATCTTTCAGACTGTTGATTATTTGGTTGTTGATAAACAGGGAATTCCGATTATCCCAGCGACAACGGCATCGGCAGAAACTACCTATAACTATAACGAATTAGATGTTTTGGCGGCACAGAGTGAAGAAACCCTGTTGCATAATAATTTACGCAAGGAAATTGTCAGACAAATACTGCGTCGTTTAGGCGAGGTATCTGACAAACAAAAAGGTAACCAGTGAAAATAAAAGCTGATCAGCTGAAGTTTCATTTGCAACAAAGCTTGCAAACTAAACAGCTATCACCGATTTTTATTATCAGCGGCGATGAACCACTTTTAACTCAAGAAGCCGCAGACGCTATTCGCAGCTCTGCCCGCCAACTCGCATTTACAGAGCGAGAAATCTTTGATGTAGATGCCAGATTCGACTGGAATCAAGTTTTCAATGAAACTAATGCACTGTCGCTATTTGCTGATAAAAAAATACTAGAATTGCGTATCGCCAACGGCAAACCTGGTGATAAAGGCATTAAAGCAATTTGTGAGCTATGCGACAACCTTAGCGATAGCAATTTGATACTGGTTATTTTACCCAAATTAGAAAAAGTCGGCTACCAAAGCAAGTGGATGAAAGCCCTAGAATCAAAGGGCGTTCATATTCAGCTATGGCCGGTAAGCCCTGAGCAACTGCCGAGATGGATTAATCAACGCCTAACACAATCCGGAATCAATGCCAGCCATACCGCGGTAAACATACTTGCAGATCGTGTTGAGGGTAACCTTTTGGCGGCCATGCAAGAAATTAACAAACTCCAATTACTGTCTTTAGAAGGCAAAGTGGATGCCGATATTATGTCCACCGTGGTTGCCGATAGCGCGCGCTATAATTTATTTTCTTTTGTCGACAAAGTATTAGACGGCGATGCTCAATCTGCAGCAAAAGCACTTAGGGGTCTTGAAAATGAAGGCACAGAACCCCTTACAATACTGTGGGCTATAACCCGTGAGTTACGTACGCTAAATAAAGCAGCTGTTGAAATTGTAGCTGGTGGCGCCAAGGATAAAGCATTAAAAAGTGCCGGGGTTTGGGATAAGCGCATTCCACTATTTAGAAAAGCTTTAAGTCGCCTCTCCCCCGCTCACTTGCGCATGCTTATGCATCAAGCCGGTGCCATCGATCGCGGGGTAAAAGGCCTACGTCAAGCAGATATCTGGGATGAATTAACAACGCTAGTTTTATCTTTTGCCGGCAATCAAACACTTCATCCAAAGAATATCAAAACGCTACTACAGCAATAGTCAGCCACGTCTTCTTAGCAAATACCATAAAGTAACTAATAGAATACCCATACAATTTGCCAATAGATCCATTAAATCTGCCTGACGATATCCGGTATATGACTGCGCAACCTCGACTAAGCCACTGAACAAAGCCAGTGAAATTGCTAGAACCCAAAGTCTATGCTTATGTACATAGGCGCCAAGTAAAAACCAAAATAGCACTGAATAAGCCAACAGATGATGAAGCTTATCCTGCCAGCTAAAAATCTGCAGCATCGACTCTAGGGATATAATTGATAGAAGGCCCACCACTGCCAGCAGCCACCAAAATATCGCCTTATACGCTTTTACTAAATTCATCTTATACCCTAAATTTATTTCACACTTCTATAGGCTATTTAAAAAATTATTCAGGATTTTATAGCGCTCAGGCGTGCCAACATCGCACCACTGGCCCGGGTAAAAGCTTCCTACCACTTTGCTTTGCTGGATTGCTAGACTTAACACATCTCGCAGAGGGAAGGACGACTTTGAGGAGTTTTTTATAGCATAGTCTTTAATCAATTCTGGTCTCAGTAAGCTAATCCCACTAAAAGTAAATCTTGATTCAGATTTATAGCTAACCATATTATCCTCAAGTCCGAAATCACCCTCGAGATTATGTTCGGGATTTTCAACCA
>Ga0213867_1001596_pt1 | contig 10136 bp, 9 predicted proteins | sample PICome_12_FD_160120 | JGI IMG/M metagenome (GOLD analysis project Ga0213867, IMG submission 160120) | Coastal seawater microbial communities near Pivers Island, North Carolina, United States - PICO540 | ecosystem: Environmental > Aquatic > Marine > Coastal | place: USA: North Carolina | collected... | reverse complement strand
GGATACACTGATAGTGGGCGGTGGCATGGCAAACACTTTTTTATTAGCCAAAGGAGTTTCAATTGGAGCTTCTTTAGCAGAACACGCAATGAAGAATAATGCTCGCATGATATTAGATACTGCCCAAAAGGTTGGATGTAAAATTTTACTGCCCTCAGATGTGGTAGTCGCAAAAGAGTTAAATAGCGATGTTGAAAACTTTGTTGTTCCGGTAACCGATTGCCCGAGTGAGTTAATGATTTTAGATGTTGGGCCTAAAACGCTAGAAAAAGCTAAAGGAATTCTAGTAAACTCCAAAACCGTAATTTGGAACGGTCCCCTCGGTGCGTTTGAAATACAGCCTTTTGACCAGGCGACAAATATTCTAGCAAATTTTGTTTCAAACTTAAGTTACAATGAAAAGCTAATTTCTATTGCTGGCGGTGGAGACACATTAGCGGCGTTAAATAACGCTGAAGCCTCTGATGGATTTAGCTATCTGTCTACTGCTGGTGGCGCATTTTTGGAATGGATTGAAGGTAAAAAACTTCCTGGAATTGCAGCACTGGAATGAAAAAATAATGGGTAATTGGTTGTAAATAAATTTAAATTTATAGCGCTAACAGGATTGAATCATTTTTCTAGACTTCTAAGCTATTGTTCATCTTATGGTTTAAAAGGTCCAAATAAATTGAATAATGCACAATTGTTAAAAATATCAACTGGTCAAGGATTTATTGCCGCCCTTGACCAAAGCGGCGGATCTACGCCAAAAGCTCTGAAACTCTACGGCGTAGAGGAGTCAGAGTATGATAATTCCGCAGATATGTACGATTTAATTCATGAAATGCGCACACGAATTATAAAGTCAAATGCATTCTCTAGCGGCAGGGTTTTAGGAGCAATACTTTTTGAAAACACAGTACAAAAGAAAATAGATAAAATACCATCCGCAATTTATCTCTGGGAAAAATTGAAAGTCGTGCCGTTTCTTAAAGTTGATAAGGGCCTTCTTTCCATGGACAACCAAGTGCAACTACTAAAGCCAATTGATGACCTTGAAGCTTCTTTGAAACTGGCAAAAGAAAACAAAGTGTTTGGCACAAAAATGCGCTCCGTAATAAATGGCGCAAATGAAACTGGCATCAAAAATATCGTAGATCAGCAATTTGATATAGCTTCAGAAATATTATCATATGGGCTTGTACCAATAATTGAACCAGAGGTGGCCATCACAATTCCTGACAAAAAAGAAGCTGAAGATTTGCTGTATGACAGCCTTAGGAGCGGACTCGATAGAATTGGGACGAACAAAAAAGTAATTCTCAAGCTAAGCCTCCCTGCTCAAGACAATTTATACGAGCCCCTAACAAAACATCCCAACATATTGCGAATAGTCGCTTTAAGTGGTGGGTTCAAAAAGAACGAAGCCGTTGACAAGCTATTCCGAAATAAGAAAATTATCGCAAGTTTCTCAAGAGCTTTGGCGGAAGGCTTAAAAAGAAACGACCCGAAAGAACAGTTTGAAAAACAATTAGAGCAAACTATCCAAAGTATTTACGAAGCATCTCTGACTTAAGTTAAAAAAGGGGATTCACTTTTGAATTATTCTGTGCCATCCTATGTTCAAAAAAATGCATTGAGGCAAAATGGCAGAACAACGATCAAGCACCCCTTGGGTCATTATTTGTGTTTTCACGATTTCTCTTTCATTGGGACTTTATTTTACCTTTGCAGCCGTACAAGGCGATTTTGGTATCCTTCGTCGAGCTGAAATAAATCACGATATACAAAAATTACAGGCAGAATTAACGAGTTTGAATATCGAAATAGCAGATTTAAAAAACCTGACGCGGCGTCTTTCCGATCATTACTTGGATCTAGAACTTTTGGACCAACAGGCCAGAGATATTCTCGGATACGTTAGATCGGACGAACTTGTAATCCAGTAGCAACATTTACCATTTAAAATTGCATAAAAGTCATAGCTGATATGCTTTTGAATTTTTGTACTCGCACTTCGCAAAAATATATGTAATAAGTAGTTTAACGTTAAACTACTTATCGGAGAAGAGCTGATGGCTGCAAAAAAAGTCACTAAAAAATCTGCTGATGAGAACCATGACTTACTCAAATTTTATCGGGACATGCTCCTGATAAGACGCTTTGAAGAGAAAGCAGGGCAGCTTTACGGCATGGGATTGATAGGTGGCTTCTGCCATTTGTATATTGGTCAAGAGGCAGTTGTTGTTGGCTTAGAGGCAGCGGCCAGAGACGGCGATAAGAGAATAACTTCCTACCGAGATCATGGGCACATGCTTGCCTGCGGCATGGACCCTAATGGTGTTATGGCCGAACTCACTGGGCGCAGTGGAGGCTACTCAAAAGGCAAAGGTGGATCCATGCATATGTTTTCCAAAGAAAAAAACTTTTATGGTGGGCATGGAATTGTGGGGGCACAAGTACCTCTCGGTGCCGGCTTGGCCTTTGCAGATCGCTACCGAGAAAACAATTGCGTGACATTTACTTATTTTGGAGACGGCGCAGCTAACCAGGGTCAAGTCTACGAAACTTTTAACATGGCTGCATTATGGAAACTTCCAGTAATATTTGTAATAGAAAATAATCAGTACGCTATGGGAACAGCCCAAGAGAGATCAACATCAAGCCCTGAAATTTATACGAGGGGTGAGGCATTTGGAATAAAAGGTGAAGCTGTTGATGGTATGGATGTAATAGCCGTAAAAACTGCAGGCGACAAAGCTGCAGATTATTGCCGTGCAGGTAAAGGTCCATATATCTTGGAGATTAAAACTTACCGGTATCGAGGACATTCGATGTCTGACCCTGCAAAGTATAGAACTCGCGAAGAGGTACAAAAAATGCGAGCTCAAAGAGATCCCATAGAAGCCATTAGAACTCTATTAGTTTCAGAAAAACACGCCACAGATGAAGAAATCAAAACTATAGATAAAGAGATTAAAGAGATAATTAATGCATGCGCTGAATATGCAAAAGATAGCCCAGAAGTTTCCGCAGAAGAACTTTGGACAGATGTATACGCTTGAGAGTTTAAACCATGACAACTGAAATTTTAATGCCAGCATTATCGCCGACTATGGAAGAGGGCAAGCTTGCTAAGTGGCTTGTAAAAGAGGGCGACAAAGTGTCAGCAGGAGATATTATAGCCGAAATAGAAACAGATAAAGCCACTATGGAATTTGAAGCAGTAGATGAAGGTATACTTGCAAAAATTATAGTGGCTGAAGGTACAGAAGGTGTATTAGTAAATTCACCAATCGCGATGATGGCAGACGAAGCAAGCGAAAATACGATTGATATAAAGCCGATTGAGAAAAATGTTCAGACTGATGCTTCTTCAACCAGTACTGAGTTTAAAAGCCAAGAACCACCATTAAGCGGCATGGAAGCCGAATGGGGTGCTGAAATCCAAACCAAAACACAAACGGTCAGAGAGGCCATTCGAGATGCCATGGCAGAAGAAATGCGCCGTGATGAAACCGTGTATCTCATGGGAGAAGAGGTAGCGGAATATCAGGGGGCATATAAAGTTTCTCAAGGTCTATTGGATGAATTTGGCTCAAAACGTGTTATAGATACACCAATAACTGAGCATGGTTTTACCGGTATAGCAGTAGGGTCTGCATTTGCAGGTTTACGACCTATCGTTGAATTTATGACTTTTAATTTTTCTATGCAAGCGATCGATCAGATTATCAATTCCGCAGCTAAGACCCTTTATATGTCTGGTGGCCAAATGGGTGCGCCAATGGTGTTTCGAGGGCCCAATGGTGCTGCTGCTCGGGTTGGCGCACAACATAGTCAAGATTATGCCGCTTGGTATGCCCACATACCGGGATTAAAAGTAGTTCAACCATACTCAGCATCCGACGCTAAAGGTTTAATGAAAACAGCAATACGTGATGACAATCCAGTTATCTTCTTAGAAAACGAAATACTTTATGGAAAATCATTCGAAGTTCCACTTTTGGAAGATTACACAGTGCCTTTCGGCAAAGCCCGTGTTTGGCGCGAAGGTACAGATGTTACAATTGTGTCGTTTGGCATTGGAATGCAATATGCTCTTGAAGCCTCAAACCAGTTGGAAGCAGAAGGCGTGTCAGTAGAGGTTATCGATTTACGCTCGCTACGACCGATTGATTACGAAACAATTATAAATTCAATCAAAAAAACAAATCGATGTGTAACTGTTGAAGAAGGCTTTCCTATAGGTTCGATAGGTAACCATTTATCTGCTGTTATAATGGAAAGAGCATTCGACTATTTGGATGCTCCTGTAATTAATTGTACTGGGAAGGATGTACCTATGCCCTATGCTGCTAATTTAGAAAAACTTGCACTAACTACTACAGCTGAAGTTATTAGTGCTGTCAAAAAAGTAATATATTAGTAAGGAGAAAAAATTGGCTATCGAAATTCTAATGCCAGCGCTTTCTCCTACCATGGAAGAAGGTACATTGGCAAAATGGTTTGTTAAGGAGGGAGACAAAGTTGAATCTGGAGACCTTCTCGCGGAAATAGAAACAGACAAAGCAACCATGGAGTTTGAAGCTGTCGAAGAAGGAATTATCGAGAAACTTTTAGTTGCTGAAGGCACAGAAGGGGTGAAAGTAAATTCAGCAATTGCAACCTTAAGTGGGGAAGATAATTCGACTAGTAAAAAAAATGAAGAGCCTGCTGCTCCTAAACCAGTTATAATTGATGCAACCGATATAACTGCGAAAGACATTAAAAATAATTCAAGTTCCAAACCTAGAAACCGCATTTTTATTACGCCTCTTGCACGTCGAATTGCAGAACAACAGGGAATTGACATAAATTTAGTTAAAGGGACTGGGCCTCACGGTCGAATAATTAAAAAAGATTTAGCCAATATAAAATCAACATCGTCAGGTAAGGTTCTTCAAAAACCAGATGTCATAACTGCAAAAAATGTATCTCCAGATACATCAGATAGTTTTTCTTATGATGCGCTCGTGGAAACTTACTCAGATAGAAATTTTACAGAAGTAGCATTAGATGGAATGCGCAAAACTATTGCGTCTCGTTTATCTGAAGCAAAAAAAACTATTCCTCACTTCTATTTAAGAAGAAGTGTAGAAATGGAAAACCTTTTAGATTTTAGACAAAAAATTAATAAAAAATTATTGGATAAAAATATAAAAGTAAGCATTAACGATATTGTAATAAAGGCATGCTCGGAAGCACTGCAAAGCAATCCTAACGCAAATGCAATATGGGCTGGAAATAAATTAATTAAATTCAAATCATCTGATATCGCCGTCGCAGTCTCAGTTGAGGGTGGCCTATTCACACCTGTAATTAAAGATAGTGATCAAAAAACTATTTCAAATATTTCGGAAGAAATGAAAGATCTCGCCTCCCGGGCTAAAGCGAAAAAACTAATGCCCACAGAGTTTCAAGGTGGAAGCTTCGCTATTTCCAATTTAGGCATGTTTGGTATAGAGAGCTTTGACGCAATAATTAACCCGCCTCATGCTGCAATCTTAGCCGTGGGCACTGGTAAGAAAAAACCAACTGTATTAGATGATGGATCCCTGGGTGTTGCTACAAAAATGGAACTGTCTTTATCAGTTGACCATCGAGTAATCGACGGCGTTCTTGGAGCTCAACTTTTGCAAACTATAGTCGATAATTTAGAGAACCCGATTGGGCTACTTAATATTTAATTCAAATTGCCGATAAACGAGTTACTTTCTTTTAATTATTTGATCCATACTGATCGATGGGTTAGTGCATCCAGCTGCGCCAACAACCTTTGCAGGAACACCTGCGACAGTTGTTTTTTCCGGCACATTCTGCAACACCACAGATCCTGCTGCAACCCGTGAGCAACTACCAACTGAAATATTACCAAGCACTTTAGCTCCCGCCCCCAAAAGAACACCATCTCCTATAGTAGGATGCCTAATTTCATCATCTTTACCCGTGCCACCAAGAGTTACAGAATGAAGCATGGAAACATTATCTCCTACCACAGCGGTTTCTCCAATAACAATTGAGTGTGCATGATCAATCATAATTCCCATACCGATACGAGCACCCGGATGTATATCAATACCAAAGACTTCAGAACAGCGCATCTGTAGAAAGTAAGCCATATCCCTTCTACCCTTCTTCCAAAGCCAATGCGCAACTCTGTAGGCTTGTAAGGCTTGGAATCCCTTAAAAAATAAAAGAGGTTGGAGATAAGTATTGCAAGCAGGATCCCTTTGATAAACAGCGACTATGTCAGCACGCCCAGCCATAGAAAGCTCACCCTCACTTTTATAAGCATCATCGCATAATTCACGCAGGATTTGCTCACTCATTTCTTGCGACGCAAGTTTAGCGGCTATTCGATAGGCCAAAGCCTGTTCAATTGAACTGTGGTGAAGAATGCAGGAGTGAAGCGAGCCTCCAAGCAGTGGCTCCTTTTCAACGGCAGCTTTGGCTTCGATCTGAATTCTTTCCCAAACAGGGTCAAGTGCGTCTAGCACTTCTTTTTTCTTCCCCATAAGATTTTCTACTCCACTCAAATTATTACTGTTTCTTGACAGCTTTGCTCTCAGCTTTGCTAATTATACAATATTATTATTTTATTTTCAAATTCAGTAGATTCTAACGATACAGATCATTGAAAGATAATTCATGATTAATTATCGGTTTTTTCAATCTTTCGCCACTTTGCAACATTTATATTATGTTCTCGCAAATTTTCAGCAAAAGCATGCCCACCACTGCCATCTGCAACAAAATATAAATAGTTAGTTATATCGGGGTTCAACGCAGCATGTATCGAGGCCTTGCCCGGATTTCCAATTGGGCTAGGCGGCAAACCCTTATTTACGTATGTATTCCAGGGTGTATCTTTTTTTAGCTCACTTCTACGAAGCCCCCTACCAAGGACTTTTTTTCCTCTGGTAATTCCGTATACGACCGAAGCATCTGTTTGCAATGCTATTTCTCGCAATAATCGATTTACAAACACGGATGAAACTTTACCACGTTCAGTTTTCAAAGATGTTTCCTTCTCGATAATTGAGGCTAAAATAAGTGCTTCCTGTTTTGTATTAATCGGAAGATTTGGCTGCCGAGCATTCCATGCTTCGTTTAGAATAGACACTTGCCTTTCTTGCATTTTTGTAATTAATGCCTCTTTTGTCATACCTATAACAAAATCATAACTCGCTGGTGCAATAGTCCCTTCGTCGGGAATATTATTCAACTTGCCCGATAAGAATTTTATCTCCGATAATGCCTTATATACTTGCCAACTCGACAGCCCCTCGGCCAAAGCAACTCTAAACCTGGTGGAGTGCTCGGAGGCAAGCTTATTAATTTTTTCATCCGCAAACTCATCAAAAATAAAATCACCAACCTTAACCATATTGCCCGTATTGGGATCAGTATCCCTTATTTCAATTTTTAGCGATGTTACACCAACACGGTAAATTATTTGATTACCACAATTACTAACGCCAGACTCAGTAAGTCGCTTTGATATTTCCGCCATTGAAGCGTTTTCGGGGACTAAAAAACTTCCAGCTTTGATTTTTCGAGACAAACCACTGGATTCCATGCCAACCCTAAAAACAAATTCTGAAGAAATTGCTTTATCATTAACCAAGTTTTGAACCACAGTGCGCATGCTGGTGCCACTTTTGACTTTGAAACAAATTGCATTTTGAAGTGGACCCTCTGCCACATATTGCGACTTACCCCAAATACCTATAGCGCCAATCAGGAAAAAGCCAAAAATCAAAACGGTTAACATGTTCGACGCCAAAGAGCGTAACATTATTGCAGTTTACCCAAAAGTAATGAGGCATTAGTACCTCCAAAACCAAAAGAATTAGACAAAGCGTAATTAACTTCACATTCTTGATTCCGATTGGCGACTAAATCAACTTGCGTCGTTACAGCTGGCTCGTCAAGATTTATAGTAGGAGGAACAACCTGATCTCGGATGGCTAATATTGAGAAGATAGCTTCTATAGCTCCGGCTGCTCCCAGGAGGTGTCCTGTCATCGATTTTGTCGATGACATTTTTACTTTCCCAGCGGCATCACCCATTAATCTTTCAACCGCTGCAAGCTCAATAACATCAGCCATAGTTGATGTCCCATGAGCGTTAATGTAGTTAATGTCCTCAGGATCGAGTTTTGCTTTTGATAAGGCGGCTCGCATAGCCCTCTCACCGCCTTCACCATTTTCTGACGGTGCGGTTATATGATAAGCATCTCCGGACAGGCCATAACCAAGTATCTCAGCATATATTTTTGCACCTCGAGAAACCGCATGCTCAAGTTCCTCTAAAACCACAATCCCTGAACCCTCACCCATTACAAAACCATCACGGTTCATATCATAGGGCCGTGAAGCAGCCGTTGGCTCACTTTCAAATTTGGTTGATAATGCCTTACAAGCATTGAATCCCGCAATACCTATTTCTGATATTGATGCTTCAGCGCCCCCGGCTATCATCACATCGGCGTCATCGGTCATTATCAAACGAGCTGCATCACCGATGGCATGTGCACCTGTAGAGCAGGCTGTGACTACAGAATGATTTGGGCCCTTAAAACCATATTTTATGCTTACTTGGCCAGATATAAGATTAATTAATGCTCCGGGTATAAAGAACGGGGATACACGTCTTGGACCCTTTTCATGGATCAAAACGGCAGTTTCAGCAATTGAGTTTAAACCACCAATCCCTGAGCCTATCATAACTCCAGTTCGTTCTAAATCTTTTTCATTATTAGGTTTCCAACCAGCATCAGTAACCGCCTGTTCTGCGGCGGAAACTCCATACAGAATAAAATCATCTACTTTACGGCGTTCTTTTGGCTCCATCCAGTCATCGGGATTAAATGTCCCATCTGCACCATCCCCAAAAGGAACCTCACAGGCATATTTTGTAGTAACTCTTAACGGATCAAATCTAGTAATTTTACCGGCGCCCGATTGACCAGCTAAAAGCCTGGCCCAGGTGTCCGAAACGCCACAAGCTAATGGCGTTACTAAACCAAGACCCGTTACCACTACTCGACGCATGTTAATTCCTTTGTTTAAAGCATTTTAGAATACTTAATAACTCGACTAATGCTCGTTGAGCAAGGCCAGCAACAAAATCGCCTAACAAAAAGCCCTTGTCCTATGACAAGGGCAGTAATTACTGTTAACTTGAAAATACTAAGACGCGTCTTCGATAAATTTAACGGCATCGCCGAATGATTGGATATTTTCAGCAGCATCGTCTGGGATTTCTATACCGAACTCTTCTTCAAATGCCATTACTAACTCAACTGTATCCAAACTGTCTGCACCTAAATCATCAATAAAAGATGCATTATCAACTACTTTATCTTCATCGACCCCTAGATGCTCGACAACAATTTTTTTCACGCGGTCTGAGATATCACTCATAGTATTTCCCTCATCAAATAATGGGCCAAGCCCGTTTCGCCCAGAATGGGCCGTTACATAGCCCAGCTAGTTTCTAAAATCCTAACTGGAAACTTGGCAATTCCGAAATTCTGCCTGATTTTATGAGCCGCCTATATCATAGCACGAGCAATTGGCAAACATTTTTACTTAATTTTTTTTAAAAAATTAAAATCAAGCGGCACGATTTTGAAATTCTAACTTGCAAAGATTATCACCACCTAGAGCTATTTTCCAAAGGGAATTAAAGCATCGCCATACCACCATTTACATGAAGAGTTGATCCAGTAATATAAGATGCCTCTTCGGATGCTAGATATAACGCAGCAAAAGCTATGTCTGATACTTCTCCCATTCTTCCGGCTGGTATTTGCAATTTGATTGCCTCTTGTTGCTTCTCGTTTAACTTTTCAGTCATAGCAGTTTTTACAAAACCTGGCGCAATGCAATTTACGGTTATGCCTCGAGAAGCTACTTCATTAGCCAAAGACTTAGACATACCAACTAATGCTGCCTTGGAGGCAGCGTAGTTTCCTTGCCCAGGATTGCCAGTAGAACCAACTACTGAGCCAATATTTACAATTCGGCCCCATCTCGACTTCATCATTCCTCTTAACACTCCACGACAAAGTTTCATAGTGGAAGTCAGATTTACCTCCAAAACA
>Ga0213867_1001594_pt1 | contig 10140 bp, 9 predicted proteins | sample PICome_12_FD_160120 | JGI IMG/M metagenome (GOLD analysis project Ga0213867, IMG submission 160120) | Coastal seawater microbial communities near Pivers Island, North Carolina, United States - PICO540 | ecosystem: Environmental > Aquatic > Marine > Coastal | place: USA: North Carolina | collected... | reverse complement strand
CCTCTCTCTTATGTTATTTGAGAGATGTGTTGTGTATGCTGTGTGTGTAGCTGTGTATGCTGTGTGGTAGTTGGTAGTGATCGAGCGTTTTCATTATAAATTCGCATAGAACGAAGATTGAGCGTTGGTCCCGAATGTCTCGAACTCGATTTCCAATTTCCAACCCTAGCCAGTCTCAAGTCTCAAGTCTTAGGTTTCAGGTTTCAGGTCTCAGGTTTCAATTCTCAGGTTTCAGGTTTCAGGTTTCAGGTCTCAGGTGAAGTCTCTGTCACTTCTTTGTCCTTCTACTATCAATTTCTCACAAGCACAATAGAAAGAGAAAACTGTTTCCCATTCCGGTTTGGGACCGAGTCACTAAGCGTGTACATTTTCCCAGTTTTTGTTTCAATATCATGTGTCAGCAAAATATGAACTTGTAATGCTTTCTAACAATGGCGTATTTAGTTTTGAGGCTGCCATTCTGTCGAGAACAAAGAGGAAATCTGCTCATGGAGAGGATTACATTCTGGAAATATACAGTCGGAAAATCGGTTTGAGATAACAGCGATATTTTCTAATGTAGACCCTACACGAAATAGAGCATTTAATGAAAAAGCTAACCATTGTCATTTGCATCAATATTTCAACTATCCTCAACTCCACTTTGAACCTTGACCATCACTACTCTTTTCGTCAGCATTGGTATCCTCGATGATTTTATTGTCAAGTGCTTGCAACTCAATTAGGTCAAGATGTGTGTACAATAAGATAATACCATGAAGGTAAATTGTAGTTTTGAACAGGACTTTTCGTACTACCGGTAGAAGACTTTCCGCCCGACTATATTTAAATACTATATCGGTTTATCCACGGTCAAAACATTAAGTATAAAAATGAGGATTACAATACATAATCAAAAATCAAACAGAAAACAACCAAAAATTGGCTCAGTCATCGGCCTGCTTTGAAATATCAGAATTGGCTTGTTGGTTGTCGGCAAGGCCTCGGCTCCAAATCATCAAAAGGAATAAGTGTACAAGATAGAGGTTTTGAAGTGTAATTTTATCTGGTAAATGATGCATACAAGCTACATAGGGTACATTGAGATTGAAGTTATTTTGGTATCCACTCCTTCATCTTATTCCATTATTTTTGTTTCACTCTATTCCACTATTTCGCTATTTCTGATTCGTTCGTATTAATAAATAATTTGTTTCAAAAAGGCCGGTCTAACCTATTATAACCTCAATAAAGCGACCCTACAAACCGTCGCTGAACTTCTCTCAGTATGTTATTTATTTCATTACTTACATTTCCGAAAAGATTACTATTTTCCTCTAACCTCCTGAGTAAGTACGGGAGAACCTCAGATACCTCGCCATATGGTATGTATTTGTAAGATTTATATCGTTGTTTTGCAAGAGCAAACGTCAAGTTATCAGACATCCCCAATAACTGCGCAAATCGGATCGTATTTTCATGTTTGCTAATTTTCAAATCTTTCATTGCTTGCAGAGCTAACTCGATACTCTTTTGATTATGTGTTGCAAGTACTACTTCTGGCGACTGTTTGTTCCCTACAGAAACATGATGCATCATTATTTTCTGAACGCATTCATCAAAGCATGAGTGAGTATCTTCGATAGTGTCATGAATGGGACTACTATATTTGTGCAAGAGCGCTCGTGACCTTTCTCCTTCCAAGTATGCTCCTCGAACTAATTTGGCACCAAAATGATAACGCATACGAGTTGATCGTTCAATGTCAAATTGCAGTTTTTCTTTTGAATTTGTTAGATATGTCTGATAAGTATTAAATACAATTGGATGATCAAAGCTGCTCAGAGAGTTGTACTTCTCTTGAAGCTGCAGAGCAATACTATCAATGGCTGGTTGCATATAGGATTGCTCTGCGTCAATGAAAATGCGTACATTGAGTGCTGCTGCTTCTCGAACCAAACCTTCAACGCGAACTAAAAGTCTATTCATTTCTTTAATTTCGATATCCGATGGACACGCTAGGGCAAGCGTGCCTGCATCTCTACATTTACTAACCAATGACGGTAACTCTGATGGCTTGAAGTGCTGACACCAACTTATGTAATCTATTCCATTTACTGCATCATGGAAAAAATGATCGACGTATTTCTCTAACAAGTCATTATCTTCGTCAATAAAATGTTCCCTTGAACAGATATATTTGCGTACAAAATAATTAAATCAAAAGAAGTACATATGAAAGAATCCCAGCATAGCGATACTCACCGATATCCTTGTATGAACTCCTCTCTAGAAATGATTCCATCTCTATCTTCATCAAACTTTTCAAACAAATTTTTAATTTCTGTTATAGCAGTGGACCAGCGTTCCAATAATATGGGATTTCCTAATGCAGTAAGTTTGATTGCTGCAAAACCATCGGGTGCAACCTTCTTTACCGTCCTAATACATGATAAGAAGATTTCTTTATGACGATCGCAAGTTTCCTCAAATTGAGATTCGTCTGCGTCGACTAACTTATTTTCTTCGATAGTGATATTGCATTTATCTGCCGAATATAATTTTCATCAAGGATTTGAATGAGAAATTACAAAAGCCGTTGAAATGTATTACACACATCTTCATCAAAATCTAGAGAGACATACCTACATTACTCCCAACATCACTTTCAGCAGCATAATCCAGAATTCCTCCTATTCCATACTCTTTCAACGTCGACACAAGAGCACCTGTATCAGTATCCTGTTCCCCACCACAAAAATGTGCGAACACAGTATGTTTCAATAACTTATTTGTCAACTCAACACCAAGAAATCGATTAGAATTTTCAAGTAATAAGCCAGCATTACGAACGATGAGGGGAACTTGACACAACTTAAATACAAGTAACGCGCGTAATAAGTCAGAAGTGGTTTTATTATCGTAAAAACATGCCGTATCATTGAAATTCGGTAAGGTTTCTTGTGAGGGTTTAAACTTTGGTCGTGACGAGGCTTGTGAGTTCTCATTCTCGTGATAATTTAGTAGTGAGGAAAGTGAACGAATGCCGTGTAACTTCGATATATTGGAGGCAAGGCCTTTCCTCTGAAGTAGGAGCATTGGCTTTAAGTTTGTGATGTACATTGTACTTAAAAATATTTCTTTTGAGGCTTAATGGAAGTATTTTTCAATAACCAAGGGTGTGTTTTGTGTCAACAAAGAAAAATGTCAAGGAAACACGACTGGGATCAAGTTAGAGAGCTGGTTTTGAACGGGAATCATCATCAAGAATGTCAAAATAGTTCCGAAAAGGCCAATTTTCCCCTAAGCGTTACTTTTGTTCTAAATAATACGTTCTCAATTCTTATGCCGCTTTCACACTCACTAGAAATACATTGAATATTACATTAAGCGTCAATCTATTATGATCTCAACCATTTACGAAATTCGAGTGAGTACTCAAGGAACCAAGGATGTTATCTCTATACGATGCAGCTGGAAAAATTGACGAACGTTTGCATACGTGTTAGAAGCTTCATTATTGAATAAGTACGAAAAATAGTCTGTCCTCTGTCTACCGTAGAGCCAAAAGATCGCAAACAGACTGTAGCTTCCTAACCGTAGAAAGAGCAAGTAGAGCGGATATTAGTAATGTTGATAAGTGATTACGTGGTAACGCATGCGCTTTTTCTCTTTATTCTGCATTATCTTTGTAAGAATATAGTTTGAATTCACGCAGCTTGTTTACTTTCATGAATACATCGCACATCGTATGATAAAAATGATCAATAGATCATACTCTGTCATTTCAATATTGGTATGTTTTTTGCATATTAACGCGTAACAATGCACTATAACCATTCCAATAACGGATTAACTTTCTGACGAAAACAATTAGTTTTTTAACAGCCATTCAACCCAAGAATCCCAGACGAGAAGACCATCTGGAACAAAATCCCATTTCTCAAGCTTTGAAAATTTGGAATTATTCGTGACAGTTCCACGATCGACCCTACCGGGCCACTTCTCTTGGTCAATCAGTCTGCCTATCGATAACTCTGCTGCGTGCTTTACTTCGGCATACTTAACATATCCTCCCCATGATACTTCTTCTTCCTGCCACTGAATATTTAAAGTCAGATAGACTGCACTTCTGTCTACGTACTTCCAAAAATAATTCTCACCTTTATTTCCTCATCAGTACATCTGTAAGTAAAAACTGTGACAATGCATCTATTATAGGAAGTACAAATAGCACAATCGAATAGAGCTTCAGATAAAGCGCCCGAAAGTCCCATATTCAAACCTAATTCTTCTTCCACTTCTCTAGCTGCTGTCAATTTTGGATCTTCTCCTGCGCCCGACACTCCTCCAACTTAATCAATTATACAATCAATAAGACATCATCGAAAATTTGTTATAATGTAATGAGGACTCACCAAACATATCATATAATGATGGAAAAATTCGTTTAGTGGCAGTTCGCTGATGGCAGTAAACTCTCGGAAAACCTGCTTCATCCTTGCCCTTTTGAACATGTTCATTTTCTGAGACTACAACACCGATACCACGATGAAGTAGGTTCAGTCGGTGAACTAAGTCTCGTGGAAGGACAGCAATAGGCTTTCCATTGGAAGCGCAAAACTCCACGGATTCGGCCTGTTTCGATCCTATATCTTGAAATAACTCGGTAGACAGGGCCCTCCTCTTCGAGATTGATTCTAATTCAGAACCATCATAATCGATAAGTTTTGCTTTAAGCACATCATCATTCCGCAAAAATACACGTTGAGCTAGCAGTTTCATTAGGACTTGTTTCATAATCGAAGAGTTACCATCTGTTTCGACTTGACTTTTGACAACCCGAATTGTTGCTTCTGCTTCCGACGAGGAAGATTGAAGTGTCAAAACAGGACTTTCGACACTGAAATCCTGCCCTTCCAATGATAAAGCTTCTCTACTCTTTCTTGCAAAATCGTTTTCGTTCTTACCAGGAATGGAATATAGGTTCCACGTTTCGTCGACCATTGGCAACGTAGACTTATTGCTACCGTCACAGGAAGAGGAATCCGACAAGTTAATGACTAGAACATAGTCAGATACGAGAGATACAAATTCTGATGATGACGAATGTTGCGAAGTCGAACTCCTCAATGTTGCCTCAAGTCCTTCAAATACTGGGTTCATGATTCCAGTTGAAGTTGAAGTTGCAGGCAAACGCGATAGGTGTTGGCAGGTGTTTCCATCCGACGTTGAAGATGCAACGTTACGAATGCTGAATGAAGGTCGACCAAATGCCAAAGTCTTACATACGAGGAACGGTATCAGTGGCGCTGTCGATACTAAGGTACTTAATAGAGAGGGTCTCATTTCAATATCATTTTTGTTTGAAATGTTTGGTATTCGTGATGGTGATGGATCACAGAGGTCAAAGAAACAAAGGAAATAATGAAATACCGTATACCGTACTCTACAAAAGTACATGCACGTACTTCGAACTTTTGAAGAGTAAGAAAGTCGCAAGGTGAGGGTGAAAAGGAAAGATTTTTCCAAGGTTGTCATAATGTTCGTATGATGACGTAAGAAGACGTTTTGGTCATGATTTTTTCAGTAACCGTAACCGGTCACCTTTCTTTACGCGGAAGTTGTTTCCTCTCTAGATTGTCATAATCATAAAATACTAGGTTTTGTTTTGAAAGCAAAAAAAAGGTTTTAATGTAGTGGTGGCTTTAGGATCACCACAAGGCTATCTCTATCCGAAGGCTTGTACCATTCATTCTTTTCATCGTCATATGTGAAGTGTCAAAATAATCCAATGTCTTCATATTTAGTAAACATCGGATAGATATTGTATATCAATTTAGTCTATGGAATTAATTCAATGCGACACCAAAGCATGACAATTAACGCTACTCTACGAGATGATTTGTCGAATATGTTTTGTTGAGGCTTTCAGACCATGAACGCCAAACCTCATTCTTTTCGATTAATTCCTTTTCCTCTACCCAACAGAACTGTCTTGACATCACCATCCGCCTTACGACTGATTTTTCGTCAAATTGAAGTGTGGGCGAATTATTCGGTTTGGAAGACTCTATCAAATGAGACAAATCATTTTCGTTTAAGCACGAAATTGGAAATTCTACAAGTTTACAGAATTTGGTCACTGGTGAGCATTGCGATATTTTCGAATGGTGGTCTTTGATGGTATCAATCAATGTTTTAAGGTCAACATGCTGCATAATTTCAAATTTCTTTTGCAAATATTGCGCTATTCTCAATAAATTGATTTCGTAAAATTCTTGAGAGTGATGTGATTCTGTTCTGTGATCTTCTAAACGATCGCACAATTTCGTCATTCCGTTCATTAGTTCGCAAACTATTTGTGCAGTTATAGTATAATTTTGATTTTCATGGAGTAACCTAATTTCAGAATAATTGATAGATTTCATTCTTGCAAATACATTGTCAATGGGCTCATCCTTTACGTTACCACTTTTAGTCTCAATGTATTCTTTCAGTGACAGAAAAGTAAAATCTTTTCTGATTCTTCGCATATACCCTTCATACTCACTCAAGTATTGAGAGAGGATTATATCGGGATAATGTTGATGTGCCTTGAATTTCAATCAAAATTACAGATAATCCAACACAAATATATGTATAATTCTTGATTACTCACCATCACTAGAGTCACGTTGTATTCACTTAATGAAGTGGCAATCTGTTCAAGCTTCGTTTCGTTACTAATTGAAAATATTTTTGTCGAGGAAATAAATAGATTTTTTTTGCGTTTAGCAAGATTTCGAATTAATTTGGAAACGCGAGTACAGGTGCGGGTGTTTGGATGGTTTCGCAAAACACATCGATTCATAAAATCAGTCCAAACGTCTCCTGTTGAAAGACGCATAACGGTCCCTTCGTTTAATTCTCCAATAAAGTGATATCCCTTACCGAGTGGAGATGATTCAGCTAATGTATGGGCCACCTCAGAGAAAAATCCCTGAACGCTGCGAGTTGTCATGCGATCAGGGCCAACAAACAAAATAGCATGTGGTTTCTCTATCACCTGTTCTTTCGGAAATGTTGAAAAACTTAGTGATGTGGATAGCATCCCGTCATGAGATTGCTCTTCTTTTAGCGCGTTATGAAACTGATTTTCCATGTCCATTATACTGCCAGTGTTTCCTCTATATACAACTATTAACGCAATTTGGAATAAAATGACAAATGCCATTATCGAAAGAACAGTTGCTTGTTTGAGGAATTTCTGATCACGGTTCACTTTTCTCATTCGTTTCATTGCCATATTTATAATGCATTCAACACACTAAGTAGTACTGGTTTGTTGGTGTATATTAATTATTATTGTTGTTGATTATTACGATTTAAATCTCTCTGTCTCTCTCGGGAAGATGTGGTATCTATTCTCATCGTAGAGATCTACACTCTGTGTAAAGCAGCGAATCTATTTTTATCAACTTGTGTACGTAGATCTACACACTGCACTTTGATCGTAAACATCTACTTGGAGTCTGGATTCTGGAAATGGCATGACAAAATCAACACATAAATGTTTTTAATCTAAATCTAAGTTATAAGTTACTATTAACTTATTTGACAATTTATGAAGTCAATTAGGTGTTGGGGTAATAACGTCGTACAACAATATTATTGTATTGCAAACCCAGTATCTTGTCAAATTCGAGCAAAGTTCCAAGTACCAATGATTTAGCCGAATGACCGACATTAGCACAGAACCTCGTCGTTGATATAAAAGCATACGAATGTAGAGAGATGAGAACAAGCGTAATACATAACAACTAAGGCCCATATTAGCATAATGTAAAAAATATTCCAATGTATTGCGATATTTATTACAATTTCAACATACTTTTGGACAATATGAAGAGAAATTTACGAATAAGTTCTTGAGAAAAGTCTCTAAACCCAATCCTCAAACATTTATCGAATCTAAGCATTTGCTAACAAAGTGATAACATCTTTGCGATGACATGTATCACATTCTTAGAACTACTTTCGTAGCATTTGAACACTAAAGCTTGCAAAATAGATTTAATGATCAATGAATTGAATTGGCTCTGACTCTTTAATGTCTGAAAAAGTATTTTCGTACGTAGAAAACTTGTGCCCCTCTCACGCACTTTCTCCGCACAGCCCAAATTATTTCAACTTTACAACGCTTATCATTCTTTCAAACACGGTGAAAGTGCTGCTACGTAATCATTGGTACTGTTAAGTTCCTCAACGAAACATGTGTGTTACATAGAACATTCAGTAACAAATTATTCAATTCCTCATACACCCACGGTACATAATGAGATCCTTCCCAAAATATATTCCTATGTTCAGAATTTTTCTTATTAATTTTGCTAAATTCTGCTGTAACATGCGCTACATCAAAGTATTCACAGCCCGAATTGTACACAACATTACGAACAGGGCCATATTCCAAATTGTCCAGGCGCTTAGATTTAGAAGATCCTGTCGTGCTTCTGAAGAAACAACGATTGTTCGACACTTTCCTTCCTAAATCCCCTCCTATCATTTGATTAATCGCTGACATCATCTTTTTTGCCTTTTCAATTTGGATGCCTCCCCATATTCCTCGATTGTAGAAAATATAGTTCGTGTTTTGATGCTGCGCATGGAAATCTGTACCATTAGGTCCAAAACCAGACATTATGTTGGGATATGCCCAATCAAAATCATTTGCTTTTAATCGTTTTTTGTTTTGATTGTATCTCTCTGGTGTGTAGGTACATGTGGCATTGTAGCCACAACCCATGAAGTTGAATCCGTGAAAAGGCTCCATTCCCGTAGAACCGGATTCTGTGTAAACACTCAATATGGTGTGACCACGACCTTCTCCATATTCTGTCGAGCTTACATATTGCATAGTATCCACTTTTGAAATGTTACGGTTACTGGATCGAACGGACTGAGACTCCATTCGCCCATTAAAAACTCCTCCATCTGTGCCTCCTCCAATACTTTGAAAGAAATAATTCCATCCCCCAAAATCTACCCAATCTCCCACGGCACATACACTTGGTTCCTCTGTTTTCGAACAAGATGGATTGCCGTCCTCATCAATATGATCAAGGCAAGGTTGTAAACCGGCTTGAAATCGCATGGGCCATTTCTTGTATTCTAAAAAGTATGCTAAGCTTAGAAACTGATAACGGGTTAGCGAATCGCCTACAAAAAAGAGATTTTTATTTTTCAAGCATATCCCTGCTTCATCAGCTGTATATCGCTTTAAATGACATGTGTATGGTAGCGTGAGTTCTCTTGATCCGTCGGATCTCTTCTTCCACACTATCCGAGTTGTTCTATTTGTCAAGAAGGATCCATCTTTATAAATACTTGAAGGACCTTGCATCAGTTCATCGCAAGTGATGTTGGTGAGTGGAAATGATCTTTCTCCATGTCCAGTTTCTTGCTCTGATTGCTTTTCTGATTTTGAATGTTTCATAGTTTTAGCATTGTGATCTACCATGTGGTCGAGATGTGATTTTTCTATCGATTGCTCATCTGAATTTGTTTCAAAATTTAATTTCATATCTTCATGCGATTGCTTTTCATTTCGAGCTGAATCAAATTGATTTTCCAATTCCATTTTCCTTTTCGAGTTCCCTCGATGACCAACGATGAAGGAAATTTGGAATAATATAACAAATGCCACTATCGAAAGAACAATTGTTTGTTTGGGTGATTTCTGATCACAATTTGTCACTTTTCTCATTCGCCTCATTTCAATAACTTATCTCTTAATAATCTTGTTATCTAATTGTGAGTTTCGACGCTCATATTAGCTAGTGGTTGGTGTTCACGTTGATGTTTATTTGAAGTAGATCGATACTAAACATGCTACACGCTCTGGTCTCTGGTTTATCATGGATAGCGGATAAATTCTTCGAAGAAGAAAAAAATCGGAAAATGCAAAATGTTTCGACTTATATTTTGAAAAATCGGTCTGGGGACCAAATAAATGAATGTGGTATGCGTGTGCTACACATGTCCCCCACACGCTCTTACACGACTCGTAGTCGCTTTTGATTCTCACATTCGTACAAAAAAGGCAAAAAATGATATCGTATTGTAACATGCATTTGTTGGTTCCAATGCTTATTAAAGGTATCGCCAAATCCATTAAGG
>Ga0213867_1001593_pt1 | contig 10141 bp, 14 predicted proteins | sample PICome_12_FD_160120 | JGI IMG/M metagenome (GOLD analysis project Ga0213867, IMG submission 160120) | Coastal seawater microbial communities near Pivers Island, North Carolina, United States - PICO540 | ecosystem: Environmental > Aquatic > Marine > Coastal | place: USA: North Carolina... | reverse complement strand
AATTAGAGTTAAAATTAGAGTTAATTCACTATCCAAATATTAAGCAATCTTTTTTCTGTTTACGCATTATGACAATCGGATCTAAAAATTTCCGATAATTCCAGGTTATAAGAAAATCCTTATAAAATAGTTAACGATATATTTTTGTTATCACTACTAATAATTTAAAATATATCCTTTTTTACTATTTACTTGCACATTATTATCATTCTAAACTACCCCCTATACCCCAGATTTTACCGGCGATGTTATACATATATATACATGGATAATTTCAACACCCATACACACAGACACACAGACACCTAGCCAGTTATACAGAAACACTTTTTTGTTTTATTTTTTTTCAAATCCACTAGATATGGTATATGGCTTATCTAGACACAGACGATTTTGATTGTATTGCTTTTATAGATGAGAAAACTAATTCAGTAACAGTAAAGTTTATTGGCATACCTAACAAACAATCTGCAGATTTATTTATAAACTATGTAATGGTAACACTAGGAGTAGATTATCAACCAATAGATTATAGTGATAGATCAAAAATGATACACTAATGAATATTAAAATTCCTTATACACCAAGAAAACATCAAGCATTTCTACATAAACAAATTAACAATCATAGATGGAGTGTGCTAGTTTGCCACAGAAGGTTCGGTAAAACAGTATGCATGATCAACCACTTAATTAAATCTGCATTAATGTGTCCACATAAGAACCCAAGATTTGCATATATTGCTCCTACATTTAAGCAGGCAAAAAGCATTGCCTGGGATTATATGAAACAATTTACTGATAAAATCCCATCAACAAAGTTCAATGAAACAGAGTTAAGAGTAGATTTACCTAATGGTGCTAGGATAACATTACTAGGTGCAGAGAACTCGGATGGTCTTAGAGGTATATACTTGGATGGCTGCGTCATAGATGAGTACGCAAATATAGACGGCAAACTATTTGCAGAGATAATTAGACCGGCTCTTTCTGACAGAAAAGGTTATTGTGTTTTTATTGGAACTCCAGCAGGAATGAACAACAACTTCTATGATCTCTACCAACACGCCAATGGCGCAGAAGATTGGTTTAACTACAAAGCTAAAGCAAGTGAAACAAAAATAGTTGACCAGGAAGAGTTAGACAAAGCAAAAGAAGTTATGGGTGAGAAGAAGTACCTACAAGAATTTGAGTGTGATTGGATAGCCAACATTGAAGGAGCCATATACGGAGAAGAGATAGCAAAACTAGATGACAAAAAACAATTAGCTAGAGTTCCCTACGATCCCACTTTGCCTGTCTCTACTGCCTGGGATCTCGGTGTCGCAGACCACAGTAGCATAATATTTTTTCAACAGAAAGGTACGGCAGTACAGATAATAGATTACCATGAAGAAAGAGGTCATGGCTTACCTCACTATATTCAGATGCTAAACGAAAAACCTTACATCTACAAAGATCACTATGCGCCACACGACATTGATGTACAGGAGTTTGGCAATGGCAAAACCAGAAGAGAGATAGCGTATCAGTTAGGAGTTAGGTTTAAGGTAGTACCGAAGCTACCAGTAGAAGAAGGTATTCATGCAGTAACCATGTTGCTCAACAGATGTTGGTTTGATACAGACCATTGCAAAAAGTTAATAGATGCGTTAAGACATTACCACAGGAAGTATGTAGACAAGTCAAGAATGTTTAGATCAAAGCCTGTGCATGATTGGAGTAGTCATGCTTGCGATGCGATGAGGTATCTAGCAGTGGGTTTACAAGAATTAAATACTAGACAAACTGCGCCACAAAGTGTAGCAGATAATAGTTATAGGATTATTTAATTATGGGATCAATATTCAAACCAAAAATGCCAGCGTTGCCACCACCACCGGCTCCTGTTGAAGCTCCAGAACCAGAACTTTCACCAGAAGAAGAAGCAAAAATGGCAAAAGAACAAGCTGCTATTGAAAGAAAAAGAAAAGGCAGAAAGTCTACAATACTTACTGGACCACTTGGTCTACAAGAATCTGAAGAAACCAAACTTAAAACTTTATTAGGAGAATAATATGTTAGATAAAATTAAGAAAGTATTTACAAAAAAGAAACCTGCAGCAAAAAAAGTTGTTAGTAATATGGATGACTTAGATAATGGTGTGGGTATTAATCAAGAAGTTAAGTCAGAAGTAAAAACAGAAGTTAAATCTGAAACTAAATCTTCTTTAACATTTGGTAAGTAATGGGATCTAATAGCTCATCTGGTGGCAATGGTAACAGTGGATCAGACGCTTTTGTAAATAAAAAATCAAAAGTAAAAGAAGTAAAAAGAGATAAGTTTGGCTACACAAAAAAAACAAATAAAGTTGTAGATTTTATTTCTGGTGGTGGAGTAACTGGAGCAATCATTGGTGGTCTAACAAAAGGAGAAGAAGTTAATAGAAAGTTTTTTGAAGAAAAAGTTAAACCTGCAAATAAAAGCAAATACAATAATTATGAAGATTATATAAAAGCAAGAAGTAAAGGTGAAGTAGATGCTTATGGCAGAACAATATCACAAAGTAATAATGGTGGTAGTGAAATGACAACAAGTGGTCAAGTAGTGCAAGCTCCAGAAGTAACTGCACCAACTACTGCAGAAGTTTCTCAAAGTAAAGCAACAGAAGCTGAAGATCCAATCTTGTTAAGAAAAAGAAAAGCAAAAGCTAAAGGAAGATCTCCAACAATCATGACAGGAGTTACTGGTGCAACTGGTAGCTTGACATTAGGCAAACCAAGTTTATTAGGTAGATAGTATGGCGCAATCAGAAAAAGCAAAAATTTTATTATCAAGATTTGATAGATTAAAAACTCAAAGACAAAATTGGGAAAGTCATTGGCAAGAAGTTGCAGACTATATGCAACCAAGAAAAGCTGATGTAACTAAAACAAGATCTAAAGGTGACAAAAGAACTGAACTTATTTTTGATAGCTCACCATTACAATCAGTAGAATTATTATCAGCATCACTACATGGTATGTTGACAAATCCGTCTACACCTTGGTTCTCTTTAAAATTTAAAAGCGAAGGAATGGAAGGAGAGGATGAAGCAAAAGAATGGTTGGAATCTGCTACTGAAGTTATGTACTCTGCATTCAATCAATCAAACTTTCAACAAGAAATATTTGAACTGTATCATGATCTAATTACATTTGGTACGGCAGCAATGTTTATCGAAGAAGATGATGAAGATAATATAAAATTTTCTACAAGACACATTAATGAAATGTATATTTCAGAAAATGATAAAGGTAGAATTGATACAGTATTTAGAAAGTTTAAAATATCTGCAAGAGCTGCAATACAAAAGTTTGGTAGCGTATCAACTAACATTGCAGTTATAGCAAAGAAAGATCCTTATGAAGAAGTAGAGATACTTCATGCAGTTTATCCTAGAGAAGATTTTAATCCTAAGAAACAAGACAAAGAAAACATGAAGTTTGAATCTGTATACTTAGACGCAGATAGTGGAGACGAGTTATCTGTATCTGGTTTTAGAGAGTTTCCTTTTGTAGTACCAAGATACTTAAAAGCATCACACGAAATCTATGGTAGATCTCCTGCAATGACAGCTTTGCCAGACGTTAAGATGCTAAATGAAATGTCAAAAACTATAATCAAATCTGCGCAGAAACAAGTTGATCCACCTTTACTTGTTCCAGATGATGGTTTTATGTTGCCTGTAAGAACAGTACCAGGTGGTTTAAATTTTTACAGAGCAGGAACTAGAGATAGAATTGAACCTTTAAACATTGGTGCAAACAATACACTAGGTTTAAACATGGAAGAGCAAAGAAGAAACTCAATTAGAAATGCTTTTTATGTTAATCAACTTATGATGCAAGATGGTCCACAAATGACAGCAACAGAAGTTATTCAACGTAACGAAGAGAAGATGAGATTACTTGGACCGGTTTTGGGTAGACTTCAATCTGAATTATTAAAACCATTAATTGATAGAGCCTTTGCAATATTAATGAGAAGAAATTTATTTGCACAAGCACCAGACTTTTTATCTGGTCAAGAAATAGAAATTGAATATGTATCGCCACTTGCTAAAGCACAAAAATCTACTGAACTACAATCAATTATGAGAGCAATTGAAATTATGGGTAGCTTATCAAATGTTGCTCCAGTATTCGATCATATCAATATGGATAAATTAGTTAGACATCTAACTAGCATTGTTGGTGTACCTCAAAAAATTTTGAAGCCACAAGCTGAACTAAATGCCGAAAGACAACAAGCAGCACAACAACAAGAACAAATGCAACAAATGCAACAAGTACAACAACTAGCAGAAGCAGGGGGAAAAGTAGCGCCATTAGCAAAAGCATTGCCAGAAGAAGCGCAAGCAGTAGCTAATTCAGACGCAGAATAATATGGAAACAAATAAACAGTTGGAAAACATAATTAAAAAACTAAAAGACAATTATCAATATATTTTTAATACAGACGAAGGCAAAGAGGTTTTGTCTGACTTAGAAAAAAGATGTCATTATCATTCTACCACTAACATAAAAGGTGATAGCCATGAGAGTGCATATATGGAAGGTCAACGTAGCGTACTTCTATTTATAAAACAAATGCTACAAAAGGAGAATAAAAATGTCAAATGAACAGATAACACAAACTGATGTGCCTGTAGAAGAGACAACACAAACTACTACAGACACTCCTCAAGCAATTGAACAACCTTCAACTGTTGCTAAATCTTGGAAAGAAACAATCTCGGAAGAGTTTAGAAACGATCCTAACATTTCTAAATTTACTGAAATAGATGCGTTAGCTAAAAGTTATATCAACGCAACTAGAATGATTGGTCAAGACAAAGTTGCAGTACCAAATGAAAACTCAACAGACGATCAATGGAATGAAGTATATGGAAAACTTGGCAGACCAGAATCTGCAGACAAATACAAGTTAGAAGTAAAATCAGAAACAGCTCCATTAGATGAAACTGCAATAAAACAATTTGCAGAGAATGCTCATCAACTTGGTTTAAATAATAAACAAGCGCAAGGTATTCTAGAGTTCTATAAAAATTCTATGGAAGGATCTGTTCAAGCAGCAAGAGTAGAAACTGAAACTGCTCAAGCAAATGCAGAACAAGAACTTCGTAAAGAGTGGGGTAGATCTTATGATGAGAATATTAAAAAAGCTGGTGCCATTGCTAAAGCAAACATGAGTGAAGATATTCTTAACATGGAATTAAAAGATGGTACTCGTATTGGAGATCATCCTTCTGTGATTAAAGGTTTTGCAAGTATTGCAAACTTAATGTCTGAAGATAAATTAGTAAGTACAGAAAGTGAGAATGTTGATAGAGGTACAGATTATGAAGCCGAAATTAGCAAACTTGTTAATGATAGAGATGGTCCATATTGGAATAAAGCACATCCAGATCATGATAAGGTAGTGCAACAAGTATTTACTTTGAGAACAATGATTAATGGATAATCAAGAACTAAGATTAGAAATACTTCGTATTGTTGTAGAGAGTGGATCAGAGAATCAAAAATCTAATCCCTTGCCAATCTGCGAAGAATATTATAAATGGGTTTCTAAGGCGAATGAAAATTCGCCTAAGAAAAGTAAGACAATTCGAAAGACAAGTTCCACGAACCTTACTGACAACAAGGAATAGACTTGTAGTCTAAAAGACTTTAAATCCAAGAGAAGCCAGAATTTCTGATAACGTCTCTGTTTTGTTTTAACATTAACTTAACATTAAAGGAGACATAATATGTCAACTGAAATAACAAAAGCATTTGTAGAACAATACAGTTCAAACATACAAATGTTATCACAACAAAAAGGTTCTCTTCTTAGAGATAAAGTAAGATTAGAATCTGTAACTGGTAAGAACGCATTCTTCGATCAAATCGGAAGCGTTACTGCTACAGTAAGATCAACTAGACACTCTGACACTCCACAAGCAGATACTCCTCACTCAAGAAGAAGAGTTTCACTTGTTGACTACGAGTTCGCAGACTTAGTTGATGATCTAGATAAAGTAAGAATGTTAGTAGATCCTACTTCTAGCTACGCACAAGCTGCTGCTTATGCAATGGGTAGAGCAATGGATGATGCTATCATCGCTGCTGCAACTGGTTCATCTGACACAGGTGTTGCTGGTGGTACTGCTGTTGCATTACCTTCTAGCCAAAAGATTGCTGAAGCTGGAACTGCTGGTTTAACTATTGCTAAATTAAGACAAGCAAAAGAAATCATCGATCTAGCTGATGTTGATCCTTCACTAAAAAGATACATCATCGTATCTCCAAAACAGATCACAGATCTATTAGGAACTACTGAAGTAACTTCAAGTGATTTCAACACAGTAAAAGCGTTAGCATCTGGTGATGTTAATACTTTCTTAGGTTTTGATTTCTGTGTAACTAACAGACTAACAATCGCTTCAAGCAAAAGAAAATGTATCGCTTTCGTACAAGATGGTGTTGCATTAGCTATGGGTAAAGACTCTACTGCTAGAATCGATGAAAGATCTGATAAAGGTTACGCAACTCAAGTTTACTATTCTGCTGCATTCGGTGCAACTAGAATGGAAGAAGCTAAAGTTGTAGAAATACTTGCTCACGAAGCATAGTAAATAAATTTTAGGGGGTGGAAGCGAGAGTGGAAACCCCCTAGAGTGCATGAAACAAATTAAAGATCTACAAACTGTTCTACATTTTAAAAAAGGAGATCATGTTTATAGATATGTTTTAGTAGATAGATTTAAGAATGATGGTAAAAATCATTATGGTTTTGATACAAAACAAGGTAGAACAACAGAAGAAATCTTTGCGTTAGAAAAAGATAGACAAATCAGACGCAAATATATTATAAGGAAGTAGTATGGCATCAGTAGTAGACATTTGTAATGGAGCATTAAATCAACTAGGTGCGTCAACAATATTATCACTTACAGAAGATTCAAAAAACGCAAGACTTTGCAACGCAAGATATACACAAGTTAGAGATAGTTTATTTAGATCTCATCCCTGGAACTGTTTAATTAAAAGAGTTGAACTAGCAAGAGATACAGAAACTCCTTCATGGGGTTTTAGTTATCAGTTTACACTACCTTCTGATTGCTTGAGAGTTCTTGGAATATTAAATTATGATTATGATTTTAAAGTTGAAGGTAGAAAAGTTGTAGCAAATCATGACACAGTAAAAATTCAATATGTTGCAAGAATTACAGATGCTAATCAGTACGATGAATTATTAAGAGAAACAATTTCTGCATCACTAGCAGCAGACATTGCTTATGCAGTTACCTCATCCAATCCTACTGCTTCTAATATGTATAATTTATTTCAAGACAAATTAAGAGAAGCAAGATTTGTAGATGCTACAGAAGGTCAAAATACTAATCCAGATAATGGTCAATCAGATGTTCTTGGATCTTCTTCTTTTATAAACGCAAGGTACTAACCTATGGCTAGAGTTGCTGTTCAATTAACGAACTTCACAGGTGGAGAATTATCACCAAGACTTGATGGTAGAAACGATTTACAAAAATACCCTACAGGATGTAAGACTTTAGAAAACATGATTGTGTTTCCTCATGGAAGTGCAGCAAGAAGATCTGGTTCACAGTTTGTAGCAGAAGTAAAAGATAGTTCTAAAGAAACAAGATTGGTTCCTTTTGAATTTAGTACAACACAAACTTATATGTTAGAGTTTGGAGATCAATACATAAGATTTTATAAAGACAATGGTCAAATATTATCTGGTGGTTCAGCTTATGAAATAGCATCACCTTATTTAGAAGCAGAACTATTTGATATTAAGTATGCACAATCTGCTGATGTGATGTACTTATGTCACCCTAATCATCCCGTAAAAAAATTAGCTAGAACAGGTCATACATCCTGGACACTAACAAGTGTTGAATTTACGAATGGTCCATTTATGGATCACAATATTGAAACAACAACTATAACTGCATCACATACTAATGCAGGTCAAACAGGTACATTAACTTTATCATCAACTACTGGGGTTAATTCTAATCAAGGTTGGTTATCAACTGATGTTGGAAGATTAGTTCATATGCTTGATGGTCATGTAAAAATAACAGGATATACATCATCAACTGTTGTTGATATGGAAGTAATAACAGATATATCAAATGGTTCAGCATCAACAGATTTTGCATTAGGTTCTTTTAGTTCTACTACTGGTCATCCTTCTTGCGTAACTTTTTTTGAACAAAGATTAGTATTTGCAGCAACCTTATCTCAACCACAAACATTATTTTTTTCTAAGTCTGGTGATTATGAAAACATGGATGATAATTATCATGGCACAGTAGCTGATGATGATGCTATTATTTATACGATTGCATCTAACCAAGTTAATGCAATTAGATTTATGACAGCTACAAGAACTTTAATCATTGGTACTGCAGGGGGTGAGTTTGCAGTTAGTGGTGGTGGAACTGATATTGCGATTACACCTACAAACATATTAATTAAAAAACAATCTAACAATGGTGCAGCAAACGTAGATGCTTTAGCAGTAGGTAACGCAACATTATTTTTACAAAGAGCAAGAAGAAAGTTAAGAGAACTAGCTTATAATTTTGATGTTGATGGTTATGTTGCTCCAGACTTGACTATTCTTGCAGAACATATTTCTGAAGGTGGATTTAAACAATTGTCATATCAACAAGAACCTAATCAAGTTATATGGTGCGCAAGAAATGATGGTCAGTTAGTTGGATTAACTTATCAAAGAGAACAACAAGTAGTTGCTTGGCATAGACATATTTTTGGTGGAGCATTTGGAAGTGGTATAGCAGTTTGTGATAGTGTTGCCACAATTCCTACAGATGATTCAGAATATCAAACATGGGTAATTGTAAAAAGAACAATCAATGGTGCTACAAAAAGATATGTAGAATATATTCATCAATATGATTTTGATGAAACAGATGATACATCATTTAATTTTTTAGACTCACAATTATCTTACGATGGATCTGCAGTTACAAATATTTCTGGTCTTGCTCATCTTGAAGGTCAAACAGTTTCTGTGTTGGCAGATGGTGCAACGCATCCAGATAAGGTTGTCAGTTCTGGATCAATAACTTTAGAAAGAGCTGCAAGTAAAGTTAAAGTTGGATTAAGTTATACATCTTTATTACAAACAATGAGAATAGATGCAGGCTCACAGAATGGTACATCACAATCTAAAACAAAAAGAATATATGAAATTACTGCTAGACTTTATGAAAGTATTGGTGTGGAGATTGGTCCAGATCTAGCTAACATGGAACGAATACCTTTTAGATCTTCAGCTAACGCAATGGATAGTGGTATCAATGTATTTACAGGTGATAAAGAAATAGAATTTAGAGGAAACTATGAAACAGATGGTTTTATATTTGTAAGACAAACACAACCTTTACCTTTGACGATACTGTCATTATATCCTAAACTTCAAACAAACGATGGATAGAATAATCAATATTGTAAAGTATAAAGGTCAACATGGTCAATACATTATGAAGCAACAAATGAATCATATGTTAATGGATAAAGATATGGAGTTTAATGGTAACGCAATGAATTTAGAACAAGAAAATTTAGCATTTACTGGTATGATTGATGGTAAACCTATCTTTGCTGCAGGCATGAAAGTTATTTGGGATGGTGTTGCAGAAGGTTGGGTACTAGCAACTAAAGATGCTTTAGATCATCCTATAGTTGTTGCGAAAGCAATAAAGAAAGATTTTGCACGGATTGCTAAAGAAAATAATATCAATCGAGTTCAAACTGCTGTAAGAGCAAACTATACAACTGGTTTAAAATTTGCTAAATGGTTAGGATTAGAGGAAGAAGGTTTGATGAGAAAATTTGGTTTTGATGGTTCAGATCAATATATGTATGCGAGGTTATTCTAATGGGATGGCAAGCAGCAGTAGTTGGCGCAATAGGTGCAGCAACAGTTCAACAACAAGGCAAGATTGGAAAATTTAATCAAGCAGTTAATGAACGTAATGCTAAAGTAGCAGAAGCAGAAGCAGTACAAATAGAAAAAAAAACTGAATTTGATATTGCTAGATTCAATAATTCATACGAAAAATTAAAAGGTCAAGTAG
>Ga0213867_1001592_pt1 | contig 10142 bp, 13 predicted proteins | sample PICome_12_FD_160120 | JGI IMG/M metagenome (GOLD analysis project Ga0213867, IMG submission 160120) | Coastal seawater microbial communities near Pivers Island, North Carolina, United States - PICO540 | ecosystem: Environmental > Aquatic > Marine > Coastal | place: USA: North Carolina... | reverse complement strand
AACTTTAGTGTAATTAATAGCTTTCATTTGGCAGCGCTCAGGCAGTTAAACTTCGTTTAAATGTCTATGAGGCTGTGAAACAGACGAATAGTTGGTTAGAGCATCTGACTGTTAATCAGAGGGTCCTTGGTTCGAGCCCAAGAGGGGGAGCATAGCGAGACCGCTACACCACACTAATCCTAAAGCCCTGCAACTGCAGGGTTTTTTCTTTTTTAGACTCTTTTCACAAAACTATTCTACAAGCTTTACTACTGCTTCATAGACACCCCAAAGACGAACTCAAAGGTGTAAGCATAATGAACAGACTGGTTCCATAGGGATACCTATGTCTGTTTAGCTCTGAATCTAAAGATGAAGCATATATATCTCATGTTGTTTTAATATTTTCAGTTTACAACTTTTTTAACTGAATTAATCCTTTAGATCAGATTTAAATAGCTTGAGTTTTTCTATATTGTTGGTATGAAAAGAATTGAAGTTGTTGATGCACTTCGCGGATTAGCTATTTTGGCAATAGTTTTAATTCATAGTTTAGAGCATTTTATTTATCCTGTTTATCCTGATAAAATACTGCAGCCTGATTGGCTAGTTACACTTGATTCTATAGTATTCAATCTAATTTTTTCGCTTATAGCAGGTAAAGGATATTCAATATTTGCTATTCTATTTGGCTTTACTTTTTATGTTCAATATATGAATCAACAGAATAAGGGGTTTGATTTTAGAGGACGTTTTATGTGGAGACTTCTTATTTTGAGTGTTTTTGCTACTATAAATGCGGCATTCTTCCCAGGTGGTGACGTGCTTTTATTGTTTGCAATTACAGGGTTCACCTTACCATTGATATGTAAAATGAGCAACAAATCAATATTAATATTAGCCATCATTTGCTTTTTACAGCCTTTTGAATTTTTTCACTTTATAAGTAGCCGTTTTAGTGAATCATATGCGTTACCTGATTTAAATGTTGAAGGTTTATATCAAGTTGTTCAAGAAGGGGTTAAAAGTGGTAATTGGAAAATCTTTTTACTTGAAAATATATCAACTGGTCAAAAGGCTAGCTTATTTTGGGCAATAGGGAGTGGACGTTTTGTTCAAACAATTGGGTTTTTCTTAATTGGATTCCTTTTAGGTAGAAAAAACTTGTTTGTTAATACAAGAGAAAACTTTCAATTTTGGATGAAGACACTTATCATTTCGTCCATATTATTTGGTTTATTGTATCCTTTAAAAGTTGAATGGTATGATAACGTAGATAGTACAATTATTAAAAGTAGTATTGGTACCGCACTTGATATGTGGCAAAAACTTGCTTTTACTTTAGTTATAATATCCTCATTTGTGATTGCATATTATCGTAGTTCTCTTGAAGCAAAGGTTTCTAAACTTAAAGTGTATGGTAGAATGAGTCTTACAAACTACGTTTCACAATCAATTATTGGTGCATTTATATTTTTCCCAATCGGATTAAATCTTTCTCCTCATCTAGGCTATACAGCTAGTTTACTTGTTGGAATATTAATTTTTATGTTTCAATTGTATCTTAACCAGTTGTGGTTTAAACGTTATAATAAGGGCCCCTTGGAGGAACTATGGTATAAAGCAACTTGGATTGGAAAAAAATAGCTTGAATTTTTCTTTATAGATAACTCACTATCCAGATAATTCATTTGCCAATACAAATATCTTTTTTAAGTATATATAAATTTAGATCATTGGCATATCCTCTTCTTTCAATTCAGATATTTCTAACCCTCTTAAATAAGTCAAACTAACATTTATAGAAGAATGTCCCATAGCTTTTTGAAGTTTAGTAATTGAACCTGTTCTTTTGAATATTTCTATAGCTCCAGTGTGTCTAAATGAGTATAAAGTTTGTCCTTTTTTTAGATGTTTAGAAGTGGCCTTAAATCTACTCCAAAGTGTTTTGAAATAGTCTTTATTAGGTGCTCTTAAATCACTTGTAAACACGTTTAAATTAGGTGTTTTTGGGTGTAAATAATCTCTTATATAACCAGGAATTGGAACTATTCTATTTTTGCCAGATTTATTCCTATTTCCATCCAATTTTATATAGGATAAATCATCAGAAAAATCACCCCAAGTTAATTCTCTAATTTCTCTATGAGGTCGAAGTAAACAGCCATAAGTAAGCAAGCAACATAAATATAAATAAAGATTTTATTACAGTTGGTGGAGCTTCTGCAGGAGCTATCACCACAATTGCTTTGGGAATTTCAAATCAAGAAGACTTTAGAGACGAAATTGCCATTAGTGATGACCCAACATTATCTACAACAAACTTAAACGAATCTTATATAGTTAGAAGTATGGTTTATTTCTGGGGTTCAAACATAAAATTAGATCTGTTTGAAACAGTTTATGATTTGAATCAATACGACAGATATGACGTTAGCGATCCCGAATTGTTCATGGGACATGGTACTGCACAAGATCTTGTCACACCTTATGAAGAAGCACTTGAGCTGCAAAGTATCTATAACTCTTTGGGTATTTACAACAAACTGGCGACACTAACGCTTCCGAATGGCAACCCTGCGGGGCATGGGGCTTGGAATGGAGTGGTAGATGGAAAAGGCTTATCGGAATTAACTTTCGATTTTCTAGTTGAAAGACAAAATTTGAGTGTTGAATAAATACCTACCGCCAACAAGGTGTATAGTGCATACCCTTCTGGATACGCACAATACACAAGTCCGTTATCCAAATTTTTGGAGCCAGAGGATCACCAATCCACTTCCTTCAAAATTAGAGGAAGTTTACGGACGTTTCTTACAACTAATAAATAGTCCGTCAAAAGAGGAAATTGTGTTGCAACTTTGAATGATAGGGGGAGCAACTTATAATGATAAAACCGTTATACTATTATAGTGTAACGGTTTTTGTTTTTCTATAGGTACTGAAAGTGGCTGCAACTCATAGAATTTTATTCATCTTGAAAATTAATGGCGAAAGGTGCAATACATAATATTCCCCGATGCACCGTTAAAATCTGTGTAATCATCCTTACCCTCTCTCTTGTTTTTCAGATACAGGTGTACTATGAAATGGACAATCAGAGCAATTATTAAAACGCCAAAAAGGTCTTCAATCATAAATTTTAGGGATTAGTTTCTATTCCGTACCCCATTTAGAAGTGACCAACCAAAAAAAACAATAGGTAATAGATAAGCATTGTGCGGAAGACTTACCCATTCATATGCGTCATTCAAAAAAATTCCAAATAAAAGTAGAAAACCTAAATTCCCTTGCCAATCTTTCATAAGTGCAAATATTAAATGTGTTAACTCTTTCTTTTCTTATTGAAAAACTCTATTACAGAAACTCCTATAAAGATTAGAGTCATAACAATAACTTCTTCAGCCTTATTTATAATGCCATAGACTAAAGCAGAAACTTGGATTAAGATGGCTATGATTATAATCCTTTGTGATTTGGTCATTTGTTATTCTTTATCCTTTTTCTCTATTTCTAAACCCATCGCACCTGACACACCCCAAGCACCAAACCCTATCATACCTATTGCTAAATAACTCACCTCGAAGTGTAAAAGGATGCCAATTATTCCTACTGCAAGACACACAGGATTAATAAAATGCCAAAAAGTTTCTCTTCTATATTTTTTCATGGTTATAGTACTTATTATTTAAATATCTTAATTTATAATACTTTACAAGTTGATCTTAAGTAATTTATATTCTTAAATTTTTTATGTAACCAAAATCTGGTTCAGCTTAAATCAAACCGTGTTAATTTGAAAGCTTAAATGAAACCAAGTATTACAACTCTCCTTTATTGCAATATTATTTATATCTTCCAAAACATAAACTAAAATTTCCGAATAATGAAAAAAGCTTTGACCTTAACAATGGGTCTACTTATATTATTTAGCTGCGAAAATTCAATTAAAGTTGAAAATCCAATTGAAAAATTTCAAAATAGTTTGATAAAAGAGGGAGTTACGGGTTCAAATGTTGCACAGGTATTTAAGGATGGAGAAATTATCTATAATACTATTGTCAATTCAGGTGCTTTGGGTGATAAAAATATCGATGAGAACACCATATTTCCAATATGGTCAATGACAAAAACTGTAACCACAGTTGCAATGATGATTTTATTAGATGAAGGCAAATACAATCTGAATGACAATGTTGCTGACTATTTGCCAGAATTTGAGAACATTAATTGCAAAGGAGCCGATGGAGTTTATCCATGTAATAATGATTTAAAAATTATTCATTTATTAACTCATAGATCAGGATACACTTATTATGCTAATAGTGGAGCTAATTGGGTTTCAACCTTACATACTGATTTACACCCTGCAATTACAAATCCTATTAGATTTAATAACCTTAATGATTACACTAAAGTAGTATCTGAAATCCCATTAGATTTTGAACCTGGAACGATGTATACCTATGGGATCAACCAAGCAATACTCGGCAGATTAATTGAGGTGATAACGGAAAAGAGTTTTTACGCTTACTTGAAAGAAACTATTTTTGACAAATTGGGAATGAATGATACTAAATTCCATTTAACCACTGCGGATAGAAAAAGATTTCAACCATTAAGAGTTAATATAAAGCCTAATACTGCTTTTAATAATTCAGACTTCCATTTAGAGGGCTATACCTCAGCCTTAGACGGTTACACATATGATGAAAATAATAAAGCGCATTTTGGAGGAGAGGGTTTGATTTCTACTATGTCAGACTTTTCAAAATTTTGTCAAATGCTTGTTAATAATGGGGTATATGAAAATCAACGAATTGTTTCTGAAGAAGGAATTAAGGCTATGACTTCAAAATACACCAACGCTTATCCCGATCCAAGTGAGCCAAATCTTTTTCCATTAGAAGGTTATAGTTATGGATTTACGTTTAGTGTACTTGAAGATAGTCAGGTTTGGGGCTCAGGAGCTCCTAATGGGATATATGGTTGGTCAGGATACCACAATACCTGGTTTTGGATTGATCCAACAAACAATTTGTATGCTTTGTTTATGTCAAATTCCATAGAACCTGATTTTAGTATTCTTAAAGATTTTCAGATAGCGACATATAACTTCATTAAATAAAAGGCTAAATCCTCAGCATATCCTTTTATGTGCGTTTAAGAAAAATGCGCAAAAGGGTATTCTAGATTTCAGGCATTTTGTAATTTTTTTAAATAAAACTGCTATAAATGAAAAAATTAATTCTATTGGTATTAATCACCCCAATATTTTGTGTTGCACAAAGTCCTAAAATTAAAGATTTCAAGATTACGATTCTCTCTACTATGCTCTCTGACACCCATATTGGTGAATGGGGTTTTTCTGCATTAATTGAAGCAGATGGAAAAAGAATTTTGTTTGATACCGGCTCAAGAGAAAAAACAGTACTACAGAACGCAAAAGAATTAAAAATAGACCTCAATAATATTGATAACGTTTATTTGAGTCATAACCATAAAGACCATACAGGCGGATTAAAATCTTTAAGAGAAAACTACCCATCTTCTTTTTCAAAAGCTCACACTGGAGAGGGAATTTTTTATCCACGACCAAACTCAAGTGGAACTAATCATTATATTTTGAATAATAAAAATACACTTGAATTATTAGGGATTAATTTTATAAATCATACTAATCCATCACAAATTTTACCTGGTTTATGGACCACAGGTCAAATTCCAAGAACATATGACGAGAGAAATTGGAGTAAATTAGGAAAAATGATAGGTTCAGATGGAGAACTCGTAGAAGATACTATTCCAGAAGACCAGTCTTTATTTTTTGATACGGATAATGGGATTGTTTTAATAAGTGGCTGTGGTCACTCCGGACTTGTTAACACTCTTGAATATGTAAAAAAAATTATACCAAATCGACCTATTTATAAAATTATAGGCGGTTTTCACCTACTAAATTTAAATGAAGAAAAGTTAGAATGGACAGCAAAAAAAATGACAGAATTTGGAGTAAAATATTTTGTAGGGGCGCATTGCACAGGATTAAATTCTACATATTCTATTCGTCAGTTTATGAAACTATCATCAAATAATGCTTTGGTGGGTTCAGTCGGAACTTATATTAACAATAAAGGGATATTTCCTGGCTATATGCAATAGCTAAATCATTAGCTTAATTGCTAATTTTAATTCAGATACTAATTTGTAATATTTAATGATAAAAATAATTAAGATGAAAAAAACGCTATTCGCAATAATTTTAACTTTAAGTGTAATTTCTTGTCAAAACCAACCTCAACAAAGTGAAAAGGAATTAAAATCAGAAGCAAATCTTAAAATGGCCGAGTCATTTTTTGATAATCTTTTCACAAATCCTGAAGTTTCTAAAAGCTTACTTCATAATGATTTCACTTTTTCTTGGATGGGCATAATAGAGCAAGGTGGGGTATTATGGAACAGGGACAATTTATTCGACGAATATTTTAAAACTATAATTCCTGAAATTTTACCAAATGGAATAATCTTGAACACAGTTGATACTATTTATGATGAAAATGGTGTAGCGATAATTCAAGAGGGAGACGCAGAAGGTAAAAATGGAGAATATGACAATAAATACGTTTGGATATTTAAAATGAAAGATGGCTTAATTTATTCTTTAAGAGAATATAATAGTGACATATTGGTTGCAACACAATTATATGATTACGAACTAACTCCGATAGCTAACTAAATCATTAACATATTCTTTATTAAGACAAGGTATTAACTTGTGTAGTTAGCATATTAACCAAGATTCAATTTAAGTGAAATCAAAAATCAATACTTTTTGCTGATTTGAAAAGCTTATTTAAGGATGTGTTTAGTTCCTTTTAAAAAACTAAGGCATTTTATAGTTGAGAATAAGATAAAGGCTTTAAAAAAGTTCTTTTGATATCAGAAACTGTATGGGCATATTCGTCAAGTACCGAAACCCGCTTCCACTCTGGATGAACAATAAATTTGTTCCAATTTTCATTGCGCTCTTCCATAGAACTAAACGCAAGGAGATAAGTCAGCGCAGGCATTAAAGGTCCAGATACTTGTTCGCCAAAAAATACCGAGTGCAGTCCTGTCTGATCAAATATTGAAAATTCTTCTTTATTAAACATTTTTACCTTTCTTCGAACGGCGTCTTCACTGTATCCTTCATAGGTTCTTAATTCAAATAAATTAGATCCATCAGAAGGCTTGACTAATTTAGGCAATCCGTCAAAGGCAATATAAAATGAAGTTGAAAAGCGGGAATATACGCGTTTATCGTGAGGAACTGCATCATACACTTTACGCTCTTCAAGATATTGTTGGTCCCCGGCTAGGATACTGACAACCTCGCTGTAAGCCACAATATCTTTATAGGGAATCAATAAAAATAATTGCTTTGGTGTAGGCTCTCCAAGTGCTTCAAAAACACCAACATGCTCTACACCCGCTCGATTTAATGCTGGTAAAAAAACCTCTTTTAAATAATTGTGTAAAGTCTGCTCTGAACTATTGAAAGGTATCGAATAAGTTCTCAATTCATAATATTCTTTTTGTGCAAAAAGCGAAAATGAACTGATAAAAAATAATAGTAAAAGGTGTTTTCTCATTGCGGTGGTTTATCCATTTGACCTAAATTTAACTATTAATCCATTAGTCATAATAGTGAAGATAAAGAATCATGGCGCATAATAGGATATAAGAAATAGCAGGTAAAATATCAGCGATGTTATCTCTAATTCGGATTCTAACCAGAATAGCAACAAGCATCATAATGATAATAAAAATAGCACTACTAACTCTAGCAATACCAAGCTCAAATCCAACAAGTATACCAGCACCACCTATACACTGACATACACCAATTATTTTTCGTTTATCTGCAAGACCCCAGCGTCTAAATTCACTTATCATCCTTTTCGAGATAAAGGAATTGACCCCATAGGTAATGAAAGATATTCCTGTAAACATCGAAATAATAGTGATTGATTCCATTGACTATATAATACCAAAGTTAAATGCCGCGATAAATATTGACATCAACAAAAATATTAAAGAGGGTAAACGTTGCTTGAAAGGGTTTTTGACCCATAGATGAGTCAACTGTGCGCTTAACATAAAAAAGGACATCCCCAGCGCAGCATAAAGAGTTATTTCTTTATAACAGAGCCCCAAAATGAGAAGTGCTGAAATGGAAATTTTAGCTGCTCCAACAAAATTTCTGAATACATCTGAATATCCAAACTGTTGGAATTCAGCGATCACGTTGTGATATCGAAAAATCCACACAAAGTATACAGAGAATGCTACTACAACTTGAAACAATAAAGAAATTTTATCCATTTTATTTTTTTTAAAGCTACAAAATATTAATCGTCATATGGTTTAAGGCTTAAACAACCCTTAGATATGAACACATCAAACAATGCTTCAGCTTCTTAGAGGGCAGCTAGACCAAAATATTACATTATTCCTTATACACTCGACTTCGCACAATTTTTTCTTTTCAAAGCTTTTCTAAGAATAAAGCTTTCTTAACACTCGTATAATGACCAGGAAGGTCCCATGTTCTATCTAATTTTGTCTAACCACTAAACAATCTACATTATCGTGTTTCCATAGCAATGATGCAGGGTATTGGGGATTAATCTCCGTAGACAGCAACTGTTTCTTCGCCTCTTCTTTTCCACTGCCTGAGACCATTAGTAAGATGCGTCTTGAAGAGAGTATCTCTTGTATACCAAGTGTAATACCTCGGGTAGGTTTTGTACTTGCATCCATAATCATTGAATGTTGTTGTGATTCCATGGTCAAATCTGCAATATGACAATGCGGTTGCAATTCGTTTGCAGGCTCATTGAAACCCAGATGTCCGTTTTTGCCCAGACCCAAAATACATAGGTCAATGGGACCCTGTTCTTTGACCATAGCTTGTATTCGCAGACATTCCTCTTCAAGATTCTCAGTCTCAAGATTAAAAGGAAAGTATCGCTGTTGAGTAACCTTTAAAGGCCTTAGGATGTGTTTTTGCAAAAAAGCATGGCAAGAGCCATCGGAAGATGGCAGACCGACCCATTCATCTAAGGGTAAAATGCGTAAATGTTCAAATAATGCTGCTCTTTTTTTAGCTTCTTCAGCGAGATTTCGATACAATGGCAAAGGTGAACTTCCGGTTGCTGCACATAAAAGCAGCTGAGGATTGTGCTCTATTTCATCCATCACAATAGAGAAGGCCTTCTGCCCCATTTGATAAATTTCTTCAAATTCAATTATTCTCATTTGCTCCTTGCGTTTTTAATGAACCCATCAATTTAATTGTGAGCCATCCACTACAAATTCCAACCAGCAAAAGAATTAAAGCCACTTGGTAACCACCTAGAACTGCATGCCCTACACTAAACAGAATACTGTTTAAAAAGATGACACCAAAAAGAAACCCAAGCCATGACTCACGCGAAGAGCTCTCATCTACCAAATCAGGAACCTGTTTGGCAATTGGACCCCACCAGCCTTTTGGTTGAACTTTCTTGTAAAAATTAAGTAAGGTTTGATTGTCGACAGGCTTAGTCATAAAGGTTACCAAAATACTTATGCTTGTGCAAAGCAATAAGAGTAGCGTAGCACGAATGAGTGCTACATCTTCACCATACCAACCATTTACAACTTCTAATACCGAATCGCTCATCAAGCCAAAATTATGAAGCCATTTCGCCCATAAAAATCCATTGGCTAAAATCAGAGCCGAAAGCATGCTTGTAATTTCAGACCAGGCATTTATTCGCCACCAGAACCAACGTAACATCAAAATAATTGCAATACCAGAAACGATTTCAATGATATAAATCCATGCACCTGCAATGCTATCCATTTGCCATGCCGCTACCGCAGAAAGCAAGAGTAAAAGCACTATGCTAATACGTGAGACCAATAAATAATGACGATCATCGGCCTTATGATTAATGAAGCGTTTGTAAATATCGTTAACGGCGTAAGATCCTCCCCAACAAAGATGGGTGTCTACGGTGCTCATAAATGCAGCCATGAATGCTGCAATTAGAAGGCCTCTCAACCCTACAGGAAGAACTTCATTAATCATCATAGGATATGCGAGTTCTGGATCAGCTAGTAATGCTTCAGAT
>Ga0213867_1001591_pt1 | contig 10144 bp, 11 predicted proteins | sample PICome_12_FD_160120 | JGI IMG/M metagenome (GOLD analysis project Ga0213867, IMG submission 160120) | Coastal seawater microbial communities near Pivers Island, North Carolina, United States - PICO540 | ecosystem: Environmental > Aquatic > Marine > Coastal | place: USA: North Carolina... | reverse complement strand
AACACGTACTTTGCTGACCACGTACTTTGTGTTCTGTAGTTGTAATTTTTTCTTGCAAGAATTTTGTTATTTCAGAATTTGTAGGTAAATATTGTCCATTGACCATTTTTTGTACCCAAAAAAGTGCTCATGACCACATGTTTCAGGAAAAAATTTCCATGTGACCTCATTTTGATGACAAATCTTGAAATGACAAAAATATTGCAAAAATTGTATATACACAATTTTTCACACATACGAGTACACAAACACAAACACAAACACAGCATACTCAAACTAAATCCTACAAAAAGTAAATATACAGTTTAAGTGAATAAACTAATTTACCTTGGGGATTTCAACACAATTGATCAATTGATAGTTGTACAGAACAAGTTAACATACCCCAAGTTCAGCATAAGCCAGGCGGCAATTCAGATAAACGAAGTTATCGAAAAAGAAAAAGATAAGGAATGAGTGAAGAGAAGGGGAACCAGTACGAGATAGGCAAAGCCTACTACGTTAAGTACGACAGATCCAACATGACTTACAAGGAATGGTCAGAGAAAAGTGAAGCTATGATCGCAACACGTATGGACGGGTGCTGGGCAGCGGTTGAAAACAATTATGAGAAAATCATCGAGAAAGCAAATGACAGTATCAAAGTGCTCTCAGATGACGAGAAGAAAAAACTGAGACAGAATAAGAAGGCCGTAGAATACCTGACTCTCTGTTAACAGAAATCAGCATACAGAGCAATTAAGAAAAAAGAAGAGGAAACGCATACGAGATAAATGCTTACCTTAAGAAGAGATTTTATAAGCAAACATTGGATGAAATGGTCACCATTGAAGATAAAATGACAAGCTTAAGTATGGAAGAAGATGAAGATCCAAGCAAATAGCTGAAGAGCTAGAAAAGTTGAATGATCATTTAGCCGATATCGACAAAGCAAATGAGAAAACCGACCAACAAATGATTTCAATGTTTTGAACAAATTGCCTAAGAACAAGTATCTCACGTTCGTGGAAGGAATTCGAGGAAAGGAATTAGGTGAATTAAAGATTGATGGCGTGATTGACAAGGCGACGGATTATTGGGAGAGGAATATCAAGGATGAAATCGAAGATGAGACGAAAGTCTTCAGCACGCAAACAAACTATAAATCGAGATTTTTAGGTAGATGCAGAATTCCGGGGTGTCGTAGGAAGGGACATAAAGCCATTGATTGTTACTTGAATCCGAAATCCAAGAGTTGTCGTGTAGAATGGATGAGAAAGGCGAAGAGAGAATATTATGAGAAGAGAAATAACAACGGCAGTGATGAAATTAATTATGAGGATGTTACCTGTTTCAAATGCGGGGAGAAGGAACATAAGATGAGTTCCCAGTACACTGGCTCTATTTATTCCAGCCCCTTCTCATATCTTTAAGTTTGCTAATTTCAATTGATGTGAGAGAGAAAAAGCTATCATCATCAGAAAAGATATCCTCTGCCTCCACAATGGCAATTTCCCATAAAATCGGACCTATCTGAGGCTAATGGGCCATAAAATTCTTGGTAGTGAGATTCATCATCCATCACTTTACTCAATGATGGACGAGGGTATGACATGGTTGTGTATGAAATTTGAAGTTATTTTATTGAGTGCAAGTATGTTTTCATAGAGGTGCACAATGTTGTATTCTTTCGATGAAAAGTGCGATCGCCAAAAAACGTTCGTGTCCCGTGGGTGGAAAAGGGTTAAATAACGAAGATACCGGTAGTTTGTTATCTCAATAAATCATTCTCAACTTAGTCTAAATTTCCCGTAGAAACTTACGTAGAGCTCTATTTTGGTTATTCCAGAATATCTCACTTTCTCTTCAATGAAATTCATTATTAACTTACTTAGATATTAAAGATATGATGGTAAAGAAGTTAGGGCACTTGGAATTGTCAAAATTGGTTGAATTTGGTGATTTTAGGTTGATCCCCCCAAATGTGGGTTGACGGTTGATTGTGCGCAAAATATGGTAATTATTTGGAACCCACGAGAGAGGATGATGATGAAGTTTTTTGAACTTGAAAATTTGTAGATCGTTCATTTACTTATTGTTCGTAAGTATTGTATGCTTGGGGGTTTGAAAATTGGTTGAAATCTCATAATTTCATGAACCTTAACATAAAACATCATCAAATTTATTACCGCTTCAAAATGAGCAAAGTTTTTAAAAATTATAAAAGAGGATCAAGATATAGCTGTTTGATTCTGAAAATAGAAAATAAATAAATTATTAACTTATTGTTTGTAAATATTGTATGCTTGGAAGTTTGAAAATTGGTTGAAAACTTAATTTTAGGGCCCTAAACATAAAATCACGATTAAAGCTCATTAGCGGACAGGATTCCTTCAAAATATGCTAAATTTATGAAACCCATGCCAGAAGATGAAGATGAGGTTTTTGAATCTGAAAAGTTATAGATTAATCATTAATTTATTGTTTGTGAGCATTGTGTGCTTGGAAGTTTGAAAATTGGTTAAAACCTTATAATTTTATGACCCTGAACAAGAAACCATCACTGAATCCATCACCGGAATCGCCGGGCAGGAAAGGGTTAAAGAGGTGTTTGATTTTCAACTACTGGGAACGCGTATATACTTACAAGTCATCCGGAAAAGGTGTTGAAACGGTGTTTGATTTTCAACTGCTGGGAACGACCCTAAGATCTAAGATGGATACATGTAGTATGTTAGCTAAAATACGAATTCTCATAAATGTCATCGATGAACGCGTAATCGATCATAAATCATAAATCATCATAGATATCAAATATTAATACATGTATACTTTGAAGTATCATAAGTCATAAGTCATAAGTATCTCAATAACTCTCATATTAATAACTCATAAATCATATCCTGTTTGCAATATAAACACCCAGCACTATGGATCTTCTTGGAGACTTGGGCACATCCGATCAACTAACTTCGTGCAGATTAGAAAACAGGGTTCTGCAAAAAAAGGTGGACGAACTCCAATTAAAAGTGCGAGAGCTTACCATAGAAAATGAATCTCTCAAGGCAGAAGTGAACGAGTATCGAAAGGAGGCCTTGTCTTTGGCTTCTAATTTTCAGGGATTGTCTGTCACGAAAGGTATGAATGCAGGTGCAGGTGATGATAATGTCGGAACTATGGATGAAGATTTATTTGTCAAATCTGGAAATGGGATTTTTGCATCGGAAGTTTGTGCGTCATTGGACCGTTTGCACGGTTCGGCGAATCCTCTTTGTGGATGTTTGAATGGAAACGATTCTCTTTTGGCGACGGGAGGAGCAGATGGGATGCTAGTGATTACTCAGTGGGGAATGGCGACTGCTCCTTCGCCGGATGCGTCAAGAAATGCTGTGGAAAAGGCGGTGAAAATACGGTGTGATGCGCCTGTTTTGCGTTGTGCGTTTTCTCCTTCTATTGGTGCGTCGTCCACCATTTCTGTCGTTGCTGCCGGGTGTATGGATGGTAGTGTCAAGCTTTATCGATATACTTCAGACAGATTAATTCATTTGAGTGTATGTACGAATGTGGGTTCTGATGTACAAATGAGCGTTGATGGAGAGCAAGATAATACGAATGCCTTGAAACATATGAAATATATCAAAGGTGAGTGAGAGAGAGAAACAGCGCTAGAGATAGCAGTCTTTTTAGATTCATGTCAAAATGGTCCATTTTTTCGAGTGCTTTTTTTGGCGTTTGTTATTGTTCTAACTTTTTTTAGTAATTTAGATTTGGCTTGGTGTACAGATGATTCAAATACTACTCTCCTCGCATCCGCATGTGCTGAAGGAAAAGTTTTTTTGTCCAAGATATCTTTACCACATGTTTTCAGTGATGTCCCCGAAAATGTTGTTTATGTTGAACGCATACAGACATTTCACTTGCCTGGAGCTGTCGAAGCATTGTGTTTTCTTGATAATGGTAGTACTTTGTGTTGTTATGCTCGGGGTACCTCATACCTCTCTTATTTTGATCTTAAACACAAATTCAAGTTGACGAAACATTCAGTCAATGGAGGTAAGATAAATTTGAGAATGCCGAAGATATACCAGTTCGATTTTTCTTACCATGTCTTATGTTCCTTTCAAAGCAAACAAATTTGATGATTTTGTTTCTTTCTCAATATTATCTCTAAAACCGTCTCCTAATGGGAAGTTTCTAGCTGCAGCGACTGACACGTCGAGACAAATAATTTTTGAATCAGGCACCAGCAACATTGTCAGAGACTTATATGGTGAGAGAAAATATCACGTTATTACACCTCTGACATTTATCTTTTCCAAAGTTCATGTTCATTTGCGATTGTTTGTCAGGTCATAAAAATGACGGTTTCTCGAACCCAAAAATTGCATGGAGTAAGTCAGGCATGTATCTTTTCGGCAATTCGCAAGAGGATACGGATATTTACGTTTGGGAAATAGCAGGATCATCAATTGTCAAAAAATTAGATAAATCCCATACTGGCCAAGTTCGTGACCTCTATGCTAGCGCCGTTGATGATACTTTGGTGTCAATTTCGTATGATAAAACGGTAAAAATATGGACCGCTCCATTCAATTAAATACTGAACCAATTCAATTGTTAGTTTATTCGTTTCGTGAAGTTAAGAAATCTGAAGATAAAGCCAATCTAATTTTCGAAGTTGTTTATTGATATGGAATGAGACGTTTGGTTTCCGAATCGTTGGTTTTGATCGACGCTGGCTTATGTTGATAACAATATATCGATGTTGTCTCGTTTGTGTTTCATGGGTGGAAACCAGACATATGGACTGTGACATTCAACTAGACACTGGACAAAGTACAATTGCGCGTATATTTGTGTCATGAGACTTCAATAATGTTTATTTAAATAGGTCATTCGAATTTTCTAATATATATAGGACGAGAAGTATGATTTCGAAGTGGTGATTTTGACCAACGCTAGGTGATATTGACTTGAGCAAGCTGTTTCCTACTACCTGTTGTGAAAAGTAGAGAGTATCACTCACCTGTATTCACAAAAGAAATTTAAGAGTTATTCATCAGCATCGCTATCAAATATATCAGGGCAGCTATCTTCATCTGCGTCATCTTCCTGAAGTTTATCAAGACTGCTTTCTTTCTCAGTGCCATCTATGAATACCGGCTTTTTATCATCTTTATCCCCATGACCATGACGAACATTTGCCGTACATTGCATTTCAGTTGAATCTTTGACATGCTCATCGAATTTGATACTAGATTCCATAATTTTTTTAGAAGTCTGGTCAATCTCCATATCGCTTGATCCCTCCTGTAGGATAGGAGGATCGCTAATTTTTACAAAAGATGAAGTTTTATTTTGTTCTGATTGAACTATGTTCTCCTTTGTATCGCTTTGAAGTTTGCTTTCATTACTTATCGTAGCAAAATTGTCCGATCGTTGTCTCTTTGCGGGCAAATCAATTGGTGTTGATTCTTCTTCTCTTTTTTGCGATAAAAGCTTAGATATTTCATCCTGTTTCAGCTTAACATTCTGGCTAATATCTTCGACAACGTATTGAGCGGTGAGTTCAGCCGAGCGTGGAGGTACTATCAGAGGTGGAGCACGAGGTAGAATCACAGCATCACAAAGACATAATACTTCTTGAGCTGATGCAATGACTTCCACATCGTTATCAAGCTTTAGTTTCGAAGCTACCGAGCGAATGTCATTCGTTAGAGACGAAGAGCCACTATCTTGCCAAGGAGACATAATAACCGCTCTAGCTAGCCTTAAAATTGACTTCTTCACGGTAGAAAGTTTAATTGAGTACATCATCGCCTCTGAATTACTCATAAATGCAGTAAGAATGGCATATACAGCCTTTTCTATACCTGCTCTGCATGTAATCGTTATAAAACTTCCACCTACATGAAGAGCCGAAGTCAGTGCCTCGCACGTTGTATGACTGTAAGAAATTAAAGTACGCGTAAGTTGATATTTTGCAAAGACTACTCAACGAAAACAAGGTATCGAATAGGCTCACATCAATTCAGTTTTGTCTCCGAGAGAACACCAATCTCCGCCTAATTCATAGCTCTGTCCTTCCAGAATTGTTTGTTCTATCAAATATCCAGATGCGAACAAAAACGATTTTTCAATCATAGGCACTAGACTACATCCAAGTGAAGACAGCAGTGCTGTTCTCATCGTATCCATTGGTTCTCTTCGTGCTTTTGCTGATTTATTTTTCCACTGACCTTCCAGGTGCAGACTTACTTGGTGAGACTTCGATAGTGCTAACATGACAGCAGCACTGCTACTTGAAGCTACTGATACATTGATGATACTGGCGATATTTTTTGTGTAAGGAATGAGATTACTCGACGTTGTTGAAATCAAACATCGCAGCATCCGGTGACCAAGTTTGATTATTTGAAGCATCAACAAAGCCGCAGACTTTGGAGAAAGCAGAGATGACGCAGCTGATATCTCTGCCCTCGCAGCAGAGGATTTTGAAATTACTTGAGATTCTGCATTGGTTCCAAATCTAATGAGCATTTCTGAAACTTGGAGAAGCCGTTGTAATGGTATCTCCGCAAAGTTGAGAAGGAATTCACAGTTTTTTCGGTCGTATCCCCTTATTCGCAAAAGCGAGATTATTAGTTCCACCATGACTTCCACGCGGTGAAGAATAACTACCATTCTCGTTTCTTGGTCTACAACGTTTGGCTTAAACCGTACTAGCCACTGATCTTCGTCGCCTATTCCATCCTTTATTGCCCACGCTATCGACGAAGAACTTTCGTGATTTGAATATCCAAGGCTATGAGTAGACCAAGAAGCATGTATACAAAGCGCTAGCTTAGCTACTGCCAAAGTCAAACACTGCGACCACATTTCAGACGTGGGCTTCGACGACTTCTGACCTAATAGTGGTATTGCAGCGATGCATGTTGTCGCTGCTTGAATTATCCTCGAATCGCATTTTTTATGACCAAGCACATTCCAAACCTTTCGATTTAATTGTTCAATAATTGATGCAGTGGTTCCACCAGATCTTACCCTATGTCTACAAGATGTTACCAATGCTGTGATAACTTCTAGATGTAAAGCTATTGCAGTTGTGTCTAATTGGTCATCATGATCGCCTTTAGAATCCTGATCCGTTTCAATTCCGAAATAACCTCCAGAACCTCCTTTCTCTACAAGTTTCTCAATATTTGCTAATACTTGCGTCAGCCAAGATGGAGCAGCATCACATAATAGTTCGAACGAATCATTTTCATTGTTATTGTCATCAGAAAATTGGGTTGTTTGAAAAGATTCACAATTACATATCGCCAGAGAGAGAGCAGCGCCATCATTGCAATGTCTATAATTATTAAGCAAACGACCAACAGTTTTCATGAGGAGAGGAAAGAGACGAAACTTATGTAGATGAGTGACCGCATACACCAAATTGTCTATATTTTCCCTCAATTCCTTGCTCTGTTGGAGAGACATGGATGATTGTGCCTGCTTCGTTGTAGCAGAAAGAATTTCCTGACATAATTTCTCAATCCGATGTGCCGTCAATTTATGAGGCTGTGGAGGGTTTAGAGGCCCCAGTTGCAACTGACTCATGATAACTCTCCAGAAAAGTTGGCCAACAATCTACACTGCTTCACAAGGTTCAATCAAATGGTTGCACAATATTGGAATACATTCAAATCTCAAAAGACATTTTTGGTTTTAGGATAGGAACAAGAAAAATATAGAGAGAGAAAACGAATGGCGATCACGGGCACTGACAAGTTGAAGTCTTCAAAATTCGTTGGAAGTTCTCATTAACAAAAGAGGTTCTTGTTTTTCTTCCTAGAAAGCTTAGAGAGAATCTGCACCACACCTTTTTTTGGTTCCAAAAGTGGACCCAAAACCCAAAAAGAATGCTATTGGCATGTACATTATTAACAATTAACAAACACGAGCTTTACAATTTAAACATAAATTAAATTAAGAGAGACCATGGTGGCATATATTCCGGTAGGATTGGACGTTGGATCGAAGAATACACGATTGGCTCTTTTAAATGGACAGAAACCTTCCGTGGATTCTCGTCCTCGCATTGTAAGCAACGCCGATGGACATCGATCTACTTTGAGTTTGTGCAAGGTTCTGGAGGATGGGCAGGTATTGGTGGGTGAGGCCTGTAAGAAATGGTGTGATCGAGAAAAGGTGTCTACGAAAAGTGTTTCAATTAGACAACTTTGTTTGTCAGAGGGTAACGAAAAGGCTGTTGCTGAATTTTTTAGTAATTTTCGTCAGTTGGCTTGCGATGCTAACAATGTGGATTCCTCAAGTGAAGAAAGTGTTTTGTTTCCAGTAATATCGGTACCGGTATCGTCAACTTCTGATAGTGAATTTATCAAAAATTTGCAAAATGGAATCAAGGATGGACTGTGTTCGTTGACGGGGCGGAGCAAAAATGGGAAAGGTAAAGGTTTGAACACTGCATTTGCACTCTTGTCGGATCCTGCAGCAGTTTGTGTTGCCCATGGTTTCACGGGTGAAGGTAGTGATAGTTCCTATGCGAATTTACGAAAACGAATAATTGTAGTAGACTGGGGCTCGTCAAGTTTAAAAGTCTCTGAAGTTTCTATTGTCTCTGGTTTCATTGAAATATTACAAACTGTTGAAGATACATCATGCAGTGGCGATGCTATAACACAAATTCTAATGCAACATTGTACCTCAATGTTCGAGAGAAAAAATAGAATATGTGGGTTAATGGAGTCAAAGAAAGCGGTAGCGAAACTGAGAACTGTTTGCGAAGACGCCATTCGCACATTGAGCCGCGGGGCTAGTACAGTTACAATAATGAGTGATGGCCTGTTTGAAGGTATCGATTTAAATATTTCTTTGAGCCGTCCCAGATTTGAAATGCTTTGTGGAAAGCTGTTCAGAAATGCAGGGCAAGTCATGAGTAACGTATGTAAAGAAAGAGGAGCTGATTCTTATGATGCCATTTTATCTGCGGGTAACGTTTGCTCTATGCCTCAGGCCTCGTCTCTCATTTCATCAATATTTCCGTCGGCATGGAAGGGTGATAAGAATGTTTCTCCAGAGGAGGCCATTGCAATGGGTTGCTCAATTCACGGAAACTCTTTGCTAAATAATCGTATGCAAACTTGCAAAAATCCTGATTATAGTTGTGAAAGTGAGGTGCAGGTTAGCCCTGTTTCCTTGGGTGTAAAGACTAATGATTCCGTAATTACTTTTGTTCAGATTGGCATGCCTCTTCCTGCAAAAACTAATCACGACATTGGCTCATGCACTGACTTGGTGATTGTTCAGCTAGATCAGAATACAGAGATTGAAATAGCGAAGCTGAAAATACCTGATTCTTTGTCTGGCCAAAATTTTCGCCTCGGATTGTCACTTTCAACTGAAGGGAAGATAAAAGTAGCAGTCAATGATGGAAGAGAATATGAAGTTTAGAGAAAGTTTCATTGTTAAAAATTTAAAGTAATCTCTTTTGGATGAACTATTGAAATTGGTGGAATGTCACGAAATATTAAGGGCAAAGCTCAGCTCGTCCTAGCATACTATTTCATGGGAAGCGGCAGACAGAGAACAATCGCTATAGAATATGGTCATGAAGTGAGAAGTAATGGTTTCAAACTTATGCCACTTAAGGCGATTGGTACTAATCTGTTAGGGAGCAATTCAATCAAAATCCTTGAACAACATTATACAACAATAAGACTACATTGTACTGCCAAGTTTGACTCATGGACTCACTGAGCTACTATGGAGCAAATCTTTTTGAGTTCAATGAAGATTATTTTAATAAATTGGTATCCTCTCCTCGCGTAAGTACAACGACCTATCTTATTGATTGACAATAAAGTGTCGTACATACTTTAGTAATTAACTTGGGCCTTCGCCGATGTCCCAAAAATAATATCGTGATTAAATTGTTCATCGATATGACGAACTCAATTTGATGGAGAAGTCATATATTATTTTAAATTGAAAGGTGAAAATGGGATACGTCCTTTTTTCTTCTTTTGCTGCTATCGAAATCGTCGCTCTTCTTGGGTATACACTCTCTAAATTGTACTCGTAATACGCACTAATGGCCATATCTACATAAAGAAGTTAACAAAACAAAAGTGTACATATAAAAGAATACTATGACATT
>Ga0213867_1001588_pt1 | contig 10148 bp, 7 predicted proteins | sample PICome_12_FD_160120 | JGI IMG/M metagenome (GOLD analysis project Ga0213867, IMG submission 160120) | Coastal seawater microbial communities near Pivers Island, North Carolina, United States - PICO540 | ecosystem: Environmental > Aquatic > Marine > Coastal | place: USA: North Carolina | collected... | reverse complement strand
TCCGATGGAGCCCAAAGATTCTTATCCTGATCGTATTGTTGAGTGTGAACAAATTGTTGACGAGCGCATAATTTATGACGAAATTGATGTGTTAGAAGGGAAGCATAAAATTGATTGCGATCAAGTTATTTCAGATGCAAAACAAATGAATGATAGTAAATGCATTATTGTGGATGTAAATAAAGAGATAACTTCGAAAGCCTCAGAAAGTCGGTTTTATTTGAGAAGAAGGATGCTATTTAAAAAGTATAATCCTGACTCCAAGGAATATAAATGTAGTATTTGTGGAAAAGGTGGCTTCAACTCTACGCCGGGTTTAAACTATCATATTGCAACGCATCCAAAACCGAGACAAGAACCATTTGCTGTTGAGGTCGAAGATGGTAACACTCGGCCAAGTAAGAGGAGGGCTGCATGCAAAGCTGAAAAGAAGACAGCTCAGATTGTAACAATCGAAGATAACACTATTAAAGATCAAAGCGTGAGCGACAATTTGACTAATGAGGACGACGAAGACTTCAAAGTCAAAGAAGAGATTATTTTTGACGATGATAATTTCATAAACTCAAATTTAAAGAAGACTTTCGTGCAAGTCGCCAAGAAGAGACCACCAGAAGATGTTCATATTCAAGAAATTGTAGACTCTGTCAATACCGGTCGGTATTTTACAATGAAAAAGTATAACGGAGCGCATGACAATTTCTGTAAGTTATGCAGACGTAGTTATGGGAAATTGTACAATTGTGAATTTTGTAAACAAGCCAACCATATCGAATGTTTAATGAGAGAAATGACTATAGTCGAATGGTCGAAAAAGAGCGATTTTTGTTGTGGTGGTTGCATTCGGGTTGTTTTAGGGAGGAGGCGACGTGCCGCTCGTCGATTTGCAAAAGCAGAGAAAAGGCGTGAGCAGGAGAAAATTCATAAAGAGCAATTAAAACAGAAAGCGGATGAAGGAGATAATGAAGCGAAGATAGAACTAGAAAAAATAGAAGAAAAGGTAAAACCAAAGAAGCGTCAAGCGTCCGGCGAAAAGAACGAAGCAACCCCGAAACAGTCAAATGCCAATAGTCAACCAGCGAAAGCTACACGGAGAAAAAAAGGTCCAGCGCCTTGCAATTCTGACGTTCCTGGAAATAGTATAGGATGGAATAAGTCATTCTTAGACAGTAACATGACTCCCTGTCCAGAAGGTGGTCCAGGAGGTCTTGTTTGTTGTGCAGTGTGCGCGGAATCATATTCTACCCTTTTGAATGAAACAACAGAAGAGATGGACATGAAAACCGTTGCAAAGATTGGTGAGGAAGTGAATGAGCTTGTAGAACTTTTGAACGATGCCAAGAAAAGGCTTAAAATTGCCATGAGAGTTGCGAAGGACAATGTAAAGAGGCGTTGTCTAAAAGACATAGGGGTAACGACGATTGATAGTACTGCACCTACAGTGGAAAGTACGTTTTTAAATAGCACGTTAGTACCTAATAAGACCAATGGTTTACTAACAGTAGATGTTGGTTTTGGCTCTGTCGCGAAAGATAATGAACAAGTCGAAAATAGAATTGATGTCGACATAGATGGAAACGTGGAGGGTGGTGTGTTTTGTGTCTGAGGTTAATGAAGGATGGAGGATAGTTTTGTTCGGGTAACGAAACTAAGAGTTCTATTTGGTGAAAAATGGTATTATATTAGTTTAAAATACGATCTTAACGAAGTTAGATAATTTATGTAAAATAAAATCATGTGCAAAATTCTTCTTGGAGAATATATGTAATGATCTGCATTATGAAATAAAAATCGCATTATTCTAGTTGTCAAAATCCATCTACGATTCGAGCTTAAGTATTCTTTATTACATTTACTTAGCAAAACTGCTGATCTTTAATTGTTTATTGTTCATTGACTTTTAGTAGCTATGACGTCGGCACTTTTGGCAATGCCGTTAATCAGCCAACAGTGAACAAGAATACTTAGATCTGGTGGTACTTAATATCTAAGGTTGCTCCATCAAAGGGGAGACCATCCTCTCGAGTTATATCAAAGATATGCCCTGGGTTGTGCTGAAATGAAACGTACATGTGTTTTTTGTCAGGACTAAATGCAAGTCCAGTTGTTTCCGTGTTGTAATCTATACTCTCGAGAATAGTGAAAAACTGTCCGGACTTGTCCCTTCCGTGAACTCCACAACTTGACCCTCCGTCTTCACAAAAGTATAAAATAGATTCTTCATTACTCTGTCCCAATATTCGAGTAATTTGATCAGGTTGGTTTTCAAACGCGCCGGATATTGTACTACTCGATTCGTATGTCCCCATATCAAGATCCAATATAAAGAGAAGCTTAAGCGTCTTCACTGTAAAGTACAACATACCGTCACGAACGTCTATACCTTCACTGTAGGGGAAATATAGCCGTGCACTGTTTTCGCCTTCCTCCTTATTCGATGACCAATGGAATGTAGATGTAAGTGGATTAATGACTAGATAGGTTCGTGAAGAAGCATCGCTCGAATTAATCTTCAGGATATTCATAAAGTTTCCAGTTTTAGACGCTTCCTCAACAATAGCGGGATCAGGCACAAAACGCACAACAGCGCCTGATGAGGTATCAGTGGTCACGAAGAATTTTGGATTCGCGGGCTCTCGAAAGTCATAAGCCGCAGCCTCATAGTAATCTCCTACCTCATCGCCTATATTTGTTTGATGAAAATGCCCCGACCACGGGTCGACCTCCCAAACCTGACCTCCCTCTGATTCTTCGCACGACAACCAAGTTCCCCACGGAGTTTTACCACCGCCGCAGTTACGAGTAGTTCCTTTCAAAATAAAATCATATCCTGTCACTTGGGCTTGCTCATTGAAGTACATGGCACCAACCCCTCCGTTTTCATGTTCCGAGTTTGAAACATATACCCAGCCGCTTCCTGATGGCTCTCTGAAAATCGCACCTCCATCAGGATTAAAGTGAAATTTTTCTTTCGATTTTTTGCCACCAAGCAAATTCACTTTTTGACCGGATGTTGCAATTATATTTGAGGTGAGACCGGTTGACAAACGAATTCCATTTTGCTCAAAACTTAAGTCCCCAGGAATATAAGTAACTTGCGACAAAGGTTCAATCGTCGGCACAATCGAAGGCGAAGGTGAAAGATTATTCTGGTGGGCGGGATAGGTAGGGGCAACTGTCTAAATACGTTTGCAGTATTGCATTGATTAGAAATTTCAATAGTTTACGAGTAATTGATAGGAATCTCACCGGTAAAGTTGTAGGAGGAGTACAAACTCCACAAAGAATCGGGCATTTCTTTGCTTCTTTGTCTGAACACTCAATCTCACGATGATTATCAACGAATTCTACCAAAAGGTTACGGCAAGATTTTTGATCACTACACGATTTTTCTTTGTTTCTTTTATCCTTTCTCTTCTTTTCCTTCATCTCACGAGGGGAAAAGCAGAAAGCATCTTCGAAGTGCCATGAGACCAAGAGGCCGAATAGAAGACTTCTGGTGAAGTAGTAAACCATTTCTGGTTCAGATTAGAAAGAAGTATAGACTGATTTATGTAAATAAGGAATTCCGTTGTAAGAAAGATACGTTGGAATCAATCTTGTCACGGGAATTAAGTTGAAAGAATTTTTGTTGAGTGTCATGATTATGACACCCTTTTGTTTCGAACGAAATGCAAAAAGTAGAAGCCAACTGTCCAGCAACATAGATATTTGAAACACCGAAACGATATTGTAAGGAATCTTCTCCCCCACCATTCGTACTGAACAAGGCAAGTATTCTGTTAATGGATTGTATACAAACCTATGAAATTATCGTATACACTGTAATAATAGTGTACATATACAGCAGACAATACATGCGAAAAACGACGCTTACTTAAGACTCAAATGAAAAACTACGTACATTATCTCATTCATCTACCGCCATCTTCAATTGACTCCGTAAGGAGTTCAAGCAATTTGTCAACACCAATTGCTCTCCACATTGCTTGCCACGTATTATCGACATCCTTATCTGGCACATCAACCCCGCGCCTAGCAACACGATGCATCTGTTCAGGTGCGGCCCCGTAGGGATACATCCCTGCTTTTTCTGCTCTTTTGTGCATTGCATCTAATTCTTCGTCTGTCATCACAGGTGATCGGCTCATGAAGTTAATGCCCTCGAAAACACGAACGCCACCTCTGTCAAGGCACTGGAACTGAATTGATTCCTTGTAGTTTCCTTGATAAACGAAAAAAGAGTTAGATTGAAGCATATACGATTACAAATGAAACGTGAAGATATGCGTACCATTTTCATCCTCAAGGACGTCAACTATGTAATTAGGGAACTCGACTCCAAAGCCACTTTCACGTAACACGCCCGGAGGATCATTTTCATCAAGTCGACCAAAAAGGAAATAATGCGCACCATTAGCAACTGGACTTTTATCCCACGAGAGTCGTGCCGCATCTGGCGCAGGCCCCTTAACGCCAAAATCGTCGATCCATCCTTTCCCACCTTGTGTCAACTACAGCAATTTATATGAGAATTCAGAGACATCATATTTATCAATGGAGACAAAATTACCTTGATATCAAGCGTTGTATCATATACCTCTTTGAACTGCGTCCAGTCATGAAATTTGTGCTCATACCATTTTCCTTGATATTTATTCAAATCAAACCCGTCCATACTTGCTTGACGAACTTCTTCGTACGCAGGGCAACCTATTGTAACATCAAAAAAAGTAAGAGGGACGCACGTTTTTCACGAAAGAAACGCGATTGTTTACCTTTAACAACTTTCGATCCATAGTTGTCGTTGACCTGAAGATTGAAATCGCCAAGCCCTGCCGTTCCATCCAATCCAGCCCCAACGTAGGCAATAAAGGCCGAAACTGCTGCGATATTGACTGCATTTCGTACCTGAAGATGTATTTTTATCTAATGAAACAATCCTTTTTGAGAAACGTAGCGCAGGTCACTAACTCACCTCTTTAAATGCTGAGACTATGTATATCGCACCAAGGTTACCCAAAAGAAATGTTAGAGGCACCAGCTCGGCAATTTTCGGGCCTGGACTGCCGTGTAACACATCGCTTATCCACAAAATTGGTTGAAGTAGTGGATGACCGACCGCAAAAAATATCCAGAAGTTGATTGCTGCCCAAAAATCTTCCGTTGGTACATTTTCTTTCATTATGCTTACGTTTTGGAAGAATTGACTCCATGCACCAGCATGTATGCCTATTCCATACACACCATATGCAAACGCAACAAAACTTAGTAAATTTGAAGGAAAGGATGTTTTGACTTCTACGCCCGTTTCTTTCGAAGAGTTCTGAGGAACTGTGCCAGATACGATATTGAGCAAGTCCACAAAAGCGTCAGCAAATTTCTTATTTACTTCATTTTTGACTATAGGGGAAGCGGGATGAAAAGTAAAATTCATCTCATCGTTGACTGTCATGCATGATACTTTTTTGGAAAAGAACTAAGTAAGCAATTCTGCTTCTTTTTCATTGTGCGAGGTACTAACCTTGATAGAGACATCCACTTCTCGCATGCGAAGTCGCAAAATAAATTTCCTTGATATCATACCTTCCATGTTTTGATTTCAAATTATCACGGTCATTCGACTTCTTTCGCTTTACTGCCTTTTGACGTTCGTAAATTCCAACATTTGAAATGCCAGCCGAATATGCTCTACCTTTACTAGACTCAGACTTTGCGGTAAGATGAACAAGATTATTCAAGTCTGCCACAGTCATAGCAAAATCAAAGACTTTTACCGCTTGTTCAGGACCACCAGATTCGATGAAGCTACGAGTCTGATCTCGACCTTCTTTAGCGAGCCTCCAAAATTTCTCAATAGCATTGTTATCCTTTCCCGATCGCAAAGAAGCACCAGAGAAATCGTTCAGTGGGCCTAACATTAGGTCCATTGATCCAGCTTGGCAACTGACACTTTCACATTCATCAGCTTCATTCCCAAATCTTCGCATGTCAAGTGACTGCAGGACTTTGTAATTTCGTGAAGCTGCGGAATCACTAGAACCGTATGCGATAACATCCGTGGAAGTTAGTGCAACTGCAGCGCTTAGAGCATTTGTCATCGTTACTCCATTTTCTCGACATTTCTCTAATAACGAAGCAGTACTTTGCTTCGAAAGCGTTCTAAATTGTAACGTCGACCGCCTTTCATTTGATGTCGAGTCTTCACCTCCAGCTGCACGCCCTGATATGGTCGTTAGGGCTGCTAGTGGATCAGACTTCCCATTCGAATCGTCATCGTCAGGTAAAATTACAGGATTCTTCAAACCTTCTGCAGCTTTACCTGCTACGTACTGGAGAGTCCTTGTAGAAACACCAGAAACTCCAATATCCTCCCAAATATTTCCAGCACCTAACACATTTTCCTCCAAAGACTTCGGTATCTTATTTATTGCTCCTTCATTGGAAATAACGCCTTCACTTTCCAATTGTGAAATGTTTCCCAATATTTCATCCATTATAAGATTGGCAGAGCTTTGATCCGATATAGCATGATTAAATGTTAAAAGAATAGCACAATCATCATTTGACGAATCTCCACTTTTAGCATTCAAACGGTGAAGCTCAATACGCCATAACGGCCCTTTGGAAACATCTATTGTTGCTAAATCTAAATCATAATTAAATCTTTCCCTCCATGATGCATCTATATCATCATTCTCGACATCGACAACACTCAAAACATCATCAGCTTTAAAGAAACCGACTTCCGTTTCCTGAAAAGTGAGTGGACTTGGTTCACCCTTCCGGACCATCTGAAACAAATCGATACGCTCGGAAGGCTCGCCATCTCCTATCACCTTTGCTCGTAACATGGGGTGGGACCTCATGGTACTTTCAATTGCTAGTTTTAAATGTTGCGTTGACGGTGTTGCACTAAGAATTGTACAGCTGACATGAGACATTTGAGGAAAATCTTCCTTCCCGGGGCTGTATTGACGAGGAAGCATAAGATGCTCTTGACTTCCCAACTTGCGACTTTGAAGAATCTTCTCAGGTTTTTTTCGCGATTCATCTACAGAACTGCTTTCTTCTACAAAGAATGGTAACGAATTCAAATTCGTCGATTGAAATCTTATTCCAACATATTTATTATTCTTCAATACGGTAAAACCATTCACTTGAAACGTCCATGTCGCAGCGACAAAAATTATTGAGAAGAATAGATTCGAAACTGACATTTTTTTGCCAGGAAAAACTTTTTCCAAATCGTTCCAAAAAATAAGATCCAATAACTTGTAAGTATCTGTCTTTCTATTGATAAGAAAGCTAACAGCGCCAATATATTGATTTTTTCAATGCTTGACCGATTTAGATGATAGCATCGTCTTTTGGGTTTTCAGTCTCTCTCTCTCTCGAGATAGATGGGTGCGTGTCAAATTTTTCTTCTCAAGTTCAACTTGTGTCATTTCCTCCAATAACGTATACTAATAGATTAGCTATCAGAATTGATGGCGTCGCAGCATGCCTTGGTACGTCAGAATTGACACTGATACTCGTAACTAGCTACGGGTAGACAACAATTGTGTTTGTGATAAAAAGGTGTGCACATTGCCGTCCCCCTCTTACCCAAACGAAATTGAAAATAGCAATGAAGTTTTCTTCCTTAACGATTGTCTCTCTCCTAGGGGCATGCAATGCATTCGCTCCTTCTGCTACGTCGTTCTCGCGGGGTTTGGTCCAGCGAAATGTTATGCTCGAAGGGCGCGAAATCACTGGAGAAGTCGAGCCATGTTCTAATTTTATTCTAGTTAAAGTTTACGAGAGTGAAAAAGAAACGGAGGGAGGAATCATCTTGAGTCAAAAAGCGCAAGTGAAGAAGACTGAAGGACTTGTTGTTAGTACTGGTCCCGGACGCACTCATCAAGAAAGCGGTATATTATTTGAAATGCCTGTGACATCAGGCGATAGCGTTCTGTACGGAAAATATGACGGCACTGAAATAGATTATGATGGCTCCAAACATATGCTTATCAGAGACACAGATATTATGGTAAAGTATACAGGTGATACATTGACTCTTGATAGTGCGGAAATGACTTCAGATAGCATTCTCGTTAAAGTCAATAGAAGTGGTGAAGAAGAGACAAGCAGCGGTCTCTTGATTGCAAGTACCGCCAACAAAGGGAAAGCTAGCACTGGCGAAGTAGTCCGAGTTGGACCAGGAAGAATGGCTGCAAATGGAGAGTTAATGACCGTGGACGTAAGTGTTGGCGATTTTGTGAAATTCCGCGACTTTGCTGGAAATGAAGTTACCATTGAAAAGGAAGACTACGCAGTAGTACGGTTCCCTGATGTTCTTGCCAAGTATTAGGAAAAGAGTCAATAATAAAATCCTTTACTCAAATTGACAGTTAACACTATTATTATTCTCCATACTCAAAACGCGAAGTAACAAGCTTCGTTCCGAAAGTTCATATTACCACTTATGTCCAAAAAATCATATCAGAGCTCTGCAGACGAAAGTAATGTCAATCGATATCTACAGATCTCGTCATTCGATAAGTGAACAACGCAAGTAACTGACCGATGTTTTCCTATTCATTCAATGAAAGATTTCTCTCCAATGAGCTATCCTAACAAATACCTCACGCCGGCCTAGGAGAACATAGACGACTTATTCACCTTCCTCGGAATCATCATCGTTCTTCGGTTCGCGCTCAAATTCGATAAAGCTGAGCATTCCTGTACCCTTCACTTTATCTCTTTTTCCCAATGCATACTCAACGGTATCCATCGCCGTCTTTATGGATCAGTAAACGAACATAGTGGGAGCAGTGGCATGCATTTCGGTACGGCTGGTGGAGGTGACAAAAGTACGAGGTGCAGTACTGGGCACGAAAGCACTACTAGTTCTGGCAACAAGGGCAGCAACGGCAAGAGTATTCAAACGCATACTTGATATCTGGAAGCGAGTTCAAACAACTGATAATTTGCAATGTAATTATTATAGGTCTTTATATTTCTCTTTAAGAAATGTAGGATGTGGTGGTGTTGAGTGTATCAACATTCTTCGCAATTTTCTCGCTTTCCCAGTTTCCTTTGTTTCTCTCTCTCTTTAATAGAGAGCTGCTCTACCGGTAGTAGAGCTACCAGCTACCAGCTACCAAGGTACCACGCACGCAACGATGAAAAAAGTCTTGACCATTCGTAGGTAATCCATTAGACGTAATATCGCTTCATTATGGAACGGGATCTAAGCGAATTGCTATTGCGACGTCTACGTCTACGACGTACATCGGTGACATCACATAACTTGGCAATGCGGGACTTGAATCACGCATGCCTCCGCATCCTTTCGAAAAAATAATAAAATTTTGTTTTCCATTGACAGACGAAAACAATCGACGTGTTTTTCTCATATACTTGTTCAGTTGTAGTGTAGTAGTACATGTATATCCGAAACAGTCTATTGCACTTCCCTCTCTACTCGAAAGACATTGTAAATAGAAACAGTTCGTTCCCATGTCACCATTCAAACACATCTCGATATTCGTAGCTTTGAGTTGCATACCGTCGTCTACCTTTGCCTTTGCACCATCTGGCAGCAGCTGCAGCATTCATGACAGAAACAGTGCCCTTTATTCTACTGTTCCTCCTCTCACAGAAGCGGCAGATGCTATCGAATTTCCAGAGCCGCTATCGAAGGTAGAACGAGTCAAGCGTGCTGCGACATTTTGGAGTTCGGCGTTGCCAATTATTGCTAGTTATTATGGAAAGAATACGGAATTGAAGTTGCGTGAGACGTTGTTGGGTGAATGTTTGTCGGATGAAGAATGCGAAGTTATTTGGGATGAGCAGCATGAGAAGGGTGCGTCGACGTTGAAAGATGCTATCACTAATTTGAAAGGATTTTATGTGAAGACTGCTCAGATTATTGCCAGTCGGTCCGATTTGTTTCCAAGGCAGTATACTGAAAAGCTCAGCGGATTTACGGATAACTTAGATCCTATGCCAGTGGAACTTGCGAAAGCAGTTGTATCACAGGAATTATTGCACGAGGGAGAAACGTTTGAGGATATGTTTATAGAGTTTGATGAAGTTCCATTAGGTGCAGCGTCGATTGCCCAAGTACATAGGGCTGTGCTTTCCGAGAAGTATGGTGGACC
>Ga0213867_1001586_pt1 | contig 10150 bp, 9 predicted proteins | sample PICome_12_FD_160120 | JGI IMG/M metagenome (GOLD analysis project Ga0213867, IMG submission 160120) | Coastal seawater microbial communities near Pivers Island, North Carolina, United States - PICO540 | ecosystem: Environmental > Aquatic > Marine > Coastal | place: USA: North Carolina | collected... | reverse complement strand
GAGGTGGATTTTACTATTGCTGATTTTGTTGCCGATTTACGCGCACCCACACCCTCTGCAGCAGCTGAATTAATTAGCCCCGATGGGCAACAGATGTATGCCCAATTTAGCCGCTATCAATCGCTGTTAAAGGATATTCAGCAGCGAATTTTAAGTGGCTATCAACAACAGCTAAGTCATCTGCAAAAACGCTTGCAGCATCCGGGCAGTAAATTACAGCAACAGGCGCAAAATTTAGACCATTTAGATATTCGTCTGCGACGTGCTATAACAGCTAAATTAGAAACCTACAGGGTGCAAAGCAATCAGCTTGCAGTTCATCTTGGTCGCCAAAATCCCAAATATCAACTGCAAGAAAACCAACAAAAACTATCTGTCTTGGTTAAACAATTAGCTAGGGGTATCAGCCAAAAACAGGAAAAACTGCAACTTAAACTAGCTCAATCTATGCACCTTTTGGATACAGTCAGCCCGCTTAAAACACTGGGGCGCGGCTATGCAGTACTGCGAAACGCTGAGGGTGATATCGTTAACTCTGTTGCCAAGGCAAAGGCTAATGATTGCTTAACAGGTCAGCTGGAAGATGGACAACTAGCCCTTAAAGTAACCGATAAAAACAATAAAACCCTAGGTTAATTATTTCTTTTCATTGCGCTTACTGTACTTAGTAATTTTCTTGCCCCGCTGTGACGGTCTATCCCCGGGTTTAACCGCCTTATTTTTATAGGGGTTATCGCTGGTTTTATATTCGACACGAATTGGCGTCCCATGCAAGCCCAGCTGGCGACGGAAAACCTTTTCTAGATACCTGGTGTATTGCGCTGGAACAGAATCAGTCTGATTACCATGGATAATAATGACAGGAGGATTTCTTCCGCCAGCATGGGCATAGCGCAGCTTAATACGGCGATTATGCACCATTGGCGGCTGATGATCTTCAACCGCACCCTCAAGTATTTTGGTCAGTCTGGTCGTGCTTAGCGCATCGGTAGCGGCGCGGTAAGCATCATTTATCGACTTGTAAAGATGACCAACGCCTGTTCCATGCAGAGCTGAAATAAAGTGCACATCAGCAAATTCGGCAAACCGCAATCGGCGCTTAATCTCAACTTTAATATGCTCGCGCTTATCAGCATCAAGACCATCCCATTTATTAATTGCCACCACTAGCCCACGACCGGCATCAATCACTGAACCCATTAGGTGTAAATCTTGCTCGACCAGGCCCTCTTGAGCATCGACCAGTAATACCACCACATTGGCATCATCAATAGCCTGTAATGTTTTAACAATGGAGAATTTTTCAATGGCTAATTTGATGTTTTTACGCTTTCGTATACCCGCAGTATCAATGAGGGTGTACTTAGTTTCATCGCGCTCATAGTCGATGTAAACCGAATCTCGGGTGGTTCCCGGCATATCATAAACCACCACGCGATCCTCGCCCAGAAGGCGATTCACCAATGTGGATTTACCCACATTAGGACGACCTACTACACCGATCTTAATACTGTCGTTGTCAGCTTCTTCTGGTTCAACCGGAGAGAAAGGCTCCAATAGCTCTTCCATCATAGATTTTACCCCGCGACCATGGGTCGCAGTGGTAGGAAACATGCCAGAAAAACCTAATTGATAAAAATCGGCCAAAGCTTCTGCTGGATCGAAACCATCAATTTTATTGGCTACTAAATAGACCTTGCGGTTCTTTTGCCGCAGCTTTTCGGCAATAGTGTAATCGGCTGCGACGATACCTGATTTACAATCAACTACAAATAGAACAATATCGGCTTCGTCCATAGCTAAGAGTGATTGCTCGGCCATACCGGCATCAATACCCTGCTCTTCTCCGCTTATACCGCCAGTATCAATCACCATAAAGCGGCGTTCAAACATCTCGCCCTCACCATATTTACGATCGCGGGTCAGACCTGAATAGTTGGCTACCAAGGCATCTCGACTTCGGGTGAGTCGATTAAAGAGAGTGGACTTACCCACATTGGGACGCCCGACAAGAGCTATAACTGGAATCATAAATAAAAAAAGCCGCACTGTTGATGTGCGGCATTTTACTGCATTGAGGGATAATTATCCCTATTGAATTTTAAACGCGCTCACCGAGCCATTATTAGACTTAACCAAAAGCGTCTCACCGACGACCAAAAGAGGTGAGCTAACACCCCCGCCGCCAACCTTTGCTCGACCGACAAAAACACCAGTATCTGAATCAAGCAGATGCAAATAACCATCAGCATCGGCAACAGCTACACTGCCACCAAAGGCCACAGGGCCAGTAAGCTCACGATACTTAAGCTGATCGTTATTCCAAATTTCTTGACCATTGCCGGCCTTAAACGCTCTTACTGCATGATTTTTTGCTTCAGTAACAAACAATTTACCCTTGCTGTAAGCTGGGCTGTAGTGAGATGAACTATCTTGGAACCATAAATTCCTGCCAGTCCCTCTAGTTAAAGCACCCAAGCGCCCCTGATAACTGACTGAATATATGATATCGCCAACCAAAATTGGTTCGCCATCGACATCAATCATTCGCTCGAGTTCTGTACGACCTTTGGGCAGGGCTAAACGGGTCTCCCACAAGAGCGAACCGTTTTCGGTATTAAATGCGATTAATTTGCCATTATCGAACGCCGCAATCACCATATTATCAAGAATTATGGATGAACTATTACCGCGAACACTGAGAATTGGCGCACCGGCATCATGCTGCCACAACTCATCACCGCTATCGGCATCAAAGGCATACAGTCGATTATCAATACTCTGAGCAACAACAATATCGCTGTTTACCGATGGGCTTGAGATTACTTCTGAGCTAACAGCAGATTTCCATAATTGACTGCCATTATTGGCATCAAAAGCATAAATCTGGCCTTCAATAGTACCAAAGACTAACTTTTCAGCACCGTACCCCAGCCCACCAGAAATAGGTAGATCTAAATCAATAGACCATTGCTGCTGTCCATTCTGAACATCTAAAGCTATCAGAGTGCCACTGTGATCAGCGGTAAATAACGCCTTATCACTAACAGCCATTTGCAGATTAGCCCAATAATTTTTATTGGATGAGGCGGCTTTAGCGGACCAGTTACGCGTCAATTCAACCTGCTGATCAATTTTTTCTAATTTAGCAGGCTCAGTTTCATCATTTGCACTAAAAATACTACAACCTGATAGGAAAACTGTACTCAGTGCTAAAGCGAAAAAATAACTGCTAATTTTCATTAAGAATCGCCTTGGGGCTCTACTGTTTCACCAACCGGTTTAGCCTGGCTCATCTTTAGGCGAAGAATAGATAGCTGTCTAGCATTACCAGTTTCTTCAGTATCTATAGCTGTCTGATAAGAGGTATAGGCAGCTTCGTAGTGACCAAGAGAAATATGAAAATCACCTTTTGCCTCTTCATAGGCAGAAGTCATTGTGCCTGCCTCTTGCTCTTCAAGCATGGCAAGCGCCTTATCAGTATTACCTCTAGCAGCTTCAACACGCGCTAACCGCAATGTAGCTAATAGTTTAAGATCATCCGCAGGATCGTTATTAAGTACCCACTCCAACTCAGTAGCAGCTTGATCTAAGTTATCTGCATCAACAGCTAACTTTGCATTTAACAAGCCTGATAGATGTGCATAGCCAGAATCACCGAACTGTTGTTTTAGCTGATCTGCTGAAGCACTTATTTGCTGCTGTTGCTCATCACTTAAAGGCTCGTCAGACTCAGTCTTTACAATATCGATCATAGCGGAATAAATTGCCGAGCCTTGTTCAGCATGCTCTTGCTGAGAGCCCTGCCAACCTTGCCAACTCAGGGTTCCACCTATAGCTATAACTGCTGCTGCAACAAGCTTCAGGCCGTTATCTACCCACCATTGCTTAAACGCTTCTATTTGTTCTTCTTCGGATAAGTGATTTGCCACAATTGTTCCTCAATTTTCAAAATTTGTTATTAAAAAATCGACCAGATTTTTCTGATCCACTGTTTCTTGGGGTCGCTCCTGTCTCAGGAACTTTACTTGTACGGTATTGGACGACAACTCGTCCTCACCTAAAATAACCGCTACCGCAGCGCCACTTTTATCTGCTTTTTTTATCTGCGATTTAAAACTACCGCCACCACAATGCGCCTCTACACGAAGCGATGGCAATCCAGTGCGTAACTGCTCTGCTAGCTGCATGGCTTGATAAGATTCATCACCCACAGCGACCAGATACAGATCAACTTGTTGGGCGACACTATCAGGCACTGCGCCCAACTCGTCAAGCAACATTATTAAACGCTCTAAACCAATTGCCAAACCCACTGCTGGACATGGCTTACCACCCAGTAGTTCAACCAAACTATCATAGCGGCCACCAGCACAGATAGTACCCTGAGCGCCAAGTTCATTTGTCACCCATTCAAACACAGTCTGCGAGTAATAATCCAAGCCTCTAACAAGCTTTGGGTTCACCACATAGCTCACACCAGCAGCCTCTAGCATGGCACAAATTTGCTCAAAATGCTGTTTTGACTCAGCCCCTAAAAAATCGCCCAATACTGGGGCATTTTCAAGAATTGATTGGGTCTGGGTATTTTTGCTATCCAGAATGCGTAAGGGGTTGCTCGTCAAACGTCGCTGACTGTCTTCATCTAAATCATCTTTGTATAAATCGAGATATTGAACAAGTGATTGACGATAGGCTGCACGCTCCTCAGCTGTACCCAACGAGTTAACCTGCAACTCAACAGCTTGGTCAATGTTTAACTCTCGCCATAGGCGTGCCGTCAATAATAATAGCTCAGCATCAATATCTGGACCTACAAGCCCAAAGGCTTCGACGCCAATCTGATGGAATTGCCGCAATCGTCCCTTTTGCGGACGTTCATGACGAAACATAGGACCGGTATACCAGAGGCGCTGAGTTTGATTATGCAATAGGCCATTTTCAATACAGGCGCGAACACAACCAGCAGTCCCCTCAGGGCGCAAACTCAGTCGATCGCCGTTGCGATCGTCAAAACTGTACATTTCTTTTTCTACGATATCTGTGACTTCACCCACAGCACGCTTGAATAAATCTGTTTTTTCTAAAATAGGAAAGCGGATCTCTTTATAACTATAGGCGGCAAGCATTCGAGCCAAGGTTGCTTCGACATACTGCCAAACAGCAGATTGCTCGGAAAGCAAATCATTCATTCCCCGTATCGACTGGATTTTCATCTGTACATCCCCAAAGCGCTTTTTCCTTTTACTAGCCCTTAGCTATTATATTCTGTTGCGCAGTGTCTAGCTGAGACTGTTTAACCTGAGCCTTAGCGCGAATTTCTTTTTCTAATTGGGCTACTAGATTGCCCTGCGCCAACTTATGGTCTGGCTTACCATCTAAATACACCAAATTATCAGGCGTTCCTCCAGTAAGACCAAAGTCAGACTCTTTTGCTTCACCCGGACCATTCACTATACAGCCAATTATCGATACATCCATAGGCACGGTAATATCTTCGAGCCTATTTTCTAATTCATTTACCGTCTTAATTACATCAAAATTTTGTCGCGAACAACTGGGACAGGCAATAAAGTTAATGCCTTTGCTACGCAATCTTAGACTGCGCAACATATTCCAGGCTACACGGGCTTCCTCAGCTGGGTCTGCAGCCAGTGAAATGCGGATGGTATCGCCAATACCATCCATTAGCAAAGAACCTAAACCAATTGCCGATTTTACCGTGCCAGAACGCAGTCCGCCGGCCTCAGTAATACCTAAATGCAATGGCTGCTCAATACGCTTAGCCAGATCGCGATAGGCATCTACTGCCATAAACACATCAGAGGCCTTAACACTAACCTTAAAATCTTGAAAATCATGCCTATCCAATAAATCCACATTACGCATCGCCGACTCTACCATTGCCTCGGCAGTGGGCTCATTATATTTACGCAGTAAATCTTTACCCAGTGAACCGGCATTTACGCCAATTCTAATAGGAATATTTTTATCCTTGGCCTTTGCGATTACTTCTCTAAGGCGATCTTCGCGAGTTATATTACCGGGATTAATTCGCAGACAATCTACACCTAAATCAGCCACTCGCAGGGCAATATTGTGATCAAAATGGATATCTGCAACCAGTGGAATATTTACTAGCTTACGAATTTCACCAAATGCTTCAGCTTCTTCCAAGGAGGGAACTGAGACCCGCACAATATCCGCGCCAGCCTGTTGAATTCGTTCAATTTGCGCCACCGTAGCCGCCACATCTGAGGTGCTGGTGTTGGTCATGCTTTGCACAGAGATTGGCGCATCACCACCCACAGGCACATCACCGACCATAATTTGTCGAGATTTTCGTCTTACTATGGGGTTTCCGCTAAACACAGTCTTTAATCTCTTGGTTTCTCTGTTTTTTTGATATTTCGCTATCGAATATTTAATCTAACAGCTTAACAGGAACTTCTTCAGCCGCCAGTTTACTCTTGTAACGTTGTTGGCGTTTGGTGCGATCATTGACCTCACCCGCAAGTTGACCACAGGCTGCGGCGATATCATCACCGCGTGTTGTGCGCACTGTTACAGTGTACCCTTCCGCCTGCAGAATGTCTCGAAAACGATTAAGCGCTGTATTGGTTACACGCTTATAGTCTGAGCCAGGAAATGGATTAAATGGAATTAGATTAATTTTACAGGGAAGATCTTTAAGTAATACTGCTAATTCGCGAGCATGTACCGAGCGATCATTGACCTGATCCATCAATGTATACTCAACCGTGGCTTTACGCCGATTATCCGGCATTTTTTCGATATAGTTTTTCGCACTTTGCACAAATTCAGTCACACTGTATTTGCGATTGATAGGCACTAATTCGTTACGCAATTCATCATTGGGGGCATGAAGTGAAATCGCTAGAGAAACATCGGTAACCTCCGCCAGCTGATCCAATGCAGGAACCACCCCAGCAGTACTGAGGGTGACCCGACGTTTTGACAGACCGTAGGCATTGTCTTCCATCATCAGGTTCATGGCGTCTACCACATTATCAAAATTCATCAGTGGCTCACCCATACCCATCATTACCACATTAGTCACTCGGCGGGTGGCCTTGGTGCTGAACTGATCAAATGACTCGGCCGCAATCCACAGCTGACCAATTATCTCTGCGGTATCCAGATCTCTATTAAAACCCTGCTTGCCAGTAGCACAAAAACTACAATCCAAGGCACAGCCAATTTGCGATGATACACACAGAGTGCCGCGATCTTTTTCGGGAATATAGACCATCTCAATACAGCTGCCGCCTTCGACTTTAATCAGCCATTTGCGTGTACCATCAGTGGAATCTTGGCAACTAACCACCTCTGGTAGGCGAATTTCTGCAGTCTTTTGAAGTTTTTCACGCAGTGATTTCGATAAATTTGTCATCTGATCAAAATCACGCTCGCCCATCTGGTGAATCCACTTCACCATTTGCGTGGCACGAAAACGCTTCTCCCCCAGCTGTTCGAAGAAATCGCCTAGCTTGGAAACAGAAAGCCCCAACAGGTTAGTTTTAACCGGTTGGGGCGTAAACTGCTCAGCAGTATTTAATGCACTATCAGGCATTATTTATCTCACAATTATTAACGAGCACAGATCTCATTATCGGCAAAAAAGTATGCAACTTCGCGCGCCGCAGAAGTTTCAGAGTCTGATCCGTGAACTGCATTAGCATCGATTGAAGTAGCAAAGTCAGCACGAATAGTACCAGCCGCAGCTTCTTGTGGGTTAGTTGCACCCATTAGATCGCGATTTTTAAGGATAGCGCCCTCACCTTCCAACACCTGAACTGAAACAGGACCAGAAGTCATAAATGCAACAAGATCTTTAAAAAATGGTCGCTCGCTATGCTCAGCATAAAAACCTTCAGCTTGCTCCTGCGAAAGCTGCTGCATTTTTAGTGCAACTACCTGGAGTCCAGCAGCTTCAAAGCGGCTAAGGATTTGACCCACAGCATTTTTTGCTACGGCGTCAGGTTTAATAATAGAAAGAGTGCGTTCAACGGCCATTTTATGTCTCCAAATCGGACTTTAATTTAATGATAAGTGGTGCCTTATCGGCTCGGGTGCGGATTTTACCTATTGCTTAGACGGGTAACAATGATTTTATGCAGCAATTGCGCTAAATCTAAATTAATCGAGTTCTTCAATCCACGCCATTTGAATGGCTTCGAGGATTTTTTCACCACAGCGATCGGGATCATCAGAAAAATCTTCAATACTAAGCACCAAATTACGCAGATCGACAAAATTAATATATTGTGGGTCTATATCCGTGTGGTTGTCGGCCAGCTCAATGGCAATCTCATTTATATCTGTCCACTTGATCATATCAACCTCCCTTTTAGTGTCGCTCAGACACCATATTTATCGTGTATTTGGGTATTTCTACAACCAAATCCTCATCTTCAACCATCGCCTGACAGCTGAGCCTTGAATCTGGATCCAAACCCCAAGCCTTATCTAAGAAATCATCTTCAAGCTCGTCGGCTTCTGGCAGAGAGTCTAACCCTTCTCGGACATGAACATGACAGGTAGTGCAAGCACATGAAAGCTCACAGGCATGCTCTATATCAAGACCATTTCGCAGCGCGGCGGCACAGATACTCTCGCCTTTTTCGGCCTCGACAACGGCACCCTCTGGGCAAATCTCATGGTGCGGTAAAAATACAATTTTTGGCATAGTTAGGTTGTCCGAAATCGTTTATTTTAATGCATCATCAAGGCTTAGCCCTGCCAATGCTTGTTTTATACTAGCATCCATCCGTCTAGCGGCAAATTCTTCGCTGGTTTTACCCACGACTTCAATTTGCGCGGCTAATTGACGATGATCATCCGTGCTGTCACGCAACTGGCTTAATTCATCTAATGATATTTGCAAACACTGTAACTCTGACTCATCGAGTAGCGATTGGCCATCTTTCTCTATAGCGGCACGAAGATCTTCGAGCATGCGATCCGCTTCGACCTGCTGCTCTCTTAATGCTCGCAGACGCATATCATCGCGGGCATGGCTAAATGAATCCTGCAACATCTGAGTGATTTCATTATCACTGAGTCCATAAGAGGGTTTAACCTCAATTCTAGACTCAACACCACTACTTAATTCACGCGCCGACACATTGAGTAATCCATCGGCATCAACCTGATAGCTGACCTGAATTTTAGCACTTCCAGCGACCATTGGCGGGATACCACGCAACTCAAAGCGCGCCAGTGAGCGGCAGTCTGATACTAACTCGCGATCCCCTTGCACCACATGAATACTCATGGCGGTCTGGCCATCTTTAAAGGTAGTAAATTCTTGCGCCTTAGCCACTGGGATGGTGGTATTTCTATGGATAATTTTTTCTGCTAGACCACCCATGGTTTCAATTCCCAAAGACAGGGGTATAACATCGAGCAACAACATATCATCAGTAGAGTTATTGCCCACTAAAATATCTGCTTGCTTTGCCGCACCCATGGCGACAACTAGATCTGGGTCGATGGTGCATTTTGGCTCAATACCAAATAAATCTGCGACCCTCTCTGCTACTCGAGGCATTCTGGTAGAACCGCCCACAAGCACCACTTCATCAATATTGCTAGCATCAACCCCAGCATCTCGCATCGAGCGCTTGCAGGCTGATAGGGTTTGATCAATTAAATCATCAATTAACTGATGCATTTCTTTCCGAGTGAGAACCAGCGAAGTCTCTAAGATATCTAACTCAACCTGATTATTTTTCGAAAGCTCTTCTTTGGTAGATTTTGCCGCTTCCAGAAGGATTCTTTGCTCATACACATCGAGGTTTTCACCCAAATCCAATTCACTGCGCAACCAGTTGGCTATTGCATGATCGAAGTCATCGCCACCCAATGCCGAATCACCCCCAGTTGCCAGCACTTCAAAAACACCCTTAGAAAGGCGCAAAATACTAATATCAAAGGTGCCACCACCTAAATCATAAACGGCTATTGTGCGTTGCTCAGACTCGCTATCAAATTCTTCTGCATCTAGGCCATAAGCTATGGCTGCCGCAGTGGGTTCATTCAGTAATCTCAACACTTTGATACCAGCGAGAGTCGCCGCATCCTTGGTTGCCTGACGCTGGGCATCATCAAAGTAAGCTGGAACAGA
>Ga0213867_1001582_pt1 | contig 10164 bp, 16 predicted proteins | sample PICome_12_FD_160120 | JGI IMG/M metagenome (GOLD analysis project Ga0213867, IMG submission 160120) | Coastal seawater microbial communities near Pivers Island, North Carolina, United States - PICO540 | ecosystem: Environmental > Aquatic > Marine > Coastal | place: USA: North Carolina... | reverse complement strand
TCATAACAATAATCTATCAAATCTAAATTATTGCGGTTTGGATTGTCATAAAAACCTATCTCTGTAGGCCACCAACTTTCTATCATAGTTTGCTTATTACTTTTTTCAGATTTTCATAACCACCAACCCAAACATCTTTATCTGTAAAGATCTGTGGTACGGTCTTAAATCGATTCATCTTAAATAAATTTTCTGCTTCTTCGTTGCCAGGAACTTTGATCTCTTCGTACTGAATACCTTTTTCTTCAAGTATTTCCATTGCTGCATCACAAAAAATACATCCGTCTCTTGAATAAACTTTCCATTTTTTCATGAGTTATCTTCCTTATTTCTTAACTCTCTCTTACCATCTTGCCACCACTTGACTCTTTCGGATATATTTTTTTCTTCACATGGTCCACAATAGTGAGTTAATTTACCATGTTCATCATATATACAATCACTACACTGCAAAACTCTCTCCACATCCACAACTTGCTGTTGCATTCGGATTGATTATCTTTAGATATGAACCACCAAGTTCTGTAACATAATCAACAGTACAACCAAAGATAGCAAACTCTGCAATTGGATCAATATACAAATTTTCTATTGTTGGTTCTTTATCTGTTATCCCCCACTCGTATTGGAAACCAGAGCATCCACCACCTTTGACAGAAAGTAATACATTTGGGTTTCCTACTGTTTGAAGATATATTTTTGCCGATTCAGTCAGTTTTACCATATGACTCTTCTCTTAATTCTCGTATTCTTATATAAGAATTTTGTAGTTGTTCCTGAAGATCATAAACATTTTGTCTAAGCAATTGTAACTCACCTTCTTTATCACTTATAATCCTAAGAAGTTCCGCTTTATCATTGAAGCTAGTTTCGTATGTTTTTTCCATTTTTTGAATAGTATCTCCTGTTTCTCGTATGCCTCTATTTCCCAAGGAAGATTCAAATATTCTTCTCTTGTTTTATAAAATATAACATCACTGAAAAGTTCTTTTCTAACATATTGTTTCACATGAACCATTTCATGGCATATTGTTACACAAAAGTTTTCGAAAGATTGGTCTTTATTAACTTCAATAAAATATTCTCTTTCATCTCCATCAATACAAGTCCCTTCGTATCCTTTCATTCTCTTTATATTTATCTCAATATTACACTTACGAATGCGAGGAATCAATTGATTATAACAAAAAAATGCGACATCATACGCCACATTTTTTTGTTTTTTAGAACCACCATTAACAACAATCATAATTATACTCTATTATTTTATCATATACAATTATTATATCATATTTCAATAGAATAGTAAAGAAAATTATAAATTTTTCATATCTTTTTTTGAATAAACTTCAGTTCTAACGTTATCAGAAATTTCCATTTTATAATTATCATGACTATGGTGAAAGATAAATTCAGTATCAGGAAACTCGTTGAACATTCCTGTCCATACTGGTCTCCAGTTACTGGCAAGTCGATTGTTATTCATATTACCACGATCAGAATGCTGATAAAAGTCTGATACACTTCGAAGATTAAAATCAAAGCAGGAGTCAAATCCATATAAGTGTATTTTTTCTGCTCTCAATTTATTAGCAGCATAATGTGCTGCAAAATGCCCACAATTAAAATCAGTATAGTTCGGGCAATAGTGGGGCAGATCGGTATATATTTCTTTTACTTGATTTGCAACTTTCATATAAAAACCAGGATTTTTTTCCATCCATATTTTTGGACGCATACCTATTATCCAAAATCCAGGAACTATAATCTCTCCTTTGGTAATTGCTTTCATCATTTTGAAATCTACAATTGTAGTAGAATAAACATCTCGTATTTCAAATGGTGGTAGATTACAAGTAAGTTTTAATCCTTTTCTTTCTTTATAATTATATAAAAATGCATGATCACCATTTCCAATTACATGAACAGTTCTAGTCATTCATTATATTCCTTATTCGTTCTTTTCCTTTTTTTCCAGTCCAATGAATTATTTTTTTATCACCAGAATAACCATCATCTTGTATTTGTAATCTCATCACATTATATTCATTTGGTAAATCTTTTATATATTTTATTTTTGTGATTGGATTTAAAATCGTATGTAATGTTTCCTGATCACCAATAGTTGGATTGTCATGTACTTCTTGACACCATTGATGTAATATAATAGGTTTATCTATGAATCCAACAACACCCGAATTATGCCAAACTGCACCTCTTCTCTCAGACCATGGTTTATCTTCTACCATACAAAGTTTATCTTTTTCTAACATGTCAAAAATAGGACTAATATCATCTAAAATTTGACAATCAGTATCAATCCAAACAGTTTTCTTTGACGGTGAATAAAGCATCGATCTTGGTTTTTTGAACCATCCTTTTTCCTTTACCTTTGTCATATCCATTACAGCATGAAAATTACTTTCAACGATTCTCAAAACGTGATCTGAAACACCAAAATTAGAAAAGATAATCGGGTTATCATTATGCTTTTTATAATTTTTGATAAACCATGGTAGCATCCATTCAGTAGATTTATCACATCCTGTTAAAAATGCTTGATCATACAATTTCATATGTTTCTCCATAACGATGTTTTGCACGACATCCCATTTTTGTTTGTATAGTTGTAAAATTATCCATAGCAATACATGACCATGGATAATGCTCCTGTAACCATGGGAAATATTTTAAATTTAAAAATACATCTGCAGGTTTTACCTGTATCTTAGCTTGTTTAATTAATTCTTTTGCACCATTTGGTCTTACTATATATCCGTGTGCACCCCCAAAATATTCTTTTTGAGTCAAAGGATTGACTCCTAACATTGCTGGTGTATTATATTTTCCATATGATGGTTTCGAAAATGTCATGACATGAGTAAAGTTAGATTTTACTGGAATTTTATCATGTATGATAGCGTCATGTTCGAATATAACAATATCTTCATCGATTTCAACTGAATGCTGCCATAGTGAATAGTGGGATAAAAAAGCTGAAGCACAATTCAAAGTTCGTGAAAATGCTTCATTAAACGGTGATGGATTGATACCTAAATTTTCCAATAATAGCATTGGTTTATCTTTTGGTGTGTATGCGTCCCAAGGATATACTTCTAATCCCTGTTTTTTAGCAGACTTGATACAACGTTTTGCTGCTTGCTCGGACAACTCGTGTCCTTTAATTCTTATCACATATGCTTTCATAATTTATAACGATGTTGTTGATCGTATCCCCTGTACTCTTGTGTAAAATTTTTGTGTACAACCAAGTTGAGGAATTAACTGATTACACATTAATGCATCATTTGGCCAAAGACCATAATCTTTCACTAGTTGAAGCATCTTTTTTGCACCTTTAGGTTTTATAATATATGCACTATTACCAGGAAGTCCTTGTGGAATATTCATATCATCTATATATGGTGCAGAAACAATACCTTGTTTGTCTGGATATGATTGTTTTATCTTATTCAAATAATCTACCGCACGTCTTGTAGCAAAACGAGGATTGTTTATACTTATTATCAACTTTAAACTTTGCTCAATATTATTATAATCTATTTTATCTATGAAAAATGCATCGTGCTCTAAAATCATATAAGATTCATTTTCAAATGCACAAGATTTCCATAAGTGATAATGACTTAATGAACAAGCAATTCTTGCTTTTTTATTTTTAGTTGGATATGAATTTTTTGTAAGACCGATTGAAAAATCGACAACAGTTCCTTCCCACGGATAATTCCATTTTATATTTTCATTTTTCATCATTTCATCAACACGATCAGGGGTGATGGCATCAAATTGAATTACATCAAAATTATTAGAAACCTCTCTACTAGAATGAATACATTTCGAAGCAGCTTTTAAAGAATCTTCATTATCTTTCAGTGTAATGACATAACATTTCATATTTTTTGTAACACTGTATATCCGACGTTTCTGACTTCACGTTCTATTATATCAAATTTATATGCCTCAGAATATTCCTGTAAAACATTATATAATGCTGGATTTTGTTTTCCGTGTAATATACTAGTGTCGTGAGCAATAATATATTTTTTTACATTCAATCCATGAACCGCTAACTCTCGATTCATATGTGCTGGGTGATGGTACGAATCAATTACGAGCATATCAGTATAATTTACCGATCCGAATCCTGTTGAATCAGTTTGTCTTACATCCAGACTAATATTATTTTCTTTACAATATTTTTCTGCAATTGGTTTCAAAAATTTATTATATCTTGATATGTCATTGTCAATCAGGCATACATTTTTTGGATTGCATAAAATACCTGTTGATGCAGTACCACCCTGATGAACACCAAGTTCCATATATGATTTACAATCTTTCATATATTTTTTTATCGCATCATGTATAGCACAATAATACTCACCATGTGCTTCTTCTTGCTGTTCAATAATCGAGGAATTAAACTCCTCTAATGTTTTAACATGACCTAATTCAGAGTTAATCATTATCTTTCCTTTCACAAACTAAAACTGTAGACCCTTTACTTCCTCTAAATGTATTAGTAATATTTAGATCATTTTTTTGAATTAGTTCTACAACTTCCGATTCTCTTGCATCCAAGCAATCTGCTGGCTCAGATACACTATCTCCTTCATTATATTCCATATAGATTTTACCTGTTGGATTAAGTTGATCTTTCCAAGTAAGTATTGTCTTTTGTGGATCGTTTGTATGGTCAAACGAGTTAGAATAAACAATATCTGCCTTACCAACCCATTCTTCTTTTTCAATAGAAAAATCATGTTGAACTGTCATTTCAAATTGCCATGCATTGTCACTAATTTCTGTCCCAATAATGTAAGCATTTGGAAAATGTTTTTTAAAGAATTTTTGTTCAGCACCGTTTCTTGTACCATGACATATAATAAACTTTGCTTCTTTTTTATCTTCACTAATTGTTTCTATAATAGATGGGTGCGCATATACCCAACTTACTTTTGCTTTATTACATACTGTTTGCGCTTCTACATATTCTTCGTATGTATTATGTTTATATACTTTCATTCGTAGATTTCCCAAGTTGATTCTTCTTGATTGGTAATTCTCCATAACTTATCATAATCATAATGATCTGCAGCTCTTAATTGTACGTGTACAAATTTAGTTTCATTAGTTCGTGTATCGACTACTGGTCTTCTTGGTCCAGAAGTTTCAGGTTTATAGTGAATATAACTATTCCATCCTGGGTGTAGTTCTTTCCAGTTTAAATTTGCTACTTCAAGCATTGCATGAATATATCCTTGATCTGATGCATAGAAATCATTAATTCCATATCTCATTACTTGGTTTTTAAAATTTTCGAATTTAATAAAATTTTTTTTACAGTGTTGCCTTCCTTCTTTAGTATAAAGCACCACACCCGAATTATATACTTTAAGAAGACCATCTTTTCTTCTTGGTAAATCTTTTTTGTATACTTCTTTAATCATTTTAGCAAATTTTTCATCTGCAGCATGGTTAATATGACCACCTATTGTTTTCCGAATATCAGGTTGTAAACCTTCTGTACAAATACCAAGATGACCAACTGGTACTTCAAAAACATTTTCTTCTAACTTATCAACAGCGAATATATCGCTATCTAAAAAGAGTACACTATCATATTGTTCAAAAAACGGATCGTATACAATTTTAAATTGACCATAGTGTGGTGTATATCTTCCGAGGTTTTTACCCCTCTTAATAATCCACTGGGGATTTTCTTCGAAAAGATGTTCAGCACCGATTCGATTGGCATACTCTTTCATTATATCTACAGATGCTTTGGTTCCAGATAAAATTGGTCCATCATAATATTGATAGATTAAATTTTTCATTGCATTGTATCCCAAGTTTCTTGGATTGCTTCTTCGAATGATTTATATTTAAAATCAAATTCAAATTTAAATCTTGCACCATCAATTTCCTGAAGTGGTATTTCTTGGAAAGTATCTGGTTTTGATACGATCTGATGTGGGATATCTAAATTAAGTTGACTGATAATACGATCTGCTAAATCTTTAATTGTAATCGGATCATCATCGCTTAGATTATATACGTTATCTTGACATTTGGAAACTGTTAAAAGGTAAATTGCACGTGCTGCATCTTTTACATAAATAAAGTCCCTTTTCATATTCAGGGCAGTATTATAAATAAGAATACCTTGGCCAGATTTTAGGTTTGCAAGTGCACGTGGTATAATACGTGTTGAGGATAAATCACCAGAACCGAAGATATTAGCTGGTCGTACACTTACAATATTCATTCCATAGCACTGACGATAAAATTCAGAAAACATAGTAGAAAGGTATTTAGAAAACTCGTATGGGGTTGTGGGTTTTGGTTCTAATTCTTCATGTGTAGGAATAATTTCTTGATATCCATACACCTTATCAGTTTCAATCGATACGACTTTTTTTACGCCATATTGTTTTGCTGCTTCTAATATAGCAGAAGTACCAAGCCCATTAATTTTGTATGCTTCGTATGGGTTCTTTTCACAGTCAGAAACAATTGGTTTACCTGCAGCATGTACAATATAATCAATATTCTTTTCACAGATTAAACCACGAATTGCTTCGAAGTTGTTAATATCGATTGGATATTCTTTTAGGTTTCTGTTGTTCGGTGCTCTTGAAATACCACATACATTATGGCCATTTTGAATAAACTCTTCTGCAAGATGACTTCCTAAGAATCCTGAACTACCTGTAATAAGAACATTCATTATAAAATACCTTTACTAACTAACTCTTTATAATTTTCTATTTTTTCTCTTTTTGGACCTGATGGGGTAATCTTGGTACGAATATGAATAAATCCTGCATCTTGTGGGTTTGGTAAGAAACTACACTGACACCAGCGTTTATCTAGGTACGGATGTATAGTATTAAATCCAGCTTTAAATGCTAAACTGTGCATAATACCTTCATCTTCAAAGTGGTACAATTGATTATAATGAAGCATCCATCCTTCGTTACCACCAAGTTCTTTTCTTAATTTCTGTCTGGTTGCTTTGTCCATTTTATAAATTGCACCACCCCAATAAGGAGTATTCATATTAGCAATTATTGGATACATGTGAGAAATTTTATTATGCAATCTTTTCTGGGTATCTTCGTATAGACCAATGCCTTGTTCTTCAAATACGTTATCATTCATTCCTTTTGGGGCAAACATATCTATATCTAACATTAACACCTGATCGTATTCGTCCCATTCTTCATCAAGCAATACTACTTTTTGGCAAGGAGATGTTAGATGTTTACGAAACGGTCTTCCTTTGACTAATTGGTAATCTGCCCCAACCATTCCTGCATAGTCTTTAATATTCTCCATCGATAGTTTATCTAACTCACGAAGTTTGCCATCAAAATGTTGTAAAATTATATTTTTCATATCAAGCTTTCAATAAAAATTCTGAACTAATATTCTTGTCATGATTAACCCATCCATGCCAATTTCTATGGTTATCACTATATGGCATACTTATAACTTGATGCCATCCGTATTCTGCAGCTCTTAGTTTACCCTCTTGATGTAGTTTATCTACTTCTTCTTTTTTTACAAAACCAGCTGGGTGTATAATTAATTGATCAAGAATCCACTTCCTCATTTTAGGATTTTTTACATAATCAGATTCGTATAGATTTTCAAACTGCGATTTATTTGTAACTGCAAAACAGTTTGCTCTTTCGTTTGCACATGTATCATCTACAAAAGGTGTGAAATTTGCTTTTAATTCTTTCCAAATAAATCCATCGAATCGTGTACGAACAATAACATCATAGTCTTCTTTTAATTCATTTAACAACCAAGAATGTATAATAATTTGTTTAGTATGATGCGATGACCATTCTATCCTATTTGTACGTTTAATCCATGCCTTAGTTTCCTCCCAATGTGGAGAGGTAAAGTCTTTAATATCCATATAAGGATGGTAATGCATTTCCGGTGGGATATAGTAGTAGCAATGCTCTCCAGGAAAGTTTTTTTCAAAACTATCTTTTTGGTCATTCCATGTTGCATAGTAAAAATCAGCAGTTGGAAATTTCTGCTTTAGTACTCTATTATTTCTTTGTAGATAGTCGCTTTTAACTAATCCCGATACACAGACTGCTACTTTCATTTTTTGGTTCCTTGAACGAAAATCCATTCTTTATGAGTACACCCAGGACCAGTAGGTCGATGATCAATTAAAATATTTTTAAAACCTATTTTTTCTAGATCTTTAATAATCTGATCGTCTTCGGTTACACTTACATCATGAAAACCATTTGTTGTTATTGCGTGGGTATCATTATCGTAATAATCTGCTGTAAGTATAGTATTAGATGTAGAGTAAACCCTATAGTTGTTAGATTTCGTATTTCTTCCACCAAACCCCATTTGAAAACAGATATGTCCTCCAGATTTTAGTACTCTGTATGCATCCTGCAAAATAGAATATCTAATATCATAGCACGCAATATGTTGTAAACAAATAACACTAAACCAAACATCATACGATTCATCGTCGATCGGTGTACTTTTTCCATCGCATACATATAGATTGCTATTATCAATACCAGCATTTTTTAAATTAATTTTTGCGTTTTCAATATTCTTTTTACCAATATCTACACCATCGATTCTTTTGAATCGATCATTAAACTTAATAATATTTCTGCCTGGACCAGTTCCATAATCTAAAGCTACAAGATCTTCTGTATCAAATTCTTTAAATAGATATTCATCATAATCTTCCCAGTTATTATGTTTATCATATCCTCCAACAACTGGATTTCTATTTTCTAAAGACCATTTGTTAGCAGCCTGCTCATAATGGTTAAACTGCATTTTGATATATTGATCTAAACTCATAACTGTCTTTCCTTGTTTTTAATAAAATATTCTAAATCTTCGGGTGTACCAAGACCCCACATTTTTTTGGCTTCGTAGATTCGTATAATTTTACTATCTTCAATTGCTTGATTATAAACTGGGCAAACATAAAATTCATTGTTTACTCTAATATTTTTTTCAATCATTTGATTGGCATACTTAACAAAATCTGATCCATGTTTCCAATAGTAGTAACCAACAGTTGCATGTGTAGAAATAGGATTCTTTTCTGCAACTTCTGTTACAATACCACTTTCATTTACTTTTGCAAAAGACCATTTTGGATGTGTTGCTTCGAATGTTACAATGCCACCATCGGCATCTGTTTCTTGCATTCGATACATAAATTCAATTGGATTCCAATCTACCCACTGATCGCTATTGGCAAAGAAAAGCGGATCATCATTGTTAATAAACTCTTCTGCAAGTAATGCAGTACAAGCTGCACCTTCTGTCATTCCATCAACTTCAATTACATTACATTTTGGTGCAATTAATCCAAGCATTGTATCAAGGTTATATTTTTCTCTATGTTCTTTCTGTACCACAAAATGGTAATTTGCATCAAGACCAATATTTTCTACAACAACTTGAATCATTGGATTATCGTGTACTTGAATTAGGGGTTTAGGAAACGTATATCCAGCGGATTGGAATCGTGATCCCGCACCAGCCATTGGAATAAGAACGTTTAGATTTTCTGATTTCCATACATTATTCAATTTAGCACCTTTTAGATTTGATAATATTTTTTCACGAGTAACATCATATGGGTTATTTACTCTTATATAATTCGCACGGGATCTTTCTGCAGCAAGAAGTCCAGGAGGAGAATCTTCCACAATTAAAGTTTCTTCTGGAAGCCTACCCATAATTGACATTGCCTTCCAGTACATTTCAGGATGGGGTTTAGAATTTTTCACATCCTCGTTAGATAATATCACTGAACAATATTCCATTAAATTAGTTTTAGCAAGAGAAGTTAAAACTGTACGACGTATAGAATTAGAGCATACACCAATTTCATATCCTTGACTTTCAAGTTCTTGGAAAAGTAATACTATTTCGTCGATTTGTTGAAGCTGGGATATAAGGTTAATCGTAATTTCTTGTTTCTTACGATAAATTTCCGGATGCTTTGAAACTGATAAATTTTTATTTTTGGAAAGTAATTCTAATTTCTCAAATGTCTTCCTACCATCATAAAGATCATGGTGTTCTTTTTCAGTGATAAAATACTTATCACCAAGTGCCGTA
>Ga0213867_1001580_pt1 | contig 10169 bp, 8 predicted proteins | sample PICome_12_FD_160120 | JGI IMG/M metagenome (GOLD analysis project Ga0213867, IMG submission 160120) | Coastal seawater microbial communities near Pivers Island, North Carolina, United States - PICO540 | ecosystem: Environmental > Aquatic > Marine > Coastal | place: USA: North Carolina | collected... | reverse complement strand
TCTGTGTTTGGGATTATTCCGATACAAGCAATCTTTCCATTATTGATTATAACAACTATCCATTTGCGAACGTAGATGGCCCAGAGCCAATCACTGGATACGGGGATAAAGCAATATATGCGGAAACTGCGGATGGCCAGTTTGGTATTGCTACTGTAAGTGGCGGTACAATCTCAACAAGCAATACTGGAAGTTTAGGAAAAACATCAAACTCAAACGGAATGGGTATTCGTTTAAGCAGTGACGGTTATTGTTATTTTGCGTGTGCTAACTTCTCTCAGTCAGGTGGCTTTGTGTTGCCACACGCACAACTTGCCGACAACGGAACAACATCTAACTTTAGTTCTTCAAGCCTTACCAGTCTTAGTGGTGGTTCGTTTGCCCCTGGCAATGTGGTAACGGACAATACAGAAAATTATTTATACTTTGCAAGCTGGGAGGCTTCTACTACAGGGTCATCTCAGTTTCTTGTGTTAGACGTTACAAACAGAACTTCTCCAACAGAAGTTTCTACGATTACTTTAACTGGTTACAATGTCTATGGCTTTGTAAATACTCTGTGTCACTACAACCCATAAAGGAGTTTACAATTATGGTTTATGTAAAAGTAGAAAATAGCCAAGTTGCTGAATATCCTTATTCGGTGCGCAGCTTGCGTAATGATAACCCCAACACATCCTTCCCTAAAAGCATGTCAGATGACATGTTGGCAAGTTGGGGTGTTTATCCTGTAACTGTGTCTGATATGCCTTCCTACACAGCAAGAACGCAGAATGTTACGCAGGACGATAATCCTACGCTCGTAAATAGCGTTTGGACTTTAGGCTGGGCAGTAAGCGACAAGACAGCGGATGAGATTACCTCGTATGATGCGTCAATGGCAAAAGGCAATCGCACGTTAAGAGATGACAAGCTGAAAGAAACAGACTTCTACGCCTTATCTGACGTCACAATGTCTGCTGAAATGGCAACATACCGCCAAGCCTTGCGTGACATCACAACACACGCCAATTGGCCTAACCTAAACGACGACGATTGGCCCACTAAACCATAAGGATTGAGCTATGCCTCTAGTCCCACTAAATATTCCCAAGGGGCAGTACGCAAACGGCACAGAGTATCAGTCTCAGGGCCGCTGGCGTGACGTAAACCTAGTGCGCTGGCATGAGGATGCTTTGCGTCCTGTTGGCGGTTGGAGGCCACGCGCACAGTCTGACAATACTTCAGTAGATGCAGGTGGTGTTGTTCGCGGCGTTCACACTTGGGTGGCTAATGACGGTTCACGCTATGCGGCGTTTGGATCGCATGACACGCTAACGGCAATGCTTGAAAGCTCCGTAACAGATGACCTAACGCCAGCGGGATTAACCACTGGTCGCGTTGATGCGTCACTTAACACGGGCTGGGGCGCTGGTGGTTGGGGGTTATTTGATTGGGGTACACAGCGTCCAGACTTAGGCTCTATTTTGCGCGCGACTACATGGTCTTTGGATAACTGGGGCGAATACCTCATTGCATGTTCGTCAGACGATGGCACAATCTACGAGTGGAATTTATCAGCGGCAACGGCAACGGCGGTAAGTAATGCGCCAACAGGATGTCAGGCTGCTTTTGTGACAGAGGAGCGTTTTCTAGTTGCGCTGGGCGGCTCCAACAGTCGCCTTGTTTCTTGGTCAGATCAAGAGGACAACACAACTTGGACAGCAGCAGCGACAAACCAAGCGGGTAATCTTGAGCTGCAAACCAACGGAACGATCCTAGCAGGTGTACGCACACGCGGTCAGTCGCTGATCCTTACAGATCAAGATGCCCATACAATGACATACCAAGGCCCGCCGTTTGTGTACGGTTTTGAGCGTGTAGGCACGGCGTGTGGCATGATTGCAGCGGGCGCATATGCGTCTGTAGATGCTGGTGTAATCTGGATGGGTCGTCGCAGCTTCTTTATCTATTCTGGTGGTGCGGTGCGTGAAATCCCATGCGAGGTCGCTGACTTGGTATTCAGCAACATCAACTATGACCAAGCATCTAAAGTTCAGGCAATGGTCAACAGCCAGTGGAATGAAGTCTGGTGGGTGTATCAGTCACAAGATGCGTCAGAATGCGATAAGTATGTTGCATATGATTACGTTGAAAACATCTGGACAACTGGCGAGATTGATCGCACGGCGGGTGTAGATCGTGGCGTATTCCGTTTACCGTTTATGGTGAAGTCTGATGGCATAGTTTACGAGCATGAAGTTGGCTTCAACTACGACAGCGGCACACCTTACGCGGAGACAGGCCCGATTGCGATTGGCACTGGTGAGCGTTTGATGAAAGTCACCAACGTCATACCTGATGAAAAAACGCAGGGCGATGTGGACTTAAAGTTCAAGGTGCGCAACTACCCGAATGCAACGGAAACCGAAAAGGGGCCATTCAACACCGCAAACCCAACATCTGTGCGCTTCCAAGGTCGTCAAATCAGAATGCGCGTTGAAGGTGCAGAGGCAGCAGATTGGCGCGTGGGTGTCATGCGACTAGATGCGCGGCAGGGTAGTAAGCGATGAGTTTCTACGGTGCGCCACCAGTAGGCCCAGATTTCAAAGTATGGGCAGAAAAGTTTAGTGCGTGGCTTATGAGGACACGCTCTTTTCTTACGCACAGACGCGATTACGACAGCGCGGCAGAAGATGGCGTTATTCTGTGGGATCGTGAAAACAAGTATCCCGTTGTATCCAAAGATGGTGCGTTTGTTCAGATCGTTCTTGAGGATGGTCAATACGCTGGCGCAGTCACGGCAGATCAGACAGCGGCAGCTATAAACACAGCGTACGCTTTAACGTACACCTCTAGCATTGCTGAAGGCGTAACAAATGGAACGCCTGCAAGTCGCCTTGTCTTTGAGGAAGCTGGTCAATACATGATTAGCTTTTCGGCGCAGATTGCATCAACGTCTAGCAGCACAGTGAACTTTTGGTTTTGGCCTCGTATTAACGGGACTGACGTTACAGGATCAACCATGAAAAACGCGCTGCACCAAAACGGTTCAGTGCTGGTTGTGTCACGATCTGCAATCTTTGATGTAAGTGCTGGCGATTATTTAGAGGCGATGTGGGCAGTAGATAGCACAAGCGGTTTTTTAGATGCCACAACTGCAACTGCATTTGCGCCTGCCGCGCCTGCGTCAACAATTGCAATTACGAGGTTGCACGGATGAATGCGCACGCACCTATAGACGTATTGTTCAAATGCAAGCCTTGGATTGAGGCGGCTTTGGAGCGCTCTGGCGGTCACAATACGTGGGATGAGGTATGCGAGGGCATACGCTCTGGCAAGATGCAACTATGGCCTGCAGAGCGTGGGTGCATTATTACAGAAATCGTGGTATATCCTAATACAAAAGCCTTGCATGTGTTCCTTGCAGGTGGTGAATTGGATGAAATTTTACAAATGACTGAAAATGTGAAAGAATGGGCAAAATTGCAAGGCTGTTCGTTTGCCTCATTTGATGGTCGTTTTGGATGGCAGAAACCTTTGGAGAAAATAGGCTGGAAGCCTCACTCCATAACAATGCATTTGGAGTTTTAATATGGGTAGCAAGTCTACACAATCAACTCAAATCCCAGAGTATATTGAGGAAGCTGGCAAGCTGGCGTTAGAGCGCGCTAAGCAAATTCAGGCAATGGGATACATCCCCTACATGGGACCAGAGGTTGCGGCTGTAAATCCATACGAGCAAGCTGCAGCGGCGAATGTTGGGAGCATGGCTTCTGCATTTGGCATGCAGGCACCAGCGGGTCTTGATATGGGCGGCATGCCAACAGTCACGCAGGGCGGCATGACAGGGTATACATCTTACCCAGCATACATCTCATCACTGGAGCGTTTAAAAGAAACTCGCCCAGAAATGTACGAGTACCTGTCAGGATTGGGTAAATTTGATCCGATCACTGGTGCGGTAAATCCAAGCTACAACATGCCAGTCATGCAAGGTGAGGCTGCAAGCAATATGCCAGTTGTGTCACCAACTTCAGGTGGTGGTAGTGACGGCGGCAGCACTGCAGAGGCGCTAGAGCGTCACTACTCTATTTTCCCAGAGACACGCCCAAAGACAGGTCCATATGCTGCGCCAAGTACGGGTCTTGGGCCTCGCGATAGTAGCCCCCGCCCAGTTTTACGCGGCGGGGATACTGGCGGCAGTGGCGGTTTATTCGGTGGCTTACGTGATGCCAAGAAAGAAGTTAGCAATAGAATTTACACTGCATTAGGGGGTCGTGGATAATGGGACGTTCAAGCTCACAGCCAACTCAGGCACCAGTTACAGGGCCAAGCGCGGCATCTATCCCAGTAAACGCATTTACAGTGGCGTCACCAAAAGCGCCTGCCCCAGCCCCAGCGCCTGCTCCAACACCTATGGTGCAGCCAACTGGACCAAATGCATTTAAGCAGTCCCAGCAATATCAGGGTCAAGCTGGTGATGTTTATGGGCAGCTTGGGTCGTTCCAAGCTAGGGATGTAACCGCGCCTGAAGCCTATACACCAGAGCGCGTTGCATCTGGTCAATTGTCTGGCACTGACTATGGGCAATACATGTCGCCTTACACACAGAATGTAATTGAGCGCGGGCAGGCTGACATTGAGCGTCAGCGTCAGATAGCGGCACAAGACTTGGGTGCGCAAGCGCAAAGGGCAGGCGCTTTTGGTGGCTCCCGTCACGGTGTATCTGAGGGAACGTTGGCTGGAGAATACGGACGCATGGGTATGGACTTTGCAGCGCAGCAACGCCAACGAGCATTTGACCAAGCTCAGCGGGCAGCGCAATATGATATCGGCCAGAAATATATGGCTGACATTGCAAACCAGCAGGCCTTCCAGCGCCAAGCGCAGTTTGGCGCTGGGCAGCAATTGCAAGCAGACTTGGCAAATCAAGCTGCCGACATTTCTGGTGCGCAAGTCCAAATGGGAGCAGCAGGTGGTCTTGGTGGTCTTGGCCAGCAGTTATTCGGGCAAGGCATGGGCGTTCAGCAGCAAATTCAGCAGCAAGGCAACTTCCAGCGTATGCTTCAGCAGCAAATGATGGATCGCGCTATGGGGCAGTATGGCGGCGCAACTGGCGCACCTCTGGCTGGACTTGGAACATTATCGTCTATACTTGGCGGCATTCCTACGCCGCAGACAACAACCAAAAGCACGCCCTTCAATCCCGCAACTTTACTTTATGCGTTCCTCTAACATGGCACTAAATGACAGAGAATTATTAGCAAAGACGCTGCAAGCGGAAGCTGGCAATCAAGGGATTGGCGGCATGCTTGCTGTTGGCTCTGTCATAAGGAACCGTATGGCACAGGGTGGAAGCCTGAGTGACGTTATTCTAGCTCCTGCGCAGTTTTCTGCTTGGAACAAGGTAACTGGTGCCGTTGGCGGTGAGCAGGGGCAGGACATGGCTGCGATCAAGCCAAGCGAAGATGCTTACGCTGCCGCAGACGCAATACTCTCTGGGAATGCCCCAGATTTAACTGGTGGCGCTACGCACTATTACAATCCGTCAATCTCAAACCCCGCTTGGGGTAAGGAAAAAGCTGGCGGAGATTGGACTAAGATTGGCGCGCATATTTTTGGCAAAGCTGGCGATTTCAGAACAGGAGCCGCAAAGATGAACGGTGAACAAACACAAAAACCTCAAGGTTTGCTAGGTGGCCTGCTTGGTGGGCAGGGCATAGGTGGCGCTCTGGGAATGAGTGATGACTTCCGCGATAAGCTGAAAATGGCAATCTTGGCAGGAACTGGTGATGAGCGTATGGACCCGTTGATAGAGGCTACGCAGGCGCGGATGAAGGAGCGCAAAGCTGAGGCTAAAGAGCTAAAATCCACCAATAAAACATTGGAGTATCTAAAAACTAGAGCAGATGCTGGTGACAGCTTGGCGCGCGCTTATCACGATGCGGTCGCAACTGGCACGATCAAAGGTGGGGCTGCTGTTGCTAACTACCTGAAGGACAGTCAGACAGGCACTAAGGACACGGCGCTAATTAGGCAAGCTCTTGCCGCAGGACTGAAACAGGGTACGCCAGAGTTCCAAAGATATATCCTAAGCGGCGGTGACATATACAGTCAAGAAACCGCATTATTAGCAAGCCTACCAAAGCCCGAAAAAGGCATGCGCTACCAATTTGATAAAGACGAAAATGGTACAATTATAAATTACAGGCTTATTCCAATTACTGGCAGCGAGGCCGATAGAGAGGCTGAGCAAATTCAGCAGGCGGCAGAGGCGCAGCGCTCAGCACAAAGCGCCTCTGGCATGGTGGTGCTTGAGGATATAGGAAAAGCCATTGATATTGCTAAAGAAAACCCAGTTCTGTCTACTGGATTTGTTGGTGGTGTGTTAAGAAATATTGGTGGCACCGCCGCAAAAGATTTGGCCTCACTGACTACAACAATCAAAGCAAATATTGGCTTTGATAGACTGCAGAGAATGCGTGAGGAAAGTCCAACAGGCGGTGCGCTTGGTCAGGTTGCGGTCCAAGAACTTGAAGCGTTGCAGTCAACGCTTGGAAATTTAGATAACTCGCAAAGTAACGAGCAAGTTGTTGCGAACTTGGAGCGACTAGAGGCTCAATATCGCAAGTCTATGCGTGAAATCTACAATGCAGCCTTAGCTGACCAGAAAAAAGGACTTGTCAATAAGCGCACAGGCCAGCTCGTAAGTCCTATGGATTATTTCTCAGAGGCAGACATTGCAATGCTGTCGGGCCAGACGCAGGCCGCACCAGCGCAAACGCAACCTCGCACTGATGAAGAGCTACTGAAGAAATTTGGGGGCCAATAATGGCTACATACGAGCAGTACATGAATGCAGCTAGAAACGCAGACGCGCAGGGTGATGAGGATGCTGCGCGTCAGCTAGTTCAGGCTGCAATTCGGGTTCGCGACGAGGCTAAAGCGGCAGAAAAGGCTGACCGAACCTTTGGCGAAATGCTTTACGAGAACATTGTTGGTGAGGGTGAAGTTGACACCTTTGGTGAAAGAGTTGGTGATGTAATCGGCAGCGGTATTCGCGGTCTAGTGCGCGGCGGTATTGCGGCAGCAGAGCTTCCTGAGATGGCAGGTCGTGCGGCTGTTCGCGCTGGCGAGATTGCAACTGGAGCAGAAAGCAGAACCCCAATTTTAGATACAAAAACGGGGCAGCTTCTGGAGAGCGCTTATAACATTGCTGACCCCATTGGCCCTGAACTTGCTGCGCGAGGGCAAACCTTGGGCGGGCAGTTTGCTGGCACTGTTGGCGAGTTTGTTGGTGGTGGCGTTGGTTTTGCACCAGTTGCGGGCGCAGTTTCTAAAGGCTTGCGCGCGGCAGGTGCAGCGCGAGGCGCGGATATTGCTGCAGACATTGGCCGTGCAGGGCTAACTAAATCTGGCATGCGCGCAGCAGCGGGAGGTGGTATCGCAAGCGAGGCTGCTGGTCAGCTAACAGAGGGAACGGCGGCAGAGCCTTATGCGCGCATTGTTGGGGCGTTTGCTGGTCCTGCGGCAGTCAGCCGTGCGGGCAAGGTCTACAACAAAACTGCGGAAGCCCTGCGCCAAAAGAACTTCAAATCACCAGCCCTAGAGACTGCTGAGCAATCTAAAAACAAGGCTTGGGATGAATTTGAACAAGTTGCAGGCAAACTTGCGATTAATATGGATGACGTAAACAAAAACCTTGGGCTAGAGATTGCTGCAAATAGAAAAGACCTGTTTGTGGGCTATTCTGCAGGAGCTAAGGGCGATGCTGAATATATTGACGAGGCTATTAAGATGGTCGCGGCGCACACTGGAGACACATTTAACGCATCACAGCTTAATAACTTAGTAAGAGAGCTAAATAACGTTTATCGCAAAAGTGGCTATAAGCCGCAGGTTGCATTCATTCGTGACAACGTTAAGAACACACTTGACACAAAAGCAACTCAAGCTGCGTCTGTTTTGGGCGGTGACGCAGGTGATCTTTTAAAGAACGCGAATGCAGAAAGCAGAAAGTACTACAAAATCAAAATGTTTGATGAGGCGATGGACAAGGCGAAGCGCAATGTGGCATCAACTGGATCAGGCGGTAACGTAGTGAATACCTACAAGCAGGCGATTAAGAACATACTCAACAACCCTAAGAACAGAGTGCAGTTTGACCAAGACGAAATCATAATGATGGAGCGCTTTGTCAGGGGTAGCATGACTGACAATATGCTGCGTCTTATGAGTAAGTTGTCCCCTACAGGAAATGGGCTTATGGCTGCTTTGAATGTTGGAGCGGCTGCGGCAAACCCAGCAATGCTTGGCGTAACTGCTGCGGGGATGACCGCAAAAGGCGTGATCGACAGAAAGACGCTAGACGCGATTGACCAGATCAAAGACACAATTGTCTCAGGTGTGCGCCCTCAATTCCGCGATAAGCTACAAAAAGACATCACTAAGGCCATAGGTCTATCAGCAGGATCGGAGCAGTAACATGCAGCCACAAGCAAAAGACAGACGCGAGATTGAAGGTATCGTTCAAGACGCTATGGCGCAGGCTGTAGACTTTGTTGAGAGCGAAATCACAGATGAGCGCATCAAGGCTCAACGCTACTTTGACGGTCAAGTTGACATAGGTTACGAAGATGGACGCAGCAGAGTTGTAGCGACTAAAGTGCGCGACACCATTCGCTCAGTCAAGCCAAGCATCATGCGCGTATTTATGTCTACGTCTAAGCCTGTTGAGTTCCTACCAAAAGGCCCAGAGGACGTTGCTGCAGCAGAGCAAGCTACGCAGTACATTCACTATGCGTTCACCAAGAATGACGGGTATCGCGTGCTAAACGATGCGATCCACGATGCGCTGATTAAGAAAACAGGTATCGTCAAAGCGTACTATGAGAACAGCTACAAAGCTGAGATATTCACGTATGACAATCTGACAGACCAAGAATACATGCTGCTTGTCTCTGATGATGACGTAGATGTGATTGAGCATGGCGTAGAAATGACCATGAGCATGGATGAGTTTGGCGCAGAGATAGAAGCACCAGTTCATTCGCTGAAGATCAGCAGACAAATACCTAACGGGCAGCTACGCCTAGAAAGCGTCCCACCTGAAGAGTTCTTCATTAACTCACAAGCGCGCAACATAGATGATGCGTATATCGTAGCGCACCGCACAGAGATGCGCGTAGGTGAGCTTGTAGAGATGGGGTATGACTTTGAGGACGTATACAAGCTAGATGGCTTATACGGCGCATCAGACATCTCTGAGGCTGAAACCATAGAGCGTCAAGGTTACTCGCAAGATGACTACGAGGATCAAGAGGGCGATCCTGCGATGCGCTCTGTGGCAGTCACAGAAGCCTACATGAAGATTGACGTGGATGGCACAGGTGTGCCAGTCCTGCATCGCTTTATCTGCGGCGGTACGAACTATAAGCTGCTAGACATGGAGCCTTGGGATGAGGTGCCATTTGCAGTGTTTGAGGTTGATCCAGAGCCACACACATTCTACGGACGTTCTCTTGCGGAAATCATCATTGATGACCAAGACGCAGCAACAGCAATCTTGCGTGGTGTGCTAGATAACGTAGCTATGACGAACAACCCTCGCATTGGTATTGTTGATGGTGCGGTTAATATTGACGATGTGCTAAACAATGAGATTGGCGCAATCGTTCGCATGCGTCAGGCAGGCTCTGTTCAGGAGCTTAGCGTTCCATTTACTGCAGGCCAGACGTTAGGCGCGCTGACCTACATGGATCAGGTTGTAGAGAACAAAACTGGCGTATCTCGCGCGTCAATGGGGCTAGACCCAGACAGCATGCAGTCAACCACACGCGCAGCCGTGCAAGCCACAATCCAAGCGCAGGCTGGTCAGATTGAGGTGATGGTGCGCAACCTTGCAGACGGTATGAAGCGTCTATTCGGCATCATGCTGCGTGCAGCAATCAAGAACACAGACGAAGAGCAGCTTGTGAAGATGGGCGGGCAATTCGTGCAGGTTGATCCCCGTGTTTGGCGCTCAGACATGGACATTGGCATCAACGTGGGTCTAGGCACAGGCCGCGAGGAAGAGAAGATGATGGCGCTGCAGCAAGCCTTCCAAATCCAGCAGCAAATTTATACGCAGTATGGGCCATTTAACGGCATGGTGAGCTTGACGAACATACGCAATACGTTGTCTGATA
>Ga0213867_1001579_pt1 | contig 10170 bp, 11 predicted proteins | sample PICome_12_FD_160120 | JGI IMG/M metagenome (GOLD analysis project Ga0213867, IMG submission 160120) | Coastal seawater microbial communities near Pivers Island, North Carolina, United States - PICO540 | ecosystem: Environmental > Aquatic > Marine > Coastal | place: USA: North Carolina... | reverse complement strand
GTCACCACCAGCAGGTTTTAATTGTGGTGAACGAATCATAACGTCAGAGGATGGTGTGAAATCTGTTGTATTTCACTGCAATCTACGTTTTCCATCGGATGAGTCGACACCAGCTTCAACGAATACGGCTCTTCTGAAATTTCACTGTCGAGAACCCTCGTGTGGCGCATTAGTTCAGGGAGAAGAAGCTGTCACATTCTCCGATGAAGATTATGCTGTAGATCCAAATTTTTTTGATGAAGGATATTCTTTGGCTGGAATGACGGGATTTAAGGTTTGGACTGGATCGCGGTTTTTGATCGAGGCTCTTGCATGGCCCTCGTCTGAAGTAGACTGTCAAAGATTAATGGAGATTCAGAATCTTTTGTCAAATGGTGCTAGGGTTATTGAGCTTGGAGCAGGTATTGGAACTGTAGGTACATACCTTGCAGCGGTGGGAGCACAAGTATTGCTCACAGATTTGCCTACATTGGTTGAAAATGCCATTGATTGCAACCTGTCAATCAATGCGAAAATCACAGCAGCTGATCATAATATGTGTACTTACGAAAATGATGAGATTCCTTCATGGATGGAATCGCATGGTTGTAGAATTTTCAACGGTTGGGCTGCCTCTGCGGCACTCGATTGGTCTGTCGCAGTAAGTGATCAATTGACAAAACTTCAAAGTGAATCAATCGACTTGATCGTTGCCAGTGATGTTGTATTTCTTGTTGATATGCTTAATTCTTTACTAGACACGGTTGCCGTCCTTTTTGAATCATCCTCAAACAATAATCCATCTTTTGTTTTAAGCTTTCAAAGGCGAGATGCCGGAGATGGAGAAGAAAGTGCTTCGTTTACCACTGTAAATCGGATAGTTTCTATAGTTAAAGGTAGAGGTTGGAAACTTGATTGCCTCGCATGGAGATCAGTGATAGTTAATAAAGAAAAAGATGGGAAAGTGTTTCAAGACGAAAGCGAAGTCTTCCTATTTGAAATATCACCATAAGTAGTGTAAATTTTTAAGCACTAACGGTAATATAGGAATGCATCTGAGAATATAAAGTTAAAATATTTGCTTATCCCCTTCGGTAACTTTTGTGTTGTCAAAGTTGATTCTGAAAACGAAATGCTACAATTTTCTCTTATTCAACATGTCGCTCTTCATATTCCAAAGAGGATATCATCGTCGCAAGACATGAGTAGCTCATGGGTTAGAAAAGTCCTTCGGTGAGTTCCGATGGTTTAAGAATTTGCTTATCAAAAAGAACCCATCCTACTATTATTAGAAAGATATCGAGTTGCAAGGAAGGCATCAGAATTACTTTAAAAAAATGGTGGGTAAATGTTAAAGTTTGCAGTGCTTCTCGTTCTCTGTACAGAACAAAAAGGCAGGGCATAAATGCTTCTTAATTTACTGCGAAAGAATACTCAACATACCGGCAATAAGAGCTATTATTCCAAAAAGGATATAAAATATAGCTAACACGAAGTCCCAACTTTTGAAATCGTCCTCCTCTTTCTTAGGCTCTAGTTTGGTTAAGTAAAGCTTTCCCAAGCTTCGATTTGGCGACAGAAGTTCATTTTCGTCCAACGCATTACGAGACTTGGGGTCGACAGATATATTCGGAGATAATAATCTTGACTGTGTTTGTAAGTTACGTTCTTCGTCCAACTCAGATCTTCTCAATGGCATGGATGGCTTTTGGGGCACTGAAATTCGTGAATCGTTAACACTTTACAACTAACCTATATGACATACATATGCAAGCAAATATCGTAACTTACTTGGACTTGATATTCTTCCTCTTAGCGACCTATGCTTCGTGTGCGGTGTTGCCAAGGAGACTTTATATTCGTGTGCTTTCCGAGTCTCTGCTCCTAATTTCGCAATGCTGTACCAGATAGGTAATAGCGTTACACAATATGCAATCCTGCCAACAACTTTACGGATAAGACTGCATACATTTTCTACTACTGAAGAACTGTCATTTTCTTCCTCTTCCTCCTCCGTAGAATTACTTTCTTTCTTAAACAACCAACAACCATCGACCAGATCTAAAAATTTTTGACCGTGAACGCCGAGGAATACTAAACCAGGCCCAATAAAACTAAGACATGATCCACCAATACAACCTGTCAACGCCAACACTGTGCCTAGGTCAGGAAAGATCATGGCTGGAATGACTGCTGCAGCATAAAGCGAAAGTGTTAAATTTCGACGCCTTCAAAATTGAGTAACAAAGTGAGCAACTATATCATTCTACGTCAAAAATATGTCAATACTTACCTATCAGCGCGTGCTAATATGGCATGATCATCACCATCGTGAGCAACTTTTCCCCTAAACAAAAGTACCACAAGAACATGCCTCGCTACAAAGGATTCCATGGGATAAACGAAGAACATTGTACTTGAAAGTAAAAGTCTCGCAAGATTTGCACCGTTACTATCTCCAAGGTTATTTAATATGTTTCCTTGAGTATTAACTCCGAATCCAAGATATCCGCCCAGCCCCATCGTCAATGCTAATGTCGCACACACGGAAATGGACAGTCTAGTGACATTAGCCCATCTTGCACGGGTCGGGGTCTGATAAAAGAGCAATTGCTTAGAAACTCATTTAATTCGACGGACTCCTTCAGCTCATTTCTCACCTTTAAACTGCCTGCAATAATAAAAGCTGAGTGTTGACACACGAATGCAAAACTCAAAACACCAAGGCCAACGAAAACTGTTTTAGGGTGAACGATATCATTTTTAAGTAAATCAATCACTTTGGTAGAGAGAGGTCCATTCTTAGGAATGTCGTTAGTTGGCCCAATGATAGGATCTTCTCAATAAAAAAATTAAGATGTTGCAATATTCTACATTTTACATATGTTCAGGCTGACCACTTACCCATTGCTTCGTCAAAGGAGGCAAGGTTCGATGTTGGGGACAAATATACTACAAGGAAAACCATGGATATATCAAAAATACAACTAATCGACGAAGTTTTTGCGAGATCAGCCATATCACGCTGCATGCTCAAGGGAACTATTATGAACAGCGAGAACAAAAACAGTATGCCACGACGCAACGGCAAATCATCCTCATCTGTGCCTACCCCCATAACCTAGAAAAGTTACATGAGCTTCTTCAGTGAAATACGGCCAAAAAAGATATCAAATTTACAATCGAAACTCACTGTCGGTAAGGTATCCTTAATAACCTGCAGGAATATAGTAAAGATATAAAGCAGCCATACATAAGGATATGTTTTAATAAGCGGGGATAAATCAAAAAGGCAATTACTGGGCAAACTACTCACAATTAAATACGATACCATGGCCCCATACGATAGTATGAACATATTGACTGAAACAAAAACGAAGCCAGATCTGGAGAAAGAAACTTCTGCAATTGTTTCATAAGAAGGCACTTTCATGAATTTAGCAGTTTCTATTAAAATTCTCAGAGATTTTTCTATATAGTTGAGAAATAAATTGTCAATTTTTGCTAGTATATATCCAAACGAGCATGATAAGAGCGTAGGAATCACGAAGCTTTTGTTACTCACCAGTCAGAAGTGCAGTTAAAATGGTCAAGAAAATACCAACAACCAATCCCGCTTCCTATAAACGAAAAATCTAAGTAATCTTGCATCAATTCAAAGGATATCAAAATATCAAACACCTACTCTAATGGCATATGGAATACCAACAATTCCCGCTCCGACTATGGCATTAATTAAGTTTGCAGATGCCTCGGGGATGGATGACTTGTTCTCTTCATCAGCATCTAAAGTTAACCAGAAAAAGATCATCAGCCTTTAAATTTATTGATAAAGCATGATATTGACTGACCTTCTCCTGAGCTTGTATTTAACGAAGAAACTTGTTTGGGTCTTTTCGTAGAAGGCTCGAAAAATGGCGATTTAAACGATACGCCATAGTTTCCCTGCAACGGGAGACGTTCTTCTGCTGACATGTTGACCAAATTATTTTCGTTCATTAAAAAATTGTGAGTTTTTGATCATCCTCAAGTGTATTCTTTTCTCTAGAGGGAGAGAGAGGAGAGACAGATCACTTTGCCACTTCCAAGGTTTGAAATTTTTTTGGGACGACAATGTTTTGCCGACATGTAGATGACAGATGACAAAAAAGATGAAGACATGATACTATCGCTTCCGTCACCAAACTTTCGGAAAAATTTCTTTTCAGAGAATTTAGTAAATACCAGTTAATAGTTGAAAAGAACGGTACTTCGAAGTATACCAGTATATTCTTTTAGTAATCTCTTTCTGCTTTTATAGTTGTCGGTTTGCAGAAGTCAGAACTGTGGGGAGTGCATGCGTTTACAAGAGCCTTCTGCAAGAGTGTAATGTAAACGAAAGCGCTTAATTTGATTCACTTGCTTACATGTATTGACCTCTGCGAGTGATATGTGCGAGGAAAGAGAAAAAATTGTTTTTTCTACAGACATGGAGTCTGCTTCAGCTAGATCGAGTGGGATGCTCATACTCATTTAATTCCATTAGACTTACTAATAAAGTGACCTTCACTGCCTACTTCCTCTTTTTCCTAGATTTCTTCTTACTCATTGATGCACCAATGTCATCGTATTGTTTTTCAAGTTCCCGTCGCTCTTTTTTTAGCCTGTCCACTTTTTGTTTGTTGAAAGTTCTACCCGCTTTATCTTTTTCCCGAGATTGTTCGATTTCTTCTCTTTTGCGTTTAAGAATATCAACCTTAGCTCTCTTTTCAGCGATTCCATACTGCATTCTTCCGTATAAACGTTTAGCTTTCTTGCTCATCATAAGCTTTGCAAGCTCCTTGGCCTCATCGTCTTCCTTTCGCGTTTTCTTCTTATTCGCATCCACAAGAGCCTCTTCTGAAGCTTCATCCACCTCTTCTACCTCTTCACTTGAACTTGAACCTTCGTCAGAATCACTTTCTCCTTCCTCGTCAGAATCACTTTCTTCTTCCTCACTAAGTCTTTCTCTGGATCTGTTGTCTTGATCTTCATCATTCATAGCCTCATCATCCTCCTCGCTCACCACTTCACCATTTTTCAACTTTTCAATTTCTTCGGCATACGCAGGCTTGTAACCCTCCTCTTCGTCATTAACCCAAGGTGATAGATGAGGCGGGAGACTATTTCCAACGCCATACTTTCTGACTGGCAATAGAAACCTAAAATTTGAGCAATCAAAAATCCACTGTGGCTGAATATACTCTCTCGATTTCGGATATGAATTATACGAAGAAGATAACTTCGGCCTATCGATTATATGATGTGTGATGCAAGAATCATGGACAGCTATTGGACTATCGTTGGTGAATAACGTGATAAGAAATAGCCAATTTGTATATCAGCGAAAATGCAAACAAAGATCTCACCTATCCGGGCCTTCCCAACCAACTTTTCCTCCAAATGAAAGGCATAGAATCTCGAGGTATCCTCTTGGAACTTCTCGAGATAGAAAAAAAGTAAGCCCAGAAAACAAATTTTTACGAATGTCGGATTCGGAATCGGTCAACCTCTCCGTTTCCTTTTCAAACGCCGTGTTCGTTTCAAAGGCACCCTTCAATTCTTCTTCGACTATCTCTCCACCAGTGCTTTCGTTGTCATCATTTAGGTTATTATCACTATCCTCTTCATCTTCTAAAGGGAGCGTAGTCAATGCACCCTCTGCGATATTTTGAACACGGTCTTTTTCTTTTTCGGACTTCTTGTTAGTCATGACTGTAGTATTCTCAATCGACACAGATTCAATAGCAGCACTAACGGTTTGACTTATACTTTGGAAACTTCTACCGCCGTCTTTGTTTGCTTGGCAAAGTTGCGTTACACCTAGCTCTTTGTCAAGCCCAACCAAAGGATAACGAATACCCTGGTCACTAAATAACTTGAAAAGAACGAAATCGAGTAAAGTTTCATAAAATTCGAAAAATGTAACCATCACACGATAATCAACGTCTTTCGGACAATTCTGAGTAAAAGAATGTGGAATAATCCATCGAATTGGTTGCTGATCCGAAATATTTCCAGGAAGTATACATTCCATGTACACGCCCTTCACGCTAATGAAAGACTTGCTCATGGAAGATGTCAATGCGCAGTATGCTCCCCAAGCTGTAGCAAGTTTTTTCGCTTTATTCGTTACCTTCGTTTTAATCTTTCCATCACTTGGAAGAGCGGCAAACAAATAAGTTAAAGTCAATGCATCGTCAAGATCCGAAAGGGCATCACGGAATCTCGGGTAACGTTCCTTCACGAGATGATGAATTGTAAATTCTGGCTTCAAATCCCTAACCTTGCGTTGTGCTTCTTCCACGTTGTTCTTACCAGATACTTTCCGTACTTTGCGCATGAAAGTTTTGAATTCACGAAACTTTTGCAAAAGAGGTTCATGCGACAGTGCCTTGATATCAGCCACATGATAAAAAACTTGGTTGCGTTTTTTACGTGGTGCACGCCTCGGTTCACGTGGGTAAACTCCTTTTAAAATACATAATCGTCGGAAATCTTTGATGGAAATCTGCAACCTTCGCAGGACGGTCGACCTTCCAATGAAGGTATAGTCGACGGAAGATAAATTCTTCGACTTTTTCTTTCCCAACCTCGAGAGTTTACGCGTCGAACCCATACGAGAGTGGGCTGCCACTTTGATGCTCTTTGGCTTCTTCTTCCCTTTGATTCGATTACCCATCTTTTAAAATATTCTAAGCTTCCATTAATGGTAGATCTCCCTCTCTATCGTAACGAAAAAAGTAGGTATCATACAAATATCAAACAAAACAATCGAACAGAATCGCGTGGAAAAATCGGTGGCTGTAAATTTTAATAATTAACGGTTCAAAGCAAAACTATTAGATGACACGCTCTGAAACATGTCCTTGATATTTCTGACGTTCTCTGTAGATCTACCAGTGTGCGCTAGAAAATCAGCTACAGCCCTACAGCATTTGTACGAGGTAAAAGTGGTAACTGATGATGTGTTTGTTGATGTTGCGATCCAATCGAAGTACATATTACACAAAACACAAACCACCGAGCCTAGCCATACCGAACGAAATCTATCATCAAGATTCACAGAGCTATGACCCGGCAAATTTACTTAACAGTACTTTTCGCATTTATCGGTCTCACGTTGAGGACCGAAGCATTTGCACCTATCGCGAATAGCGGAACATCTTTCGTGACAAATAAACTTCACCCTGTCGTAGTTCGACGTGATAGTGAACCATCCTCCAGAGGAACGCCTATATCAAACAACGGCAGGAAGTCTGTTGCTGATGTAAGCGTTATGGGTTTGTTTGGATTAGGGGCACCTGAAATTGCAATCATTCTCGTTGCCGGAGCTTTTGTATTGGGACCTGAAAAACTTGTTTCGTTGGGGAAGGATGCGGGTAGCATCGCTGGAGAATTGAAAGATATACCAGCTGAGTTTCAGAAAGGTGTAGAGGAAGGGGAAGCTATCGCGAAGAAGAGGGCGCGAAAAACAAAAAAGAATTTAGGAACTTCCGAACCCGTAAAAGATGTTGAGAAGGTTAGCGAATGATAAGCTGTGGGATGTTGAAAGGTGAAAGATGAGGGTCCTCTCCCTCTCACATAATTGGTCACAAAAGTTTATTTTCATAGATACAGTTTGTTCTGCTTCAAACAAATGTGAATGGGCGGATGTGATATGTGAGAAGCGATATTCCCGCATTCAAAATATTTCGTGTAAAATTAAGGCATAAACTTCTATTATATCTCTGTTATGTCGTCGACTTCTTGTAATCCAATTCTAAAAAGTGGACAAAAAGGAGACGGGCAAACTTTTACATGGACAAAAAAGAGCGAGAATAGAGAGTTACAGAGATTACCTATCGTTCCATTGCCTCGGATTTACCCTAATGATCATCTTCCCTTCTCGCGCTCCATACCCGACAAGTGTCTTACAGGCCATTCTCCATCGAGGATTGTTAACCAAGATCTGTTCCTCTTGAATACCCATTGGATTCATTAGATGACCTCCTTGCATTATTCCTACGACACATGTTGCGCATGTCCCTTCGCTCCCGCAATCGCCTGTCCCTCCACTATCAAAACGTAACGCGAGAGCGTCGTTAAGTCTGACGCCACGTACAAGCATTGCTCTTCTGAGATTTTCTCCAGCGAAGAGCTCCAAATACTGATCTTCTTCACCTGAATCAGGAGGATACTGCAGTACCACGTCAACTTTCGGTTTTCTTCTTACACGTTTCACTTTGATTATGACTTTTTCGCCATCTGGGGGCAAGCTTACTATTGAATCAATAGTCAGATCGTAGCCCAGGCACTCCGTTGATGCGGTAGTATCATTATCTTTCCCCTCGACCTGAATAGAAACTATGGAATCACCAGGTAAAATCCCGGAGTCAATTGAATTCCCACCAGCTACAAGACCGCTTACAATGGTTATACCAACCCCGTCTTCACGACCTCCTGCAATCTCCAATAACTCTAGGCCTAACCCTCCATTTCTAGACACAACAAAAGTAAGGGTATCAACAAAAAGATTTTTCTTGTCTTTCACTCCTAAATATATTCCTTCTTCTTGCAACAGAGTCTTGGGTAATACATTCGCCGTCCATTCCTCAACTGATGATTCATAGTCAAGATTATACTGATTCATATCAGTTTTTTCGTCTACTCCAGGAAGCATCGCGCCACCTGTGCTATCGTACTGCAATGAAATCGCGGTCTTCATCATCGCTTGTCGATTGTGTGGGCTTGGAAGGGGAACGAATGTTGATCCCATACCAACAAATCCCAAAGTTAGAACCAGCGGTCTCGTCAATTTCATCATCATCTTAACTTTTATATTTCCGTGATGCTTTTCCCTCGATATAATGCAGAAGTGTTTTCCATCCCTTTCTTTTTTCTTTTGTTGATATACAATACACATTTCCTCAGAATCATGACAGTCATGACGCGAACGCCACAAGGTCGTACTCATTTGGAGCTGCCACGCACTTCTCACAAGTTCGGATATTATCTAAATTTTCAAAACTTTTGTTCAATGCGAAGAGTAATTCGATTGACAGAACGACAGAACACAGAACAGACATGAGACAGAATATAATATAAAAAATCCTCCCCGTCCGACAAAAATCGAACCAAATTTTCTACTTTTTGGACAAAATTTTTAAATTTGAAAATTTGCACTCGACTTTTTTATCTTCGGGTTTTATTAATAATTGACATAGAGATGTTGTGTGTTGTGTGTGCTGTGTACATGGTCATTGTTGCAAGTAGTGTCGTACTTTGGTCTCTAAATTATTCAAGTCGTGTATTATGCCGCCACATTTTGCCAGCATACCTCGTAGGAAAGAAAGTCGAAGGCAAGCTACATATTATCCTACGAAAAATCATAATTAAGAAAAAATCTTTTATCATTTAATTCTCCAAAAAATTCTTTTATTATTCGCATTTCCAAAACAGTATCATCTTATCAAACTCGATCTATGTTATTTTTCCACTATGAATTTTTTTCGTATACACACGTACCATATTTTTGTCTGCCCTCACAACATACCTCGTACATGTATCACGCCCTTCTAAAAAGTCATTGGAATATGGTCGTCATCGTCCACTGGCCTCAACGCTTATACGTATGGATGCATGTGTAAGAGTAACCGGGATTAGATCTTACATATGTACCTCGCGCTTAAATTTTATTCGAAGAAGGTATGTAGAAGAGAATCAATCGGAAAGGATTTCTTTTTCTTCCGCCAAAATTTCCCGCCCTCAGCCTGCCCGCATCTCCGCGCAAGTATAACACAACGGTTTTGATTTTAACTCTCGACATAAAAAATTCAACATAGTTTGTCGCTCAGAGCACACAACAGATACCTAAAAGATACAAATATAAATCGATGCAGGCTGTGTGGAGAGGATCACCTGTACTTCTGTAAGTGAAGAACTATAATACATTACATTCCGGCATGGGTTTCATGCTGTTAGGGTGTGTACGGCAGCGACGGTGGAAGCAGCAGCAGCAGGATGCAGCAGCAGCAGCAGCATTATTTTTAGTAAAGATCCTTTCTTTTGGAAGAAGAAACACACAATCAAGACTAATCGCGTGCAGAAGCGCGTGGACTATAATTACAACTGTAACGCTACACACTCGATAACCAACCATCTGTACTTATGTTGCATGTTAATGATGAAACA
>Ga0213867_1001578_pt1 | contig 10171 bp, 5 predicted proteins | sample PICome_12_FD_160120 | JGI IMG/M metagenome (GOLD analysis project Ga0213867, IMG submission 160120) | Coastal seawater microbial communities near Pivers Island, North Carolina, United States - PICO540 | ecosystem: Environmental > Aquatic > Marine > Coastal | place: USA: North Carolina | collected... | reverse complement strand
CGTAAAAAAATATGATCTTCCCTTAACACTCGGTGCAGCACAAACTTTAATTGTTGCTTTATTTTCTTTTGTAATAGCATTTATTTATGAAGAATTTATTTACAATGAAATTATGAAAGAAATAAATTCTATTTTATATGCTGGTGTTTTATCTGGAGGTTTTGCTTTTGTATTACAAATTTATGCTCAAAAAAATATCACCCCTGCCCCTGCAGCAATAATTTTTTCATTAGAAGGAGTATTCGCTACAATAGCTGCTTGGTACATTTTAAATCAGATCTTGGATATTAACAATTTACTTGGTTGTTTATTTATTCTATGTGGTGTTTTACTATCTCAATTATTACCATTAATCAGAAAAAGAAGTTCTTAGTAAATTATAGAAAATAAAATTAATGCTATTATTATTCTATAGATAACAAATGCATTCATTGAAAATTTATTTATATAAATTAAAAAAAATTTTACCGTCATGAATGAAAAAATAAATGATGATATAATTGCTATTATTACTAAATAATTAAATTCAATCGACTGATCAAAAACATCTTTTAATCCCAAAAAACTAGCACCCCATAAAGCTGGAATAGAAAGTAAAAATGATATTTTGCTAGAGTCGACTCTGTTAAATTTTAATATTCTTGCAGCTGTAATAGTTATACCTGCCCTACTTACTCCTGGTACCAATGATAGAATTTGAAACAAACTTATGAACAAAATCGACTGAAGATTTAGATTTGAAGAAATTTTTTTATCAAAGCGATTTTTGTCTGCAATAAATAGAAAAACTCCAAAAATTAAAGTAGTCCAAGCTATAATTCTAATACTTCTAAGTTCATGAATGATGCCGGTTGAATACAATATATATCCAACAATTATCAGTGGAATTGATCCCACAATAATAAGACTTAGAAGTCTTTTATTGTTTTTAACATCTAATAAGTCCTTTCTAAAAAAATAAATAATTGCAAATAACGAACCCAGATGAAGACTTATATCTATTAATAATGAACTTGTTTTAAAATCATATAAACTTGAAACTAAAATTAGGTGCGCCGATGAACTAATTGGCAAAAACTCTGATATACCTTGAATAGCTGAAAGTATTAAAACTTCTATAATGTTCTGATACATTTCATCTAACTAGCTTAAAAAATATTCATTTTAAACAATTCGATTTTAACATATTAGATATGCAATTATTAGAAATGCCATAATAATCAAACTTATAGAGGTAAATAAGGTCATAGTATCTGACCTATTTTAAGCTTTATTAAATAAAAACAGCGTATAATTTGCTTTAACTTTTAAAAATTATGACTGATAAAATGCTTAAATTCGTAAAAATAGGTCAACAAACTCCACCTAAAAGAGAGACAAATGTTAGAAAAAAAGATTTTAATGAGATTTATGATGAATTTATTGGTGAAAAAGCAAAAGAACAATCCAGTAGATGTTCTCAGTGCGGAGTTCCTTTTTGTCAGGTTCATTGTCCATTAAGCAACAATATACCTGATTGGCTAAAGTTAACTGCAGAAGGAAGGCTCAAAGAGGCTTATGAATTATCTCAAAGCACAAATAATATGCCAGAAGTCTGTGGAAGAATCTGTCCGCAAGATAGATTGTGTGAGGGAAATTGTGTTATTGAGCAATCTGGTCATGGAACAGTGACTATCGGTTCAATGGAAAAATATATTACCGATAATGCTTGGGATCAAGGTTGGGTAAAACCTATAAATGTTTCTCATGAAAAAAATGAAAGTATTGGAATAATTGGTGCTGGCCCGGCTGGCCTAGCTGCAGCTGAGGAGTTGAGAAAAAGTGGATATAAAATCACTGTTTATGACAGATATGATAGAGCAGGTGGACTGTTAATTTATGGAATACCAAATTTTAAACTTGAGAAAGAGGTAGTGGAGAGAAGAACGAAACTTTTAAAAGATGGAGGGATTGAGTTTATTCAAAATTTTGAAGCAGGAAAAGATGCAAGTTTAGAACAATTAAGAAAAAAACATGATGCAATTTTAATTGCAACAGGAGTTTATAAAGCCCGAGAGGTAGAGCTTCCAGGAAATGATTTGGACAATATTTTTCCTGCAATGGATTTTTTAACAGCGTCTAATAAAAAAGGATTAGGTGATAAAGTAGAATTATTCGATAAAGGAATTTTAAATGCAGAGGGTAAAGATGTTGTTGTAATTGGTGGCGGCGATACAGCAATGGACTGTGTAAGAACATCAATAAGACAAAAAGCAAAATCTGTAAAATGTTTATATAGAAGAGACAAAGAGAATATGCCTGGATCAGCGAGAGAAGTAGCTAATGCTGAAGAAGAAGGTGTTGAGTTTGTTTGGTTATCAAGTCCAAAAGAATTTAAAGGTATTAATAAAGTTGAAAAATTAATTGTGGATCAGATAAAATTGGGTGATCCTGATGAAAGTGGCAGAAGAAGACCTGAAGTTCAACAAGACTCAAGTTTTGAAGTTAAAGCTGATATGGTCATAAAAGCATTAGGTTTTGATCCTGAAGACTTACCAACTTTATTTGATTCAAATGAACTTCAAGTAACAAAATGGGGAACTATAAAAACTGATTTTGATACCATGGAAACTAATTTAAGTGGGGTTTTTGCTGCAGGTGATATAGTTAGAGGTGCGTCCTTAGTTGTCTGGGCGATTAAAGACGGAAGAGATGCAGCTACTTCGATTAAGAAGCATCTTGAAAAAAATCAATTGAAACGGTCAAAAGTAGCTTAATGAAAAATTACATAAAAAACTCTGAAATATTAAAGAAAAATCACGTCTACTCTGAAGAGATGGAACATGATGCTTGTGGTGTTGGTTTAATTGCATCCACTGAAGGAAAAAAATCACGTAAAGTTGTAGAGTATGGAATTGAGGCTTTAAAAGCAGTTTGGCATAGAGGTGCAGTTGATGCTGATGGAAAGACTGGGGATGGGGCTGGAATACACGTAGAGATACCAAAAGATTTTTTTATAGAAAAAATTGAGGTCACAGGTCACAACCACGACAACTCAGAAATATGTGTAGGAATGATTTTCTTACCAAGAAATGATTATGCAGCACAAGAAAATTGCAAAACAATAGTTGAGAGCGAATTAACTAAAAACGATTTTAGCATTTATGGTTGGAGACAAGTTCCAGTCAATCCTAAGGTTTTAGGGGAAAAAGCATTTCAAACAATGCCTGAAATTATTCAGGTGTTATTTAAATCAAACAATCCAGATTTACTGAATAAGGATCTTGAAAGAAAAATTTATGAAACAAGAAGAATAATTGAAAATAAAGCTTTTCAGATTTCATTAAATAACTTTTATATTTGCTCTCTAAGTTCAAAATCAATCATTTATAAGGGGATGTTTTTAGCGGAGGCTATTTCAGAATTTTTCTTAGATTTAAAAGATGAGAGGTTTGTATCAAGATATGCAATTTTTCACCAAAGATTTTCAACAAACACTGCACCAAGTTGGAATTTAGCTCAACCCTTTAGAGCAATTGCTCATAATGGAGAGATTAATACATATCGAGGCAACAAAAATTGGATGAAAGTTCACGAACAAGAAATGAATAGTCCACTTTTTAATAATATAGAAAATTTAAAACCAGTAATTCAGCAGGGTGCATCAGACTCTGCTGCGTTAGATAACGTTTTTGAATTGTTGAATATTTCAGGTCAACCAGCACCTCTAGCGAAATTAATGTTAGTACCAGATGCCTGGTCTAAAAAAAATAAAACTTTATCTAAAGATCATCAACAATTATTTAATTTTTTAAATAGTACTATGGAACCCTGGGATGGTCCCGCAGCTATTGCTGGAACAGATAATGAGTGGGTAATCGCTGCGAACGATAGGAATGGATTGAGACCATTAAGGTATGCAATTACTAAAGATAATTTATTATTTGCAGGTTCAGAAACAGGAATGATCGAACTTAATGAAAAAAAAATTTTAACAAAGGGAAGATTGGGTCCTGGAGAAATAATTGGAGTTAGAATTGAAAAAGGAAAAGTATTTAATAATAGCAAAATTAAAGATTACTTAGCTAAGGAATATAAACATTTTAATTCTCAAATTATTGATCTAGACGAAAAAATTACAATCTCTGATGAAAAACATACATTTTCTGGAGATGATTTAAGAAGAAGACAATATACATTTGGAATGAGCCTGGAAGATTTAGAGCTTATCTTGCACCCGATGGCTGAAGATGCAAAAGAGGCGATTGGTTCTATGGGAGATGATACTCCACTTGCAGTATTATCGGATAAATACAGACCTCTTTATCATTTTTTTAGACAGAATTTTAGCCAGGTAACAAACCCTCCAATAGACTCATTAAGAGAAAATAAGGTAATGAGTCTTAAAACAAGATTTGGAAATTTAGGTAACATTCTAGATTTTGACAATTTAACCAAACAAAACATTTATGTTTTGAACAGTCCTATTTTATCAAACTCTCAATTTGATAAATTTATTAATTTTTTTGGTAAAAACTCATTAGTTATAGATTGTACTTTTTCTAAAGAGCAGTCCTTATTTGAAGCTATAAAACAAGTTCAAAAAGATGCAGAAATCGCTGTAAGACAGGGTGTTACTCAATTAATTTTAAGCGATAAAGAATTGTCAGAAACTAATTTGCCTATTCCAATGTTGTTGTGTGTGGGAGCAATCAATTCGTTCTTAATAGAAAAAAAATTAAGAGGATATGTTTCTATAAATGTACAATCTGGAGAAGCTTTAGACACTCACTCATTTGCTACTTTAATTGGTGTGGGAGCAACTACAGTAAACCCATATCTTGCTTTTGATAGTTTATATCAAAGACACGAAAAAAAACTTTTTGGAAAATTTAGTTTTGATGAATGTGTCGAGAGATACATCAAATCAGTGAATGCCGGACTTTTAAAAATTATGTCTAAAATGGGTATATCTGTATTAAGTTCTTATAGAGGAGGCTGTAATTTTGAAACTGTAGGATTAAGTAGAACAATTGTTTCTGATTATTTTCCTGGTGTTGTGTCAAAAATATCTGGAATTGGATTAACAGGAATAGAAAAAAAAATTAGATCAATCCATAAAGAGGCATTTGAAAGTTCAGAGACTATTTTACCAATAGGTGGGATATATAGATATCGTAAAAATGGAGAGACACATCAATATCAAGGAAAATTAATTCATTTATTACAAAGTGCAGTGGGGTCAAATTCTTACGAAGCATACAAAAGATATGCCGAAGGAATATATAATTTACCACCAATAAATTTGAGAGATTTAATTGATTTTAGATCAAAAAAATTAAAAGGACCAATAGATATTTCAGAGGTAGAGCCAATACAAAATATACTTAAAAGATTTGGAAGTGGAAGCATGTCACATGGAGCTCTTTCAAAAGAAGCTCATGAAACTCTTGCTACTGGAATGAACAGAATTAAAGGAGCTTCTTGTAGTGGAGAGGGTGGAGAAGATGAGAGTAGGTTTAAAGTTTTAGAAAATGGAGACAGTGCAAATTCTAGAGTAAAACAAATAGCTTCAGCGAGATTTGGTGTTACAGTTAATTATTTAAATAATTGCAATGAAATTGAAATTAAAATAGCTCAAGGAGCAAAACCAGGAGAAGGTGGTCAATTACCTGGGTTTAAAGTTACAGATGAGATTGCAAAACTAAGACATTCAACTCCTGGAGTTACTTTAATATCACCTCCACCACATCACGATATTTATTCGATAGAAGATCTTGCCCAACTTATTTATGATTTAAAACAAATAAACCCTAAAGCAAGAATTGGTGTAAAACTGGTTGCATCATCAGGTGTTGGAACAATCGCAGCTGGTGTTGCTAAAGCAAAAGCAGATATAATATTAATTTCAGGACACAATGGTGGTACTGGAGCGACACCACAAACTAGTGTTAAGTATGTTGGAATACCTTGGGAAATGGGTTTAACAGAAGCTAATCAAGTTTTAACTTTAAATAATCTAAGACACAAAGTCACTCTTAGAACTGACGGTGGTATTAAAACAGGAAGAGACGTTGTTATTGCAGCAATGATGGGTGCAGAGGAGTATGGAGTTGCAACCACTGCTTTGGTTGCGATGGGCTGTATTATGGTTAGACAATGTCACTCCAATACATGTCCAGTTGGTGTTTGCACCCAAGATGAAAAACTTAGAGAAAAATTTACAGGTACTCCGGATAAAGTTGTTAACCTGTTCACCTTCATAGCATCTGAAGTAAGAGAAATTTTAGCAAAAATAGGTTTTAAATCATTGAATGATATAATTGGAAGAACAGATCTTTTAATGCAGGTAAGTAAAGCCTCTCCAAATCTTGATGATTTAGATTTAAATCCACTTTTTGTACAGGCAGATAGTGGTAACAATAAAAGATATTGTGAAAATCAAGATATAAATCATGTACCTGATACACTTGATCAGGAAATCTGGCCAGAGATTGAAAAGGCTTTAGATAGTTCTGAAAAAGTAGAAAAGGAATATCTTATTAAAAATACAAATAGAGCAGTTGGAACAAGAATATCACATCACCTTTATAAAAAATATGGATACGAAAAACTTAATGAAGACTTTTTAGTATTAAATTTCAAAGGGTCAGCCGGACAATCATTTGGTGCTTTTTCTGCAAAAGGTTTAAAACTCGTTCTCAAAGGAGATGCTAATGATTATGTAGGTAAAGGATTATCAGGTGCAACAATTTCAATTAGATTGTCTGATGAAAGTAATTTAATTTCAAATGAAAATACAATTATTGGAAATACAGTTTTATATGGTGCAACATCAGGAAAATTATTTGCAGCTGGACAAGCAGGAGAAAGATTTGCTGTTAGAAATTCTGGAGCAACTACTGTAATTGAAGGATGTGACTCTAATGGTTGTGAATATATGACTGGAGGAACGGTTGTAATTCTGGGCGATGTTGGTGATAATTTTGCAGCTGGTATGACAGGAGGAATGGCATTTATTTATGACAAATCAAGAGGATTTGAAAAAAAGGTAAACAACGAAACTGTTATATGGCAAAATGTAGAAACAGATCATTGGAAAGCTTATTTAAAAGATTTAATTAAGGAACATTTTGAAGAAACAGGATCCAATTTATCAAAAATGATAATTGAAAATTATGATGAAGAGTTAAAGAATTTTATCCAAGTTTGTCCAAAAGAAATGTTAGACAAATTAAGTAATCCAATCAGCCATAAACCAGTTATAAAAGAAGTCAGTTAAATTATTAATTTAAGTTCTCTTATTATTATTTTGAGCCATTTTTGGCTTGATAAGCTATGATCACCATTTTTAACAATAACTAATTTTTTTTTTGCTTTTTGAAAAATTTTTAAAACTTTTTTTGAGTAGGAAACTGGTACCACTTCATCTTTTTGGCCATGTACCATGGTAATATTTATTTTAGAATTTATTTTTTTGGTTAAAACTTTATTTTTTCTACCATCTTTTATTAATTGAAGAGTAATTGGATACTCATAGTTACCATGTTTTAATTGTATAATCCCCTTTTGAATAATTTCAGATTTCATTTTTTTTGTGAATTTTTTCCACATTAAATTTTCTAAGAATTCAGGTGCAGAACCAATACCCAAGAAGCCTTTTATTTGTTTTTTGAATTCTTGAAATTGTCTAAGAGCTAGCCATGCCCCCATACTTGAGCCAACAATAATAAAATCATTTTTTTTAACAAACTTTTTAATTAAAGTTGATGTTTCATTGGTCCATTTTGTAATATTACCATTTATAAATTTTCCTGATGATTTTCCATGTCCTGAATACTCAAGTGCTAAAAAACTTAATTTATTTTTTTTGGCAAATTTTAAAAAAGCATTAGGTTTTTTTCCCTCTAGATCAGACATAAAGCCATGTAAAAAAACAATAAAAGGAGCATCTTTATAAATATTACAAATAAATCTTATTTTCTTATTTTTTGAGACTTTGTGATATCTGAACTGAGTCATAATCGTTTATATGTTGAATCTAATATTATATAATCATACCAAATGTCGTCTAATTTAAAAGTTTTACAAGTCATACCAAAATTAGGTTATGGAGGAGCAGAAACAGGCTGTTATGACATTGCTCATTACCTACCAGAAAATGATTGTGGATCTTATATTGCAACTAGTGGAGGAGAGCTACTTAAATTTATTGATAAAAAAAAAGTAAAAATAATAAAACTTCCTGTTCACAGCAAAAATCCATTGATTATATTTTTTAACTTTTTAGCTTTAATTTGGGTGATACTGATTAACAACATCTCTATTGTTCACGCTCGAAGTAGAGCTCCAGCCTGGTCATGTTTGTTCGCAGCAAAAATTACTGGTAGAAAATTTGTTACAACTTTTCATGGAACTTATAATTTCAATAGTAAAATTAAGAAATTTTATAATTCCGTTATGGTTAGGTCAGATTTAATTATAGCGGGATCTAATTTTATTTTTTCCCATATTAAAGAAAATTATACGAAATATCTTGACGCTAAAAAAAAACTTTTAGTTATCTTTAGAGGAATTAATGTTGATTATTTTGATCCAACTACCAAACTAGATAATGATGAAAAAAAATTATTAAACGAATGGAAAATAAAAAAAGATAAAAAGATAATTCTTTTACCTGGAAGACTAACTGGATGGAAAGGACAAGAAATTTTTATAGAGGCAGTTAATTTAGTAAATATAGAACTTGGGTATGAGGCTTTTTATGCAGTAATACTTGGGAGTGACCAAGGGAGAGATCTATATAAAAAAAAACTATTCAGACTTACAGAGCAACATAGATTAATTAATCAGGTTAAATTTATTGATCACTGTAAAGATATGGCATTGGCTTATAAAGTGTCTGATATAGTGGTATCAGCTTCAATTGAACCCGAAGCATTTGGAAGAGTTTCAGTAGAAGCTCAATCGATGGAAAAACCAATAATTGCAAGCAATATTGGTGGTTCAAATGAAACTGTAATTGATGAAAAAACTGGTTTTTTATTCGAGTCTAATAATGCAAAATCATTGAGTAAAAAAATTTTAAAAGTACTTTCTATGGATGAAACATCACTTCAATCCATAGGCAAAGAAGCAAGAAAAAATATAATTCAAAAATTTAATGTTGAAAAAATGTGCTTTTCTACTTATTCAGAGTATAAAAGAATAATAAATTAATGCCTATAATTACATTGCCAGATGGAAATAATTTAACATTTCCAGACAAAGTTACAGGTCTAGATGTAGCTGAAAAAATTAGCAAGTCACTTGCCAAACAAGCTATGGTTATAAGTGTCGACGGCGATTTAAAAGATTTAGATTATTTAATAGAAAAAGATTGTTCTATAAAAATTTTTACATCAAAAAATCCCGAGGGCTTAGAAACTATAAGACACGATACAGCCCATATACTAGCTATGGCTGTTCAAGAACTATTCCCTGGAACACAAGTAACTATCGGTCCAGTTATTGAAAATGGATTTTATTATGATTTTGCAAGAAAAGAACCTTTTACCGAGGATGATTTAGAAAAAATTGAAAATAAGATGAAAGAAATTGTCGATAGAAATGAAATCACAAAAAGAGAAGTTTGGGATAGAAATAAAGCTATTACACATTTCAAAGAAAAAGGAGAAATTTATAAGGCAGAATTAATAGAAGCAATTCCAGAAAATGAAGACGTATCAATTTATTTTCATGGTGACTGGCACGATCTTTGCAGAGGGCCGCATCTTTCTTCAACAGGCAAGATTGGAAAATTCTTTAAACTTACCAAAGTTTCAGGAGCTTATTGGAGAGGTGACTCTAATAATGAAATGTTACAAAGAATATACGGTACAAGTTGGGCGACCCAAAAAGATTTAGATGAATATTTAAAAAGAATAGAAGAAGCTGAAAAGAGAGATCATCGAAAGCTTGGAAAAGAAATGGGTCTATTTCATTTTAGAGAGGAAAGTCCTGGCTCAGTATTCTGGCACGAAAAAGGTTGGGCTTTATTTCAAAAATTGATTAATTATATGAGAAGCAGACAAGATGCTGCTGGTTATAAAGAAGTTAATACACCTGAGATACTAGATAGACAGTTGTGGGAAAAATCTGGTCACTGGGAAAAATACGGTGAGAATATGTACACATCAGAAACTCCAGATGA
>Ga0213867_1001577_pt1 | contig 10172 bp, 7 predicted proteins | sample PICome_12_FD_160120 | JGI IMG/M metagenome (GOLD analysis project Ga0213867, IMG submission 160120) | Coastal seawater microbial communities near Pivers Island, North Carolina, United States - PICO540 | ecosystem: Environmental > Aquatic > Marine > Coastal | place: USA: North Carolina | collected... | reverse complement strand
CACAATCCTGTCATGTGCGGCGACGAAAAACTCAATAATAAGCCAAGCTCCAAATCTACAAGCTGTGCAAGAAAACGTAAGCTAATACTAAAAAACACCCGCTATCGCAGAGATAATTGATTGCCCCAAAAATCTGTAGGACACCTCTGAAAACCTCCCACGTGCCGAGATTGCCGATTTACTGTGCGCTGGCGGCAAGCCTTCCAGAACGAGGCAGCTCAAAAACAAAAGTGCCTCGACCATAATAAGCGTCAAAGGTGCCCGGTGAAATATTCTCAAAATTTAAAGCCCAGCTGTCAGCCAGGCAAAACACTTCATTATTTTATGAACAGCCCTAAGAATCGCCCAAATGCCAAAATTAAGGATTTACGAAAATAAAGGCTAGGCGAGCACCCTATAAAAATACCTTTCAAAGATAGCCTAATGCTGGAGCCCCTACAGTCGTTATTCATAATTAACCTTTAAGTGATGTGCGCGCACGGAAAGCTTGATTTTATATTTGACGTAAAAAAACAAAATAATAAGATACATTACATTCGTATATCACGAAATTGAGAAAATTACCCTAACGCGCACACATTCAGTGCACAAGTTCATCGAAACCCTAACACGTACTTGAACCCTACCTCCAAAGCTCCGCTCCTACAGCTACGCCCAGCAAGCAAAGTCTTTTTACACAATGCTAATGCAAAAAGTGGCTTTGCACTTGTGCTAAGTCTGTCGCTCATGGCCTTTGTCTTGCTACTGCTGCTCTCTGTCAGCACCCTAACACAAGTTGAAGTGCAATCTGCCGCAGCTCAGCAAGATAGCCTAAAGGCAAAACAAAATGCTATCCTGGGTCTAAAAACGGCCATCGGCCAATTGCAAAAGCTAACAGGACCTGACACCCGTATCACTGCACCGGCAGAATCAATTGCCGACGTTAATGGCTCGCGGAATGTTACTGGTGTCTGGCGTTCCTGGGAAGGCCGAAATCACCATACCAGTGGCAGCCAAGCCGGTAAAGCCTTTGCACCAGACTACACTAGCAAGTTGAGTACCGGCAAACTAGACCCTAACTCGACGAGTGCCGCACGCTTCATAGGATGGCTTTGCTCTGACGCTCTGACCAACCAAGACCCGACAAATCCACCCAAATTAACTGAAATCGCAGATACGACAGTCCCTTTGCTATCGTCAAAAACATTAGGCAAAGACCGTACCTCCGATGAAGTTCATCTCACACCGTCCGTCATCGATAGCGGAAATCATGGCAAATATGCTTGGTGGATTTCAGGCGAAAACAGTAAAGCGCAACTCAAACATGAAGTCTCACCGACAACATCAGAAGGATGGTCAAAACGGTTGAGCACATTTTCTCATCCCGACGCCAATGTATTTGGCCTCCAAAACGATTCAAGTTTAGGCAAAGTCGATTCATTGTCAGGGTATAACCTCATCCCGTTGCAAACGAGTTCCGCGAGTAGCTTAGAATCATATCAATCGCTATTCCACGACTTAACAGCATGGTCTAGAGGGCTTTTAACAAATGTTGCCACCGGTGGCTGGAAGCGTGATCTTTCGTTAATGACTGAAGACTGGGACAGATTACCTGAAAAAGAACTCCCCTTTTTCACCCTGGAACCCGGAATCGAAACCGCTGCATCCAAGGCTTCCGAAAATTTGCGTCCATCCCAGCTGCTTATATACCCCTGGTTAAGCCCGATGAGTAACAACGTAGCCCCTCCCTACAAACAATGCTCTTCCGTTGTCTCTTGGAATGCACTGCAAGACTACTGCACCCAGTATCGCAACATTACGAATTCCAATGGCACCGTTAGCATGCCGGCATTTGCTGGCAGGACTAGTGTCTTATCAGACCTCAACGATTTTAGAGATAAAGTACGCCGCTACCCGATCGTCGCTCGCATGCACTATGTATTTTCCTACTCGGCAGAGTTAAACAGTGATCCTAATGCTCCAGCTACAGAAGCCTATATCGCTTGCCTTGACATGAATCCCGCTATCACGCTGTGGAATCCTTATAATGTTACGCTCGAAGTCGAATCCCCAACGATCGAAGTGTTTCAGCCAACCCCTGCTGCATTTACATTTACCAAACATATTGCACAAAACAACCCTAATGGAAGTAACACTTATGTAGCGGAAACTTATGAGCCAGTCAGCATAAATGAAATTTTGCAGGACAAGAATCTGAAACTTACACTACACCGCTCGGTTGGCAGCAGTATAATCTCTCTACAACCAGGCGAATCCATTATATTTAGTGCTCAACACAATTCCCCCATCTCTGGCAGCCAAGAATTAAATCTATACCCAGGCTACAGAACACGCGGAGGCTTTCGCTATGACAAACTCAATTACACTGAAACTGTAAATAATGGTACAACAACTGCAAATTATGGTAACATTAAAGGTGGCAAAGATGATCTGATTTCAGCCACAGTCGATTTGAATGCCGGCCATCAAGGTCAAAAAGGAGGACAGGTTGGGCTACGAATGTTGATTCTGAATGAAAATAATGAGCAGATCGGATTTCACTATTGCACCCAATATCAAGCGCCTAAGGGTGGAATAACAGTGACGAACCCTGACCCAAGTGTTTCTCCACCGGGTGATCACCTCAAATTATCATCTCTTGGTGGTCTTCCACACGCAGATCCAACGCAAGCAGCCATCCCACAGCCTTTTCTGACCGCATTCCTGACTCAAAGAGTCGCTACAAACGAATTTGCAAACGAATCTGAAGCAGATGGACGAGGGGTCGGTGCCAAAGGATTCCTAAATAGCAATCCACTTGCATTTTATACTAGAAGTAGCATGGCATACGAATCTCCCTACTTATTTAAATTTTTCGCGCTCAACGGAGTCAATTCAAACGATGGAGTTCCAGAATCAAACGATGACAATAGTTTTATCGGCATGCATTATAGGGCAGCTTACGGCCTCACGCACATCATCACCTCTGAGCTCCCCCTCAACCCCATTCAATCGCTTGCGCAGCTACAACATTTTGACATTGCAAATAATAACCAAAATAGGCCGTACACACCATACGCGATCGGCAACAGTCATGCTCAGCCATTTTTTGGAACCAAAGAAGTCTTCGCTCCGAGTGGAGAGGCAGATAAACCTGACAGATATGATCACAGCTATATGGCCAATCACTTATTGTTTGACGATTGGTTCGTCTCTTCGATCGCTCCTGAGACCCATTCATGGGACAGTAGCATTTATAGGACAAAAGAGGAAGTCTACCAAGACCACCTTTTACAAAATATTCCACTTCCCAACTCCGCGTACCTTCCCCGCAGTCTAGCACACTCTGAAAGTGAGGCGGTCGATCGAACAGATGCGGATCTGAGCCCCAATACAGCATGGCACAACATAGCCTCTAAAATCGAAGTAGAGGGCATGTTCAATATCAACTCCACATCTGTGACTGCCTGGTCTGCAATCTTACGCAATTTACGCAATGCGAAAATGCCGAGAACTGATTACACATCATCAGGATGGGCTATCGGACTGGACACTTCTATTTCTGATGAGACGCCTATCAGTCGGACCAGTATTGCGGGCAATCCATCGACATCGGTTGGCAATAAATATGAACTGGGAACTTTCAGTTCCCTAAGCGATCAACAAATTGATGCGCTTGCTGAAGAAATTGTAGCACAAATTAAACTACGCGGCCCCTTTCTATCACTATCGGAGTTTGTTAATCGTCAGTTATCGACCAATAAAAGTTTGGCGATGGCCGGAGCGATTGAAGCTGCACTCCTACAACTCTCCGAAGATGGAACCTCAAAAAATCCAAACGCTAACATCCAAACGCATTTTGTCAAACAAACAGAGGTCAACAGTTGGCTTCGCAAAAAGATGGATTTCCCAGAAGCAGTTGACGGTTACGCTGCATATGGGTTCCCAGGGTGGGTACGTCAAGCGGACATCTTACGTTCTTTGGCACCCGTGTTATCGGCTCGTGATGATACCTTCATCATTCGAAGTTATGGTGAATCCAATGATATAACTATTGGGAAAAAAGTGTCAAAAATGTGGTGTGAGGCTGTGGTGCAACGAAAAGCCGACTATGTAATGCCAACGGACAACTCAACCATTTTACCCAGCAGTTCTACGCTGACTGCCAATGAGAACGTTCGCTTTGGCCGTCGCTACGAAATCATCGCCTTTCGCTGGCTCTCACCCGATAATATTTAACGATTTCCGAATGCTAATGAAAAGTCTACTTTTATGCCTTCTAGTTCTGGGCGCCAACACAGTTTTTGGCGAGCGATTTGTGCGTATTTTATACCATCAAGCGCCAGAAAATGCTCCTAAATCAGGATTTTTATACGGAAGCTCTGGGAAATTTATAAATGTTAGTTTTCCGCGCTGGAATATGTCAAACAAGTTCACCTTACCCGACAATGGAGAACAATTTTATTTTTTGCCCCAAAAGCTCGCAGACGACATGCCGATTCCAGCAAATGCACCGCGGGTACAAATTAATAAGACTTGGGATCAAGCGATCTTATTAGTGATACCAGATACGGAAAATCCGATATTGCCCATACGCTTGCAAAGTATGAATGCCAGCGCATCCGTATTTGGTTTCGGCGAAATTTACTGGATCAATTTAACGGACCTTGCAATTGGGGGGCTTATTGGAGACAGAAAACTGATTATTAAGCCACGCAGCAAATTAATTATGAAATCTCCTAAGAAAACGAACGGAGATTATGCAGTAAAAGTTGACTATTTAATTCAAGGTGAGAACAGGCCCAAATGGTTACTGCGGCAAACTTGGTCTCATAATCTTTATGCTCGCCAGCTAGTATTTATTGATAAGCCTAAACAATCTGAAGTCCCTTCACTTTTTTCAGTCGTTTTCTACAGGTGAGCTCTAATACAAGATCCTTTTAATCGATATAGAGCTGCAAAAAAACACCCCTTGCTCAGCCTAAATCTGATCCAAGAATTGACCAGGAGTCTGGCCAGTATATTTTTTAAAGACCCGGTAAAAATAGGATACATCATCAAAGCCTGATTCATAACAGGCATATAAAATATGGCCTGTTTGCTTAAGTCGTGTTTGAGCATACTCTATTCTCCGGTAGTTCATGTAATCTGTCACCGTCCGACCAGACTCCTGCTTAAACAAAGTGGTGAATCGTCGGGTAGATAAATTACAAGTTTGAGCGAGTTCGTCGATACGTTGCAGCCGGTAAAAATAACGATCTAAATAATCGATGACCCCACGGACGGCGGTCAGCGAGTCGGGTTCTGCATGGGCACGCTCAATCCAGTAACCACGGGCCATTCGTATAAGCAAAGCTTGCGCCATGCCGAAAAGTGCAAGCTCCCACCCCAGCAAAGAAGCCGACTGTTCCGTCAGCCCCCGCCTAAAATATTCGGCAAACTCATTGCGATGAAAAGCGGAACGCCCGCAGCCAGCGTGCCCCAATGGGATCCGAGCACAGACTTGCTGCCAGATTTTTGATAGGGCGGCCCCTGGCTCGGTCAACAGCTCATCGAGGCAAAAGATGACTAAAGTCAACGGCTCCGCATTGCTGTCAATGAACCGGTGCTCCCAATTAGCAGGCAACACAAGAAAGTCATCGCGCTGAATGTGCGTACACTGTTTCGCGAATTCCAACTGCCCAGAGCCTAGGGCCACCCAACAAATTTTATGAAAGGGCCATCGATCAGATGCCATTTCAAAACCCTGGGCATGATGACTTTCAAGAATGCGTACTTGCCCATGCGGTACGGTCACCTCAGCGGCTCGACTTCTTCGCAAATTATAGGGATTCGAAATGTCCATTGCCGAATAATGCAAGAGCAATCTACCCAAAAGGCCAAGATAAAATATATATTTAAAGTATACTGAGCATGTCTTTAAACAATCGATTCAACTTCTATTCAATATTATGACAGTACAAAACCTAGAAACCAAACTACAATCTTTCGCAAGCCCAGTTGAAATGTTGCGCAATGCGCAAACAGGCGGTTACGACTTCCCCTTTCCCGCCCAGTATAGCAACTGGCGCGATGAACAAGAAGCCTGGCAGAAAAGTGTCGTCTTGTTTGATCAATCATTTCATATGACCGACGTTTACTTTGAGGGACCCGATGTTCGCCGGCTGCTTTCCGATGTTGCGATCAACACCCTGAAAAACTTCGGCAAAGACAAGGCAAAGCAAATCGTCTGCTGCAACCCTGATGGCTATGTGATTGGAGATGCCATCTTGTTTGGGCATAGCGATGAAAAAGTCAGCATTGTTGGGCGCCCATCCGTACCGAATTGGGTGCACTACCAAGCCCAAAAAGGTAATTACAATGTTAAAGTAACCCGCGATGAGCGCACCGTTAGTAATGATGGCTCACGCCTCATTTATCGCTATCAAATCCAAGGCCCCAATGCACTTGCTTTGATTCAACATGTCCATGAAGGGGAATTTCCAAACATCAAATTCTTCAACTTAGGAGATCTAAAAATTGCCGGTAAGAAAGTTCGCGCATTGAACCACAACATGTCTCGCATGGGTGGCCTAGAGCTTCACGGCCCGGTTGAAGACAGAGAGATCATTCTGGAAGCACTGCAAGCAGCTGGACCACAATTTGGATTAGTCATGGGTGGTAGTCGCGCCTATTCAACCGTTTCGCCTGAAAGCGGCTGGATCCCTTCGCCCATGCCAGCAATCTACAGCGGCAAAGCCATGCAAGCTTATCGAGAATGGCTCAGCGATGAAGGTTTCGAAGCCAATGCTTCCTTAGGTGGTAGCTACTACTCAAACAACATCGAAGATTATTACCAAACCCCATGGGACCTGGGATACGGCAAGCATATTAACTTTGACCACGATTTTATCGGTAGCGATGCCCTAAAGAAACTGGCGGATCAACCACATCGAAGAAAAGTCTGGCTAAAATGGAATGATGAGGATGTACAAGCAGTCTTTAAAAGTCAGCTTGGGCACGGAGATCGCTTCAAATATATGGAGGTGCCCAATGCCTACTACTCGACTTTGCCCTTCGATAAGATCCTGCTCGATAATGCCTTGGTAGGACTGTCCACTTATACCGTATACACCGCAAATGTGCGCTGTTGGTTCTCGCTAGCCATGGTGGATGAATCCATCGCTGATGGCACCGAGCTTACAGTTGTTTGGGGAGAAGAAAATGGCGGATCACAGAAACCAAATGTCGAGCGCCATGTGCAAACGAAGATTCGGGCAACCGTATCCTATGATCGCCTCAATGAAGACTAAGATGCGTCAGATTCGATTAGTCGCCAGTTGCCCCGACCAAGTTGGCATTCAAGCTCGTGTTGCGAGTTTGATTGCTCAACAAGGCGGAAATATTACGTCTTCCCATCAATATACTGATCAGCGTCATCAACAGTTTTTCATGCGCTACAGCATCGATTATGATACGACGCATTCGATGTTCGATAATTACGAAGCTGCATTTGAGAGCTTAGGGGTAACGCTCGGCATGCAATGGCGCGTAGTCGACGCCCATCGCAAAAAGCGGGTGGTTATGCTGGTCAGTAAATTCGACCATTGCTTAGCTTATTTGCTGCACCGCTGGAAGGTGGGAGACCTACCCATTGACATCCCGTGCGTCATCTCCAACCACGAGGCCCTACGTCCATTAGTCGAGTGGTATGGCATCCCCTATCACTACGTGCCGGTACCAAGAGAAGCGGAATTGAAGCAGGCTGCATTCGAAGAAACGGCAAATTTAATTAGAGATGCCAAACCCGATACGATTGTGTTGGCTCGCTACATGCAGATATTTCCATCATGGCTGTGCTCAGAATATCCCCACCAGGTCATTAACATTCACCATAGTTTCTTACCTTCTTTCATCGGCGCCAAACCCTACCATCAAGCGGATGAGCGTGGCGTCAAATTAATTGGTGCCACCTGCCACTATGTGACAGCGGACCTCGATGCAGGACCGATCATCGAACAAGACGTGGTTCGCGTGCACCATAGTGATCGTATTGAAGACATGATGCGACACGGAAAAGACATAGAAAATACCGTGCTGGCTCGTGGCTTAAGGCTACACCTAGAAGATCGAGTCATTGTGAACGGTCATAAAACTATATTATTCACCAACTAACTCGCTACTGATGAAAACAAATCTCTCACAACAAAAATGGACTTTAGAGATCGTGCCCGCACACGCCGATCAGATTCATGTATTTGAAAATTTAGTTTCTGAAATTTTTGTCACCATGATTCCAGGGACGTCAATCCATGCAAACCAAGCTGCTTTGTCGCAAGTGATGGATGCCGGATTCACACCCGTCCCTCACATCGCAGCGCGCAATTTTAAGTCTGAATCAGAATTATCCAGCTACCTCGAGACAGTCAAAGAATTAGGCATTAAAAAAGCGCTCATATTGGCTGGTGGTAATGCCAGTCCAGAGGGCCCATTCAACGATTCACTGGACCTGCTAAAAATGAATACATTTTTAGATGCTGGAATCGATACCATCGCGGTTGCTGGCCATCCTGAGGGCAACCCGGAAGATTCAAATCCTTGGTCAAGCCTAGAACAAAAATACGCCTTCGCTCGCAAAAATAAGCTCAATATGGAGATTGTGACGCAGTGGAGTTTTTCTGCAGAAAAAATGAATGCTTACATACAGGAGCTCCAAACGCGTAACATTGACTGCCCGATTTCTATTGGCATTGCGGGGCCAGCCTCCCTTAAAACCTTATTAAAGTTTGCCAAAGTCTGTGGAGTCAATGCGGCTTCAACCGTCATCAAAAAACAGGGATTTAAGATGGGCCGTTTGCTCGTTGCCAACAACCCGGATAGCTTCTTATCACAAATTGATGCGTCTGCAAACGTTCACATCTATCCATTTGGAGGTCTCAAAAAATGTGCAGAATGGCTCAAAAAGCATCAAAACGAGGCAAAGCTTAATTTGACCACGGTCTAGTCGGCTGGACTCTTAATTCAGCCCAGCTATTACTCAGTATAAACTCCATCCAAGCAGCACACTATGAAATTAATTGATGGTATCGCGACTTCTAATTTAATCATTCAAGAACTCAGCAATGAGGTTAAACAACTCCACGGGAAGCGTCCTCAATTAGTCTTTGTACGCGTGGGCGATGATCCTGCCTCAGTTTCCTACGTCAAAAAGAAAGAAAAAACAGCTGCACGCATTGGCATCAAATCACAATTAATACGTTTTGATGAGAATGTCAGCCAAGCGGAATTATTTACAAAGATCGATGAATTGAATGCCGACCCAGACATTCACGGCATCCTCATCCAAGCACCACTCCCAAAGCACATCAACGAGACCGCGACCTTCAACCGAGTCCTTCCAAGCAAAGACGTCGATGGCTTTAATACGGTCAACATCGGCAAACTCTGCCAAGAAGACAATAGCGGCTTCGTCGCCTGCACACCCGCCGGTATCGTCGAACTGATTAAGCGCAGTGGCATCGAAACCGAGGGCAAGCATGTCGTCGTTCTCGGCCGCAGCCAAATCGTCGGCAAGCCAGCCGCTCTACTGATGATGCAGAAGGCCTGCCCAGGCAATGCCACCGTCACCGTCTGCCACTCACGCACCGACGACCTGCCAAGTATCACCCGCCAAGCCGACGTGCTGATCGCCGCAATCGGCCGACCAAACTTTGTAACTGCCGACATGGTCAAAGACGGAGTCGTCGTAATCGATGTAGGTATCAATCGAGTGGAGGACAGTCGCAAGAAGCGCGGCTACCGTCTCGTTGGTGATGTCGAATTCGGGCCCGTTTCAGCCAAGGCCTCACACATCACACCTGTCCCGGGTGGCGTCGGTCCCATGACAGTTGCCATGCTAATGGACAATACGCTACGCGCCTTCAAGCGCTCGCTCTAGCAACATGTGGCCAGCATGACGGTTGAGCTTGTATCAAATAATGGCTTAGCGCAAAAGAGCCTCTCGAGCAGAACACACATTAAAGGCGCTTGCGCCATTCTTGTGGCTAGTTTAACCACCCCAAATCGACTAAAAACTGCTCACTGGCCTGAATCGTTTGGCGATAAGGCTTCCCTCCGTGTCTGCTATAATTAAAAAAGCCGTGTTCCATCCCGGGAAATATCATGACCTGGCACTTCACACCCACAGCATCTAATTTAGCCTTAAATTCGTGTGC
>Ga0213867_1001576_pt1 | contig 10179 bp, 12 predicted proteins | sample PICome_12_FD_160120 | JGI IMG/M metagenome (GOLD analysis project Ga0213867, IMG submission 160120) | Coastal seawater microbial communities near Pivers Island, North Carolina, United States - PICO540 | ecosystem: Environmental > Aquatic > Marine > Coastal | place: USA: North Carolina... | reverse complement strand
AAAGTGTGTTGTGTGTTGTGTTTCACGTATTTCACGTAATCACGTATCACGTACCGGTAGATATAAAGGTCGAAGTAAAATTTTTATGTATTTTAACCTTCGATTTTGTGAAAATAGCCTTGGAGTATTCCCCATCTACACTCGTACTCGTACGTCGTACTCAAAAACAACATGTCTGTAATCTGTAATCTGACATTGTTGAACGTACAACCAGTACGAGTACTGTAGACAAAGTCAAATACAAGTACATGTACCATAAACGCATAAACAATGGTTGCACATACATGTAATAGATTCGCATCATACATACATGTATGTGTATTTATTTCACGCACATGTACGAAGTACGGACGCAAAATGACAGAATGCAAAGACGTACCTGCTCGTGCATGCTTCGTAGGAGTTGTGCATCGTCGTCGCCATCACTCTAACAAGAGAGATATTTTTATGAAAAAAGAAGAACACGCACTTCACCCTCCAAAAAGCATACAGCAAATTTGACCACTTCAGGAATCTCCCTATCGATCCGTCTTTATATCTTAAAGGGACTGACAATCAAATTACTGGTCATCATAATTCATGTCCCCGTACACAGGAAGGTCTTCGATTGTACAATTGTATCCATTTTAACATCATGAGAACCATTTTGACACTGTTTCTAACGACCATTGCGCTTGTGAGCGCTGGTTGGATCGATCCAGACACGCCTGAGAAGGATAGGAATATGATAAGTCTTATTGATGGGTCCGTCTATAACTTGGTACGCATGTTGTTTTATTTTTGTAGATGGAAGGATCTGTTTTGATTTTATTGATGAGGTCGTTGTTTTTGCAAATACAGGTGATGTCGGACGAGTTTAATGTGCCAAATCGCACTTTTGCAGATGGAGATGATCCAATGTGGACGGCATTGGATAAGTCGGATGATGATATGTCTGCCGGCGGGGGTAGTCTGCACTTTTATAATTCATCGCGTGTGAGGACTGAAGATGGTTATTTGAAAATTAATACAAGGTACGTAGGTGTGGAATGAGAGTGAATCCTCGTATGGGTCGTTTGGTGTGATGGTGCCTCTCCATTCTTCGAGTGATTCAAATTCATTTTTATTGGCTTTTTTGGATAGACCGGAGAAGACAAAATGGACACATTATTATCCTCTTCAGAAAGAATATCATGATATCGAGACTTTTTTCGCAAGCGGAATGATTCAAAGTTGGAATAAGTTTTGCTTTGCGGGAGGAATTGTAGAAATTGAGGTAATTTTTCCAGGTATTCACAATGTATCTGGTCTTTGGCCGGCTATGTGGATGCTTGGAAACTTAGGTCGGGGAACATATGAAGCATCTACGAATAATGTTTGGCCGTGGAGTTACAATGTATGTAACAAAGAGTTACAACATGCTCAAAAGTTTAGTGCATGTAATGAACAGAACCATTATGGCCTTAATTCTTTCCAAGGACGTGGATCTACAGAAATTGATATTCTTGAGGTCATGTCTGGGAGCTCTGGTGGACTTCCTTCCACAGACCCGCCAATTGACCTACCGTATGCTTCCATGACGCTGCAAACTGCACCAGGGGTAAAAGAGAATAGACCATACTTTGGAGCACAGCCTAGATTTTACGCAACGAATGGAACTGATGGATACCCGCCTTCACCTGCACAGGAGTGGTACAAGGGCTTAGAATATATGGGAAATACAAGTTTAAATCCGTTTTTTTACGGGACATATTTAGGGGAAACAAAACCTGACGAGCCTGTGCAACGGACGAAGTTGGAAGCATTTCAGGCAGATGCAGTCAGTGCTATGTATCAATTGACAAAGTCTCACTATGAACGAAAGCATAAATTTCGACTGGAATGGCAACCCGGTCCAGGAGGCCGTCTTGATTGGTTTGGACAAGGCTACAAAATAAACGGTATGCCGATGATTAAAGTGATATCAGCTACAATATTATATCTCAATTGCATTTTTTTCTTTTATAGAGACTTACGCAGAAATTGGAGATGGAAATGGTAAAGATTGGATAAAGGCATATACGATTAAAGATGAGTCTTTAAATAACCTAATGGGAAGCAATATTCCTGCGGAACCATCATACTTAATCTTTAACACTGCCATCTCTTCAACTTGGGGCTTTCCGTACGATCCTCCACCGGAGTGTCGGCGATGTTACGACTGCAGTGATCCTAGTTGCGCATGTGCGATGCCAGTCGGATTTTGTGATATGCTGGATGACAATAAAACAGATTTCTTGATAAACTATGTACGCGTCTATCAAAGTCCTGACCCCGAAGCCCACTCTGGACTAAATCATTCACTTGGTTGTGACCTTCCACAGTACCCAACAAACGAATACATTCATGGAAACGAATACTTGTATATGAGGCAACCACCTTGGGGACTCGACGACAAACATCCTCTGAAACGAGTTCCTAGTGGGGGTGGGGCTTGCAAGAATGATATTGACTGTGGTGGTGATCAAAAAGGAAGTTGTGTCACTGCAATAAAGAACAAAGGTGTATTCTCAAGAGCAAATGATTACGTTGGTAGTTGTAAGTGCGAGGTAGGTTCAACAGGGCCACATTGTTTGGCGGCGGATAAGTATAATGATGTTCCTGGGGTATTTGAAACTAAGCAAAACAGTGACTTATTTCGGAAAATTGCATATATTTACCTACCAAGGGAAATAATCTTTTTGGCGATTCTGTTGTTAGTTACTTTTATCGCAGCACTTTCACAGCAAGTTTGGATTAAGAAAATAACCGGTGGTGCATATACTGGAATCATTCCAGCAACACCCAGAACCATGCGACGTCCGCAGTTCCTGGCTTCGGGGCAAGCACTGAATGACGAAGAAAAGAAACGACTATTGATTATAACAGGCACTTCTGTCTAAATTTTTCTTTGAAAACTATCTCGTCAGAGTTTGCTAATGGCTAAGACATTCTATGAAAAACAACGAGTAACTTTAGAACGACTCCTATGAAATTTCCATTGATTTGTGAGGCTTGTAGAGCATTGACTCTCAATATCGCTACTTTGGTCGGTTTGTGATCTTACGTATCCTGGTTTAGCTACCTAGAATTTCAGCATTAAAATAAATATCGTTCTAAAGGAGCATTTGTAGTGTGATGTTCTCTAAAATCATAAAAAATATCTGAGGATCAGTATCTTGATCGATGTTCAATGACGATGCCAATGCACGAGTACAAAGCAAAAGAGTTTTCGACATCGGTAGGACTCGAACCTACGCGGGATAAACCCAATCGATTTCTAGTCGATCGCCTTAACCGCTCGGCCACGATGTCTGTCACTCGAATTGCACTTACAATATATATAACTAACAAATTGGTTGGTCAATATTTACAGGTAGATCTATGGCCTACGGCCGACGGGCCTCGTATCTCGTATCTCTCTCGAGACTCGAGAGATCAACATACGTTCGATACGCCATGTTGGAGGTTGGAGATGATCCAGTAGAATAAACAACTTGCCAAGGTTTCAATTACAAGTCAACATATCCATTCAACATACACACTGACTAACCGATTAACTATCCTGTTTACTTCTATGGCTTTTAGCATTGGTGAATGTACAAAATGACTTATCCAAACAAAAGCGACGATGATCCTGTGATTATCGGTCCAGACTTGAACAGTTCTAGATCTGCCACGGACAAGAAACTTTACCGGCAAATTATGCTTGCAAATGGGCTTCGTTGTGTTCTGATTAGTGATACGATTGCATTACGACAGCAGGAAAATTCTCTCTTCGAACAGGAATACGAGTCGACAGAAGATGAGTCTTCTTCGGACGAATCAGAAAATAAGAAAGATGACAACAGTGACGAAGAGTCTGAAGAAGAAGACGACGAAGAAGGAACCGGATTACGTAACGCTGCCGCTGCGATGGTCGTTGGAGCTGGTAGTTACTATGATCCAGAAGAAGTTCAAGGTCTAGCTCATTTTCTAGAGGTAGGAAATATTTTATTGTCGTTAGCGGGCAATTTTGAGCTCATCAACACTGACTCTAATCACCTTCTTGACACTTTTTATTTTATACCGGTATACACAGCATATGCTATTTATGGGAACTAGCAAATATCCGGTCGAAAATGCGTACGATTCATTTATTAGCTCGAATGGAGGAAGTGACAATGCGTATACAGAATTAGAATATACACTTTATCATTTTGAGATCCCTCAAGGTAAGTTTCCATTCATATTGTTACAGAGTTTATTCTAATTTGATATTTTCAATTTTGCAGAAAAGTTTTTTGAGGCTTTGGACATGTTTAGCCAATTTTTTGTCGATCCTTTATTGTTGCCTGATGCAGTGGAACGTGAAATGAACGCTATTGAATCAGAATTTCAGCTCAACGTGAACTCGGATGGATGTCGTTGGCAAGAGCTCCTTTGTTTCAGTTCAAAAGTTTGCAAAGGAGAGCAACAGCATCCGTTTGGAAAATTTTCATGGGGAAATCTTCAAAGTCTTCGAGATACACCCTCCCAACAAGAGGTTAACGTTATGGACGAACTGCGGAGATTTTACGAACAAGTGAGTGATGTTGATTCTTTTATTGCTCAAAATTTTATACCCTCTCTCACTTGTATTTATCAGTATTACTATGCTGCAAATCAAAGACTAGTAGTTATTGGTGCATATTCTCTAGATGAACTCCAAAGTCAAGTTGAAAAATGCTTTTCGGACATCCCTGCCCAACCTCGACAAGAATCTACTTCTTTGAAAATAAACCACGTAAATCCTCTCTCATGGACAGACAGTCAATATTTACCGTCTATCGCAGCATTCGGGATGCCATTTCCACCCGAATCCCTAGCACGCATATATCGGATTGTTCCAATCAAAGAGAGGTATTATATTTCACCTGTACTATGCATTACCCCACTGCTACTATTTCTCACATTAATTCCACCTAGGCATTCGTTGTCAATTACTTGGCAACTCCCTCCTGCCCCGAAAAACAACTGGAAATCAAAACCAGAGCACATTATAAGTCATTTGTTGGGCCATGAGTCAAAGGGCTCTCTTTTGTCATCATTAAAAATGAAAGGGTGGGTTACTAGCTGTAGTGCTGGAATTAGCTCTGATGGTCACGACGTGAGTACAATTGCTGTCGTTCATATTCGCTTGAACGATATGCTCACTTTTTTTTCGATACCAAGGATGCGTCATCCCATAGGCTATTCAATATGTCTTTTGAGTTATCAGAAACGGGTATCGATCGTTACAACGATATTATATCTCATGTATACGTGTACATTGGAATGTTGCGTTTTTACTGCGAATCTGCTGATGGTCTACCCGATTTCATTTTCAATGAACTCAAAGCTACCGCAGAAGCGAGCTTTAAATTTGACGATGAACCCTCCCCTGAAGATTTGGTTGAAATCATTGCCGAAAAAATAGTCCCGATTAATGATATACCACCAGAAAGACTCCTTGATGCCGACGATTTATACTTTGAAAAAGACTACTCCGCAATCCAATTTCTATTGAAAAAGTTCTTTATTCCTAGCAACGCCCGATACGACATCGCCTCTTCTTCTTTTGGCGCAGCGCTATCTACCGATGATGACGCAATTAAGTCAGACAAGACGTTCCTTCCTTGTTCTCACTTCGATAACAAAGGATTTGCCCACCAGTTTTCAAATAAATCGGAACCGCCGCAAGTAGAGCCGATGTTTGGTACGAAATTTTGGTGTCACTGCATTCACGAAGATTTCCTGGCGCGGTGGACTCAAGATGCATCGCCATCATTGCCCCCATGCGAGTTTCAATTGGCTTTACCACCGGTAAACCCGTATGTTCCAGAATCATTTGATATCAAGCCTCTCCCGGATAGCGATCGTCATCACCCTCTGGTCAATTGTTCTCTGAAAGTTTGCGTTTCGGTTGGAAAGTCAAAGGTTGGACAAATGATGATATTGGCAATAGCGTCAAATATCTTTTCTGAGCACTCAGCTAATTTTTTCTTTATAGGCTTGGTTTCCAGCTACTTGCACAACTTATAATCACGCAAGACAGTCACTCTTACTTGTTTACGAAGATCTTGAGGAAGTTTGGCACAGTCTTGATATCAATGAAACTGACAATTTAGAATTGAATGTTGGCTACGAAGGTACTTTCGATAAGAAGAAAACCAAGTTTAAAGTCATAAGCCTCCCGACAGAACAAGGATGTACATTGCGTTTTGGAGACGACTCTGATTTCGACGTTGAAGATGGTCTCGCTTTTCCTCTTATCCCGCCTCCCCAAAGCGCTTCACGTCTGCCAAGGAAAATCGTCGATCGCAAGGTAGGAAGACATCGCTTTTGATTTTTTCATTTTTACCCTAACAAGTTTGTATTCCAATATTGTTTTCAAGGATCTGCAACTTTGGTTTTTGCAGGATCGAAAGTTTTGTCGACCGATTGGAGAATTTCGAATGCGTGTAATGTGTGCAGATGCTAACAAAACTCCTCTTAATCGGGCTGTCCAGCAACTATTCGTAGCACTTGTTAGAGATGGTAAGTTGAGTCCTAGGATTAAAAACAATTTTCTTTCAACACGATAACTCTTCCTTGTTTGGTCCACAGCACTTGTTGAAACGACTTATCTCGCCGAAGTTACCGAGCTTAGTTCAAGCATATCCTCTAACGACGTGGGCTTCACCATTCGAGTCTATGGCTTTGATAATAAGTTACTGGATTTGGTGAAACAAATTTTGAAAACATGCATGCTATTTCGTAATCGAGCGAAAATGAAGTCTCTACCAGATGGTATAAATGACGATAGGTTTGATGCATGCTTAGAAACGCTGAGACGAGCATATCGAAATGATTCACTGAAGGCAAAATCGCAAGTTTCTACAATACGATTACAGTGTATTCGGAAGAATCTATGGTCTGCTCATTCCAAATTAGAAGCATTAAACGAAATTACAATTACTAAGTTCAACTCAATTCTAGATGAGAACTTAAAGTACACCTCTGTGGAAGCATTTCTGCACGGTAACTTTAACGAGGAAAACGCGTCATTGGCGGAGTCAATTATCGTGGATGCGATGCAGAGTTCGAGTATGACGGGAGGACTTCGCAAATATTGGCCTTACCAAGAAGTTTTCAAAGTTCCTTGTATCGACAACAATTTATCGATGGTCCTTCCAACTAAAAATTTTCAAGAACCAAATACTTCGGTGGAAGTTTATTTTCAAATATCAAAGGACGACGCGAAGACAAGAGCAATCATTGACCTGATTAATCACATATTATACGAGCCAATGTATGATCAGTTGCGTACTAAAGAACAATTCGGATACGATGTAGGTTGTGGTTCAAGATGGACTTTCGGTGTAATTGGGACTTGTTTTAAGGTAACAACCTCAAACAAAAGCGCCGACGAGATTGTTTCTAGGATAGAAAAGTTTCTCCAAGATTATCGTAACGATTTAGAGAATATGCCGAAGGAGGAATATCTCGGAAAAGTAATTGGGTTAGCAAAGTCGAAGCTTCTGATGAATGATTCGTTAGAGGAAGAATGTTCCTCATTTTGGGATAAAATAATCGAAAGGACCTATAATTGGGAGGAAAATCTGGAAGATGCTATCCAATTGCGAGGCTTAACGAAGGCGGATGTAATTGAAGCATACGAAAAGTACTTCTTACCAATGCACGGCGGCACTGCGAATAAGCGTCGTCGCCTCGTTATTCAAGTCATCGGAGTTAACGAAGGACCCGCGTCAGATAACCGACCTGTCATGAGCCCTGACATTGTTCCTGCTTTCATCGATGATACCGTGAAAAGCGTACATGAATCTTCTAGATACCAAACTTGGGGAAAGCTTTTTAGCTGAAACGCCGAATGAAAAGAATAAAAGTCGCTTTACGATCTCTTCTATACTTTGCAAAGAAAATTTCTGAGGTAACTATTCATCCACAAATTCCGTAATTACAGCCGCCTTTTTTGTGAACATTTTTCAAATGACAGCGCGAAATGAACAACGTATTTCGTTACTATGCGTCTAGTTTACGAATTAGGTAGTCTATAAATATCAACTTAGTTTCCAAGTACAGTACCTAGCTCAATTGCACCAACACCAAACGCAGCCGCCGCAGCTACTCCAAGAAAAAGAGACGAGTTCTCCGAAGATTCAGGTAGTGCAAATTTCTCCGACGATAAGAAATCAGAAATCAGTTCCGCAGTTTTTTCAGGTTGCTCCAAGTGAGGAACATGTCCACATTCTTCAACCCATTTCAATTCTGCATTAGGCAAAGCTTCAACAAACTTTCAAAGAGCATAGGAATGAGAAATCTTGAATGAACTTAAATACTTGTTTGATAGCACTTACTTTGTTAGCGAATTCGTTGCCATCCAAAATTGTATCCTGTCGACCCCAAAGTACGAGTGAAGGCATGTCTATTTTTGATACCTTCTCTGATGGCGAAAAGCCCCCAGCTAGCATGAAGGAGACAAGAGCATCAGACCAACCATCTCGTAAACAATGTAATCGACCAACTTTTAATGCATCCTCTGTGGCGTAAGCTTCTTTGTCAAAGTATGACATTTGGTTTGCAGAACTTCTGAGAGGCACACTCTTAAGAACTTGTACACCTAGTTCCGCCAATGGTTTAGGAAGCATTGCCATGGGACCTAATCATGAATGAAGGTGAGATTGTATAGTATTGTATTGTGTTGTGTATATCATCAAGTGTTGTCATTCCTACCTACGCCATCCACAAAACCTTGTGCATCAATCATAATCGCAGCGCTGGCAGGAGAAGCTTCGCTCGCAGCAAACTCAATTGCGGCAGCTCCACCTAACGAAGCACCAGCAATGGCGCATGCTTTTCCGTCTCCAACAACATCCCAAAATCCTTTCAATGCTTCCACCTTTGAAGTAGCACTAAAACTCTCTACATCTTGCAACTGTGTGAAACCCCATCCCAATAAATCAACAGCATATACATCAATTCCAAGTGCTGCCAGTTTCGGTCCCAACCGACGATATTCCAAACAACTACTGTCAAACCCATGAATGAGCACGAGCGGCAACTTTCCTGGAGCCGTACTCGATCCGTATTCTTCCGGTTTCCACTGAATATACGAAATATCTACACTTTCATTCTTTGAAACAGAAGTCGGTACGGGCACGGCTACTCGCTGAATCTTATCGGCAGCTTCCTTCAAGGCAACTTCTGAAATATCGGACGTGTCTGGTTTGTAGAAGGATGGCGATTTCGGCGGAGCAATGGCGCTGAAACCATTTGCTGTTCCAACAAGTAACAGTAATGTACCCAATGATAACCGATAAATCATGACGACTCAACTCTCCTCAACTCGACCCTTTTGTGTATTTTGAAATAAGTGTTGTTTGTCATAAAAAAGAGAAAAAAGAGGAAAAAAAGGAAACCTTCAAGTTCTACACGTACGAGATGTTACACACACATACTTGGTCCACAGTTATCTCTACGTGCGGGTCAATAGTCAACACCAATACGAGCAAGCGAGGTTTTAAGAATTCGCGTTAGCTTTAAATACGAACTTCCAATGACTCAATTATGCCTGCTTACGCACTCTAAGCGACACGCCTTTCCTTCCAACAAAGAATAACAAAACTTTTCCTTCGATTGTACAGGTTTTGCTAAGAGGGTGCATTCTTTATGCCGCGTCTCTTGAGTGTTATTTGGATCTAGCACGATCTCAGCACGAATTTGCCTTCCCTTTTCCCATCATAAATTTCTGACGTTGAATAGAAGAGATGAAGATCCATCCAGCAGCTTTGTTCATCCTTGGATCGTCTGTTACAGATGCATTCATCACGAATCGGGTAACTCCAACAAAGAACATCCATCAAAATGATGTGAGAAGAAATACGGTGCGTTCAGTTGCTGCAGCTCCTTCGGCATCATCTGAAAGTTTGACGGAATATGATGTGAGGAATCGGTTGTCGTTTCGTGAGTTGCAGAAGGCATGTCGTGAACTTGGTTTGGATAGCAGTGGGACGACGTCGGTGCTCAAGGCGAGATTGTTGGAGTCGGTAGGGTCTGTTGAGGAAGCTGCAGAGGAAATAGCGGATATACCGGAAAGTGAGGTGAGTGAACTAATTAATGAGAATTTGTTTGTCTTATCATGTGAATACAATTATGGTTTATCAGAGTTGTAGAAAAATTTTG
>Ga0213867_1001575_pt1 | contig 10185 bp, 6 predicted proteins | sample PICome_12_FD_160120 | JGI IMG/M metagenome (GOLD analysis project Ga0213867, IMG submission 160120) | Coastal seawater microbial communities near Pivers Island, North Carolina, United States - PICO540 | ecosystem: Environmental > Aquatic > Marine > Coastal | place: USA: North Carolina | collected... | reverse complement strand
GGTGGTGCTCTACACCTCGGCCAACCTTTTGGTGAAGGCCTTGGCCGTCCTTCCTACGCCACAACTGGTCTTTTTGCGGAGCGCCATCAGCTTTGCCTTCTGTGCTGTGTGGATTTGGCGCCAAGGGGATCCACTCCTCGGGCACAACAGAAAGTGGCTCGTGTTGCGCGGCGTGTCAGGGATGATTGCCTTGACTTTGTTCTTTCACACCATCCGGCACATCCCGCTGGCGAGCGCAACTGTCATCCAATACCTCTCCCCCATTTTCACGGTGCTGCTGGCCATTCTCTTTGACGGTCAGCGCATCCGACCACACCGCTGGCTGTACTTCGCAGCCGCTTTTGGCGGCATCTTGGTGGTCAAGGGATTCGATCCGCGCGTCTCGTGGCTGTATCTGGGCATGGGCCTCGGCAGTGCTTTGCTGGCCGCCGTGGCCTACCTGGCGACCATCAAGTGCCGGGAGACAGACACACCCGTGGGTGTGGTCACCTACTTCCACATGATTGCCACGCCCATTATGGGTACGTGGAGCGCCACTGTATGGCACCCCATGACCTCTGCTCAATGGATGATGGCCCTCGGCATCGGGGTGCTGTCCCTCTTGGCTCAAGTGGCGATGACCAAGGCCTTGCACTTGGAAGACGCGGCCCGTGTGATGCCCTTCAAATATTTCGGCGCCATCCTCGCCCTCGGCATGGCCTGGTTCCTCTTCGACGAAAAAATCACAGGTTGGGCGCTGGTCGGCATCGGCATCGTGCTGGCGGCCGTCACCGCCAATGCCATCGCCGGCCGCAAGAAAATCAGCGCACTGTGACCCGACGGGTGTGCAGGATGTCGCCCCCTGGGGTGCGTTGAACCACCTGAATCAGATAGCTGCCCGCAGGACGCCCATCGGTTCCGAGCATGAAGCGCTCGGCACCCGTCCAGCGTGTCTGTCCCAGTAAGCGACCCGTCAAATCCAACCAGCGCACTTCGGCACCAGCGAGGGATCCTCCAGAGAAATTCAATACCAGGGACTCGCCCGCCTGCACGGGGTTAGGGTTGACCTGGAGCACAGAACCTGCGAGCACGCCACCGATTCCATTGACCGTGGTGCATGGATCGACGAGGTACGGCACGGCATTCTGGTACATGCTGTTGACCACCTCCGTGATACCGTTGATGCAAAGCTCCGTTGCGGGGGCTTCAGTCCAGTATATGCGGCAAAGTGTCGTCCACTCGTAGTGCTTGGACATGGATGCGTTTTCGTAGCTCAAACCAATGACAGTGTTGCCCCCCAAGGCGAACTCAGGCTGGATCATGTACTCAATCGGGTCAACCATGCTGACCACCTGTTGAATGCCACAGCTCACATCGAACTGGTACCCCAAAATGCGGTTGTGGGGATTCAGGACCTGGACATCAAAGAAGCCCTGCTCCCAATTGACCTCCCCCAAGGAAAACCAGACGCTGTCGTAGGGATTGATCACATGGGGTGCGGGGAATTGACACTTGTCGTGGAAACCGGCGCTGTCCGGGTGGTCATGCGCCATGTCCCAAAACTGGCAACGCGCCATGAGGGCCGCGTCTGAGACTGTTAGTTCGCCATCCTGGTCCAAGTCGTTGCAAGGCATGGGGGTCAAGTCGTTGCCCAGGATGCCGTCAACATAGGCTTCTGCATCGGTCAAATCCTGGTCGGCGTCGAGGTCGAGGTCGCCCATCAAGGCCGTTCCGCCGCAGTCTCCCATGCAGTCCATTTGGGCTGTGCCGTATGCCTCGCCGTTGCAATCGACGAGCTGGTCACAATCGTCCCACACTTCGACCGCCAATTCTCCTGAGGAGCGGTCCATTTGGATGCAGACGACCCCCCAGTTGTTTTCGTAGTCGTTTTCCTGTCGCCCGAGGGCGTCGGGGCTGTAATCCCAATTGACCCGCACCACCAAGTGGTACACCCCGTCTGGAATGCCTGTGACGTCAATCCACTGACAGGAAAGGCCCGCCCCATAGATGTCGCCACAATGGGCAGAAATGCCCATGTTGCTGCAGCCGTACTGAAAAGTACCGCCATCGCTGCACTCGAGGTCCATGACGCAGAAGCCGTTCTTGAAGCCGATGGGCAGCATCTGGCCGTCCATGGTGAACAGGTCATACTTCGCATAGCCCTTGTAGTGCCAGTGGTTGTGGCAATCGCCCCACTCGAACTGCTCGGTCGTATCGCTTTGGGCGGTGGTACCGATGTAGTAATCGATGTCGCCAATGTTCTTGATGTGGGTCGTGAAGCGGACGAGCTCACGCTCGCCATAGCCGTTGAGACACCCCTCTACGATGTAGCAGTTGTCCTCGTCCACCATCATCGTCTCGGCCTGCAGGCTGTTCTCGATGGCGCTTTCGACCACCATGAGGTCCGGACCAGTGCACAGCGGGTCGCCTGGATAGATGCAGCTGCCGTTGTCGACTTCTGCGGCAGGATTGTAGTTACAAGCGGTCTCATCCATACAGCCCTCTGCGGGGCCGCCATAGGCGAGCGTCCAATCAAAACCACCGCAATCGCCTGCAAGGTTGGCGAAGCGCACCCAGTACGTCACGCCTCCTTCGAGCAGGACATAAAGCTGGGCACTCTCCTCGTTGTCTTCGCAACTGCCCTGATTGTCATCGTAATAGATGGATCCTTCGTTGGTGTCGTCGAAGTTGTTCATGTTGCAGTAGTCGTAGACCCAAAGCCGTGTATCACAGCCTGAACCACAACTCGACAAGGCGTACATGCCGTTTTCGGCAGGGGTAAACGTCCACCACTCGACATTGCCCGTGGCAGAGACCGTGATCGGATCGTCTCCCAGGTTGAGTTCAATGGCCTCATTGCAGGTCCAACCTGGGGGACAATCAATGGCGTGGGACTGGCCAAATCCATAATTGCCGCTGCCTTCGACCAGCATGTCACCATCTAGCCAAACCTGATAGAACGCATCTCCAACGAGGCCATCGCCATAGGTGTCGTTCATCGTGAAGACCATACAGTCTTCCCAATCGGCGGCATCAATACAAAAGGTGTAGAGCGTATCAGCGGCATTCTGCACGTCTGCTTCCAACAGCAAATCGCCATCGCCATTGGTCAGGACCCAACTCATCTCGCCCGGCCAGGAGTCCGGAGCAATCACCACTGAGAAAGTGTGTTGACCTTCTTCACAGGGCTCTTGGGCCGCCCCAAAAAGAGGCGCAAAAGCAAACAGAGAAAACAGGAGGCTGACGCGGATTAGCATGCGTTGAATTTACCACACGAAGCGTTGTGTGGGAAACATGGTGGACCTGAAGCTATGGCCGCCTTCAACGCACGCCGAGGTGTGTTATTTTTGAGGTTGCAAACGAAGCACCATCATGGGACACGATCACCACGACCACTCAGAAGCCGAGCAGAACGAAATCGGAGGACCCGTTGTCCTCGCCCTCTTTTTGTTTGCGGTTGTCATTACGGTCATCTACTTCCTGAGCTGACCGACCGGAGGCTTACTGCCCCCCTGCTTCCATCTTCTGTCGGCGCTCCTGCATGCGCTCCAAGGAGCGCTTCCTGAATTCCTCACGGACTTCTTCTTCACTCCGTTCTATGCCCTTGCCCATTCCCGTGCCAGGGCCAAATGGGCGCCAGGCGGGACTCAGGTTTTCGGGATCCCTTTCCGTCAGGGTCATCTCCTGGACCAGGTGTGACGCACCCGCATAGATATCGGTCACCCACAACACGTAGCGGATATCCACCATGATATTGCGACAGCGTTCCGCATCGAAGCGCACGTCGCTCATGGTGCTTTCCCATGTGCGGTCGAAATTCAACCCGATGAGGTCTCCTGTGCCGTTGATGGCTGGAGACCCTGAATTGCCGCCCGTGGTGTGGTTGGATCCAAGGAAACACACCCGCAGATTGCCCTCGCTGTCTGCATAAGGCCCGTATTCTTCTGCACGCAGCTTGGTGACGAGGCCCTCAGGCAGGTCAAACTCAGCGTCGCCAGGAACGTACTTATCCAGCACCCCACCGGCGGTGGTATAGGGCTTGTAGGTGACCGCATCGCGGGGCTCACTGCCCTCCATCATGCCGTATGTCAACCGCAGCGTGCTGTTGGCGTCAGGCCAGAACGTCTGCTCGGGATAGACCTCGGATAGAGCGCGGAGGTATCGGCCCATGTTTTCCTCCATGGCGGACTGAAGCCGGCTGTATTCGTCGCGGACTTTCCCCCAATAACTGTCGTTGGTTTGTCGCGCCCATTCGATCAAGGGGTCCTTGGCGCGTTTTTTCAAAGCCTTGCGGTCACGGGCCTCGAGCAAGGCCATGAACTCATCGCCGTCGTCGAGGATGCTGCCTTCATATAGGTCCCGCGCAATGTCGCTGGCATCCTTCTCTGCAGAAAGTGCCCAAGTCGCGGCCGCCACGTCGGGCGCAAACCCATCGGGCAAGGCGTCCATATAGAGCGGAAAGACCGCGGCAAACACCTTGCGGTCCACTTCCGCCCTGTAGTCGGGATAGAACCCCTTTGCCGCTTCCAGAACTTCTCCTGCGCGCGCATTGAAAATACTGTCTGACAACGATTTATCTGCCGCCACCTCAAGTACATCCCCAACCTGTGCGGCCCAGCGTAAAATCTCCGGCCCGTAGTAAAACCACTCGATGAACAACGACCGCGCCTCGAGGTAAGGTCGCAATGCCTTGAAGTCTTTGCTGAGGTCGCCCACTACTGTGCTGTAATCGTCCAAACCACGCTCACGCACCGCTTTTGCGAGGGCGATTTGGGCCTGTCGCTTTTCCGCTACGGCTCCGAAATCAATCAAGCCCTCATTCTGGCCAATCCACTTTTTCCAGGCATTGGCGATGCGGCTTTGTTTGGCGGCATAGGCAATGCGGGTGCCATCATCGGCCCGCATGGCGCTGTTGATCACCTCCAAGCTGGCGGTGCGCATTCCGATCCGGGTCGGGTTCAACGTTTCGATCAAGTGCTGCACCTGGAGCGCAGGGATGTACCGTTCGGTGCGCCCGGGAAATCCAAACACCATGGTGAAATCCCCCTCTTCAACGCCATGCATGGATACGGGCAAATGGTGCGCTGGATCCAGTGGAATGTTGTCCTCGCTGGGCTCCGCGGGAGCACCATCCGGACCACTGTAAATCCTGAACAATGAGAAATCGCCTGTGTGACGCGGCCACACCCAATTGTCAGTGTCGCCGCCAAACTTGCCGATAGAGCTCGGTGGAGCGCCCACCAGGCGCACATCCTTAAACGTCCGTGTGACGATGAGGAACTGTTGGTTACCATACAGAAAATCCCGCACCACGGCGTCATGGTCCGTGCCTTCCGTAGCAGCCGTAGCCAACGCTTCGCGCTTGGCTTTTTCGGCGTCCTCCCCTTCCAACCGCGCCTGCTGTACGGCCTCGGTCACGTCTTCGATCCGCACGATGAACATGGCCGTCAGTCCAGGATTTGTCAATTCTTCTTCCATCGACATGGCCCAGAACCCATCCTTCAAGATGTCGCGCTCCAAGCTGCTGTGCGATTGGATCTGTCCATAGCCGCAGTGGTGATTGGTCAGCAACAGTCCCTGATCGGAAATCACGCTGGCCGTGCAGCCGCCACCAAATTGGACGATGGCGTCCTTGAGCGAACTCCGGTTGATGGAATAGATGTCTTCTGCGGTCAATTTCAGGCCCATGTCCTGCATGTCGCCCTCCACGGCCTTGAGCAAGGCCGGAATCCACATTCCTTCGGTGGCTTGTACACTGAAGGTCAAGCACACAGCCATTAGCGCACAGGTCGCCTGACGCGCTGCAGCGCTGGCGGTTTTCCAAATTGCAATCATGCCGGCAAATTAATGCCCCTTGGCCGGCCCATCACCGGTCTTGTGATTTGGGGTTATCTCCAGGCTTCGAGGGCCTGCAAAACGCGACTGAGATCACCGTCGCCAAAATCCAAATGCGTCACCCAACGCACCTTGTCCGGCCCAAATGCCGAACACAGCACCCCCTCTTGTCGTTGGGCTTCAACCAACTCTGAGGCTGACCTTCCGTTGCTCAACTGCGCGATGACAATGTTGGTCTCGACGGGAGCCACATGGGCAATCGAAGGGTGGTCCGAGAGCAACTGCCCGATGCGCTCGGCGCGCTGATGGTCTTCCTCCAGCCGGTCGAAATGGTGTTCAATCGCATGCAATCCGGCCGCTGCCAGGATGCCCACCTGGCGCATGCCGCCGCCCATGACTTTCCGAGTGCGGTGCGCCTCCTCGATGAAATCCCGGGTTCCCAGCAGCACCGAACCCGCCGGAGTCCCCAATCCCTTGGACAGGCAGAGTGATATGCTATCGAACATCTGGCCATAGCGCCCCCAGTCCTGTCCGGTTGTCCTCAGTGCATTCCACGCACGGGCCCCGTCAAGGTGAAAAGGCAACCCAACAGCCCTGCTCGCATCGCTGCCTGCTGCCAACATCTCCAAGGACTGCACAGCCCCTCCGCCTTTGTTGACCGTATCCTCTACACACACCAAGGCCGTGCGCGCAAAATGACTGTCGGCAGGGTTCACCTCTGCCTTGATCACCTCAGAAGGCATGGCGCCACGGGGGGCATCGACGAGGCGCACACTGGCACCACTGTTGCGGGCAATCCCACCCCCTTCATAATTGTAGATGTGACTCAATCGGTGACAGATGACCTCATCGCCTGGCGAGACGTGGACGTTGATGGCGATCTGATTGGCCATGGTCCCCGAAGGACAAAAGAGCCCCGCCTCATGTCCAAATCGCTCAGCGAGCTCCGCCTGTAGCCGGTTGACGGTAGGGTCCTCCGCATACACGTCATCCCCGGTTGGCGCCGCCATCATGGCCTTCAGCATCGCCTCTGTGGGACGGGTTACGGTATCGCTTCTCAAGTCAATCATGGTTCGAAAGCTGCTTAGAAATGCGGTGTCACGAATCAGTTGAGCTGCAAGCGCAGGGAAATTTGGGTACCCTTTGCCCGCCACAGGTATTGACCCGGCGCCAATCCATCGGTTGGAAGTGCCAAGGTCCATGCTCCAGCACTCAGTGGATTGCGGCCTTGCTGCACGGCCCTGCCCGCAAGATCAATGAGTTCCCACTCTCCGTCCCACCGCAGGGAAGGCGCCTCCCACTTGAGGTTCCAAGTTCCTTGACCTGAGACTGGATTGGGAAAAGCCGCCAAGCCTGCACTGCCGCCAAAAAGGTCTCCGATTCCAGTGGTGCAATCAAAAATGGTCAAGAAAATGGCATCCGAGTGGGAGCATCCGAATTCATTGGACGCTTCCAGCACAATGGGATAAGTGCCCGGTCCCCATTCGGACCCGTTGACGATGATAAACTGATCAATGCTGCCCGTACTCCAGAGGTATTCCAACCCGACCGGGCCCGATAATATGACCTGCTCATCTTCACAAAAGGTGGTGTCAGGTCCTAAGCTGAAGGCAAAGGCGTCGTCGTTGGCCTCAATGCTGAAGCTCTGGTCTTCTTGGCAGCCATTCCCATCTTCCATGGTGAACGCGTATTCACCCTCAGCCAAGCCCTCAATGACCGCGCCTGTGCCGAGCTCACCCGCCTCGCCGAACCATGTGATGGTATAAGGCTCCGTGCCCCCCTCAACGGCCAATGACGCTGAACCATCTGCAAGCTCGGGGCACAACGGCGGCACCACTTCAAGGTTGGTGGAAATGGGAGCCGGTTCGGTCAAGGTCACGGTATGGACCAGGCTCCCCCCGCAATTGGATACTACGACGGCGGAATAGGTTCCCGCAGTCAGCCCACTGATCTGCTGGCCTTCTCCAGAGAACCCATTGGGCCCGACCCAAGCAGCGGTAAAACCTGAGCCCATGCCCACAGGATTCAGTACGATGGTGCCGTTGGGGTCTTCCTCCTTGCCCAAAGCGCAAGAAAGCCCTCCTGTGACGCTTGTGATGACCTCCTCCGTGTCTACAGACTCGATGAATATGCCCGCCGTCCCCCTTGAACCGTACCAACCATCAAGTTGAATCAGGTAAGTGACGCCACTGTCAAGGCACCCGGTCCAAAGCGCACTGGAATAAACATTGCCGGGTCCGCAGCCTCCGGGAATGTCGTCGTTGGCCCCCATCAAAGTGTAAGACTCAAAGTCGCCGCAATCCTCGACTGCCCATAGGGCCAGTTGGGTATCAAAATCTGTGGAGTCCGTGCAAGAAGAGATCCTGCAGTTCCCGGATGTCGCCTCGAAAGAAAGCCAAGCGGAAGCCCCTACACCTCCCTCGCACCACCCTCCTGCAATTTGGCAGGCATACACTCCCGGAAAGTCTGGAGGTCCTGGCTCACCGAGAGATGCCGAGCAGCTGTCATTGGACAACACCACAACCTCACCATCGACTTCAATGGGCAGGGCACCACAGGGAGAATCGTACACTGGGAATGCCGACTCAAAAGGGTCAAATTCCCATGAATTTCCCCCTCCAGTCCCCTGAAACGCATGGTGGATGACGCCGTCAAGGCGAATTTCAAAGTAGGTCCCGCCGTCTCCATAGCTGTCTACATGGTGCAGCGTGACCACCTCTCCTGGGGCAGCGCACAAGGAGTCAATGACGAATGTGGCATTGGAGGCGTACTCGCCCGCTGGAGCCTCGGGGTCGCCGTCACCGCTGCACCCCACGCCAATGGCATTGCCACCCCAAGCGAGCGTATTGGTTCCGCAAGGCGTTTCCGCCGGCGTTATCTCCCAATACACCTCGTAACCCCAATTGTCGGTGTACACCACCATTTCAAAGGGGCTTTGTCCATCTGGACAGACTTGAGCAGCAACGAGGCTGGACGCAGCCAACAGACCGACCCCCATGAAGAACTTGAGCGCTTTGGTTTTCATGGGGGCAAAATAGTCCATAGGCCACTGCACATGTAGTAGATTTGCGGCCCGATGCGCATTTTGCTCTCACCAGCCAAGACTTTCAGAAGTGGTGATTTCTCAGTGGATGCCGGTGCAAGCCAACCTAAGTTTGCCGACCGTGCTGCTGAATTGATGTCGTCGCTGTCCAAGGTGAAAGCCCCGGAATTGATGGCCCTCATGGACATCAGCGAGGACCTTGCCAACGACACCTTTGACCGGCACCACAATTGGGAGCAACCCTTCCACCCGGGCAATGCCCGCACCGCAGTGCATGCTTTTCATGGCGAAGTGTTTCGGGCACTGGGAGCCGAGCGTTGGAATTCAAACGACCTGGACCATGCACAGGAGCGTTTGCGCATCATCAGCGGGCTCTACGGCTTGCTCCGCCCACTCGACCTCATTCAAGAATACCGTTTGGAAATGGGGGGACGTTTTGTCCCCAAGGGCCAGGACAACCTCTACAGTTTTTGGGGCGACACCTTGGCTGAAGGCCTGGACGCGGAATCGGAAGACGACACCATTGTGAACTTGGCAAGCCAAGAGTATTTCAAGGCCGTGGACCGCCCTGCACTCGCTGGAAGGTTCATCCACGTCCAGTTCAAGGAACAGCGCGGCGATGCCTTCAAGATGATTGGGACCTACGCCAAGACGGCCCGAGGGCGCATGGCCCGATTCCTCATTCAGGAAAGGGTAGACCAACCCAGCGGAATCAAAGACTTCAACGAGGACGGCTACACCTTTCATCAGGCACTCAGCACTGAGTCCTCCTTCATTTTTACCCGGAACAACCAGTCCACATCATGAAACTCTACCCCGTACATAAGATGGTCCTCATGGCCAGCCTGATCCTCGCCCCAATGGCATGGACAGGATGCGCTGTGAATGGCCAGAACACCCCTACCCCCAACATGGAAAACAACAATGACTCCCTGAGCTACGCATTGGGCGTACTCTTCGCCACCAACGTGCAGAGCCAGGGCATCAAGGACTACGTTCCTGCTCAAATTGCACAGGCGTTTACTGATGTTCAGGCCGGCAATGCCGCCATGACCCCCGAGCAAGCCAACGAGCTGGTTCGCACGACCATGCAGGCGCAAGAGGCCAAGGCTGGTGAAGCCAACCTCGAGGCGGGCAAGGCCTTTCTCGCCGAGAACAAAGGCAAGGATGGTGTCGTAGAAACGGCCAGCGGATTGCAGTACCGCGTCGACCGTGAAGGTGACGGCCCAAGCCCTGACCAGAATGACCGCGTTACGGTGCACTACCACGGCACATTGATCGACGGCACCACCTTCGACAGCAGCTACGACCGCGGCCAACCTGCTACG
>Ga0213867_1001574_pt1 | contig 10185 bp, 15 predicted proteins | sample PICome_12_FD_160120 | JGI IMG/M metagenome (GOLD analysis project Ga0213867, IMG submission 160120) | Coastal seawater microbial communities near Pivers Island, North Carolina, United States - PICO540 | ecosystem: Environmental > Aquatic > Marine > Coastal | place: USA: North Carolina... | reverse complement strand
ACCCCTGAATCAAATCAAAGTCCTGTCCTTCAAGGATAAAGGTGATTGGATTCTCGAAACGAAATATAACATTGGTCGTAAAAAGACCGAAGTAACCGAATAAATAGAACGTCACCTTTCGTGCGTGACACGCTACATACGGAATATACGCTACAAAATGACGGGATTCACCACCCGTCTTTTTTTGTCTTCTCTTATAATTAGTAATGGATGCCGAAAGGGTCCACACAATCTAATCTCGCTTTAATAAGGAGAAGTACAAATGACTAACCTCGCACGTTACTACGCTGACGATCTTCCTGCGCTTCTTGAACGGATTACAAGGAACAGTATTGGGTTGGATGATTACTTTGAACGAATCTTCGATGTTCAACAAACTTCATCTAACTACCCTCCGTATAATCTGATTCAGTTAAATAATCATGAGTCACGATTGGAAATCGCATTAGCAGGATTTAAAAAGGAGGAAGTTCATGCTTTCACGGAGTATGGAAAACTTTTTGTCGAAGGGGAAAGGGCAGACACCGAATCCGAATCGACGTTTATCCACAAGGGTCTGGCTCAAAGAAGTTTTAAACGAGCATGGACTTTATCCGACGACACCATCGTCAAAGATGTCACCTTCGAAGACGGACTACTCTCAATCACATTGGGAAGAGTAGTTCCCGAGCACCATCAACGAAAGGACTATCTCTAAATAGAACTGAATATCGTCGGCGCAATGCCACGGGAGGTAACTGGCAAAATCCAGTTGACACCTCCCATTTTTATTGCTATAATGATTAAGGATTGAAGTATCGTATGTCTGTAAAACTTGTTTTGCTCAAGTCTGGTGAGCAAGTGATTTCTGATCTAAAGGAACTTGTCGCAGAAGATAAGATTTATGGATTCCTGTTTGAAAATCCTTTGGTGGTCAGTACCAATACTGGAAACATTTTGCTGACCGAGGACGGTATTCAGACACCAGATAGGTTAGATGTTCGTTTAGAGTCTTGGATTGCTCTGAGCGCAGATAAGAAAATGGTGGTGCCTAAAGATTGGATTGTCACCTATGTCAATCCGATCAAAGATCTTTTAGAAATGTACGAGGAATGTACCAATGGAGACGATGCCGATCAAGTGTCTTTTACTGAAGAATAATACTCTTCTGATCTCTCAGATTGAAGAGGTGATGGGGCAGATTGGTGAACCCGACTGTCGGTTGGTTAAACCATACATCGTAAATAGACCTTCACTTGAGATCGAAGACTGGTTGGATTTCACCAACCAAAATGATATAATGATTAGATCAGATGACGTTCTGACCTTTGTTGACCCCAAGGGTGAACTGCTTGACAAGTATTTGAAATCGATTGAATGAAGTTCTACACTAATGTTCAAATGGTCGGGGATCGGTTCCTTGTCCGAGGCTATGAAGATGGTAAACATTTCATGGTTCGGGAAGAGTACCACCCGACTCTTTTTGTGCCTTCTAAAAAACAAACCTACTATAAAACCCTAGAGGGTGAGTATGTTCAACCAGTTAAACCTGGCACCGTTCGTGACTGTAGGGAGTTCTTTAAGCAGTATGAGAACGTAGATGGTTTTGCCGTCTATGGTAATGAAAGGTATATCTATCAGTATATTGCTGACAAGTATCCAGAAGAAGAGATTAAGTTTGACATTAGTAAGATTCGTCTGCTGACCATTGATATTGAGACCCGTTCTGAGAATGGGTTCCCTGATGTCGAGTCTGCAGACCAGGAGATTCTTCTTATTACTATTCAGGACTACACCACTAAGGAGATTATCACCTGGGGTGTAGGTCCGTTCAAGTTGAAGCAGGGTAATCATTACTACAAGCAGTTCAACAATGAATATGACATGCTCTCTGACTTTAGTCAGTGGTGGGAAGAGAACATGCCTGATGTTGTGACTGGGTGGAATATCCAGTTGTTTGACATCCCGTACTTGGTAGGACGCATTGATAGGGTCCTGGGTGAGAAGAGGTGCCGTAGGTTCTCTCCCTGGGGTCTGGTGAGTCAGAAAGAACTGTTTATTAAGGGCAAGAAGTATAAGACCTATGACGTGGGTGGTATCACCCAGTTGGATTATCTAGAACTGTATCGTAAGTTCACTTACACCAACCAGGAATCTTATCGTCTGGACCATATTGCTTTTGTGGAACTTGGACAGAAAAAACTAGACCACTCTGAGTTTGATACCTTCCAAGACTTCTACACGAATGGGTGGCAGAAGTTTGTAGAATACAACATCATTGACGTAGAACTTGTTGACCGTCTGGAAGACAAGATGAAACTGATTGAACTTGCTATCACCATGGCATATGATGCTAAGGTGAACTATAACGATGTGTTCTATCAGGTAAGGATGTGGGACACGATCATTTATAACTATCTGAAGAAGAATAACATTGTTATTCCCCCCAAAAAGGATTCATCTAAGAGTGACAAATATGCAGGAGCATACGTCAAGGAACCGATTCCTGGAAAGTATGATTGGGTTGTGTCTTTTGACCTTAATAGTCTGTATCCTCACCTTATTATGCAGTACAACATCTCGCCAGAAACCCTCCTTGAGGAACGGCATCCCACTGCATCTGTTGAAAGGATCCTGAAGGAAGAGATTAACTTCGAGATGCACAAGGATTATGCCGTCTGTGCTAACGGTGCTATGTACCGTAAGGACGTGCGTGGGTTCCTTCCAGAACTGATGGATAAGATGTACGGGGAACGTGTCATCTTCAAGAAACGGATGCTTAAGGCAAAGCAGGAGTATGAGAAGACTCCTACCGAAGCACTTAAGAAAGAGATTGCGAGATGTAACAATATTCAGATGGCAAAGAAGATTGCCCTTAACTCTGCTTATGGTGCCATCGGTAACCAATACTTCAGGTATTACAAGCTTGCTAACGCAGAAGCAATCACCTTGAGTGGTCAGGTCTCCATTCGTTGGATTGAGAATCGGATGAACGAGTACCTAAATAAGATTCTCAAAACAGATAACAATGATTACGTTATCGCTTCTGATACTGATTCAATTTATCTACATCTTGGTCCTCTGGTTGACCGTATCTTTCCTGACGGAGTTTGTGATAAAGGGAAGGTCGTTGAGTTTCTCGATAAAGCTTGCCAAGATCAAATTGAGCCGTTCATTGATAAGAGTTACAAGAACTTGGCAACTTACGTTAATGCGTATGATCAGAAGATGCAGATGAAACGGGAGAACATTGCTGACCGTGGAATCTGGACTGCCAAGAAACGATACATTCTTAATGTTTGGAACAGTGAGGGTGTTCAATATTCTGAACCAAAACTTAAGATTATGGGCATTGAGGCGGTCAAGTCATCGACACCTGCAGCTTGCCGTGATATGATTAAGGGTGCCCTAAAGTTGATGATGACGGGCACCGAAGATGACATTATTACTTACATCGACAACTGTCGCAGTAAGTTTAAGTCACTTCCCCCCGAGGGTGTTTCCTTCCCAAGGACAGCATCCGACGTACAGAAGTACAAGAGTAGTAATAGCATCTATGTGAAGGGAACTCCCATTCATGTTCGTGGTGCTCTTCTCTTTAATCACCTTATCAAAGATAGGAAACTCACCAATAAATATTCTTTGATTGATAATGGAGAAAAGATTAAATTCTGCTATTTGAAAAGTCCGAATCCCATTCACGAGAATGTGATTTCTTTCATTCAAGATTTCCCCAAAGAACTTGAACTGAATAGTTATGTTGACTATGACTTGCAGTTTGAAAAGTCTTTTCTAGATCCCCTTAAAATCATCCTTGATGTTATTGGATGGAACGTTGAGAAAACCGCAAACCTTGAGATGTTCTTTTTATGAAAACCTACTCTATATTTCCTGAACCCGTTAGTGTATTCAAGTATGATGAGAACCCAAAGGTTCTGAAAAACGTCAGGAAGATCATTGAATCTAATGATCCCAGTGGTCAGCAAGATGGTAGGTCTTGGTGGATGAATGATGTCCTCAAGAAACCTGAGTTCAAGGGTTTGTCAGATTTTATTCTAGAGTCTGCCAATACCTTTGCTAAAGATGTTCTGTCTTACAAGCATCAGAATTTTATCATCTTAGATTCTTGGATTAACCTTTGCCATAAAGGTGGTTTTCAATACAGACATAACCACTCTAACTGTATTATATCTGGAACATACTATCCTAAGTTTGTTTCTGGCAATACTCCTATTGCTTTTCAGAAACAGTTTCTTTTGGATACTATGCCCTTTCCATATTTTCAAATCCAAAAAGATTATGAAAATCTGACAGAGTTCTCTTTTCCTGCCTGGGAGGTTACCCCAGAGTCAGGAGATCTTCTGCTATGGAATAGTCATCTTCCACATGGATATAATAATGAACAACTTGGGGATAGGATTAGTATTTCTTTCAATATGATCTCTGCCGAATTTAGTAGCGGCATTCACAAAATCAAGGTGGTAACGGAATGAAGGATCAGAATTCAATTGAAGACAATGAGACTAAGCAACAAAAGTGGAACAGGGGATTAGATCTTTTTATTGAGTCTGTACTCAAACCAGACAACGAACTGAGGCAATGTGCTCATAATCAAAAGTGCTATACCGAACTGTTGGATGTTCGTGAGAATGTGCTAGAATACTTACAAACACTGAGGTGGTACTGAATGGATTTGCCTATCGATGATAAAGAACTCGATACTATCGTAAAGGCAATGGCACTGGGAGGTGACACTGCACTATATCAAAAACTGAAACTGGTGAAAGAACTGCGTGAGCAGGATCTTCCCTATAAAAAAATTCTTCGTGAACAATACGGGATGGCAGCTTGATGGATTTTCTGAAAGACATTGTTAAAGAGATCGGTGACGACTATACTAAACTAGCAGCAGATATAGAAGAGAATGAAGAATTTGTTGACACAGGTTCGTACATTTTTAACGCACTTGTTTCAGGTAGTATATTTGGCGGTGTATCTCGCAATAAGATTACTGCTATTGCTGGAGAGTCTAGTACTGGAAAGACTTTCTTTTCTCTCGCTGTGGTTAAGAACTTTCTTGATTCTAACCCCGATGGTTATTGCCTCTACTTTGATACTGAGGCTGCTGTAAACAAAGGTCTTTTGGAAAGTCGTGGCATTGATCTCACCCGAGTGGTTGTGGTCAATGTGGTTACCATTGAAGAGTTCCGTGGTAAGGCACTCAAGGCAGTGGACATTTACTTAAAAAAACCTGAAGATGAACGTAAACCTTGTATGTTTGTCTTAGACTCTTTGGGTATGCTTTCCACTGAGAAAGAGATTACAGATGCCCTGAACGACAAACAAGTTCGTGACATGACCAAATCCCAACTGGTCAAGGGTGCCTTCCGTATGCTCACTCTGAAGTTGGGACAAGCAAACATTCCTATGATTGTTACTAACCATACCTATGACGTTATTGGTGCTTACGTTCCTACAAAAGAGATGGGTGGTGGTAGTGGTCTTAAGTATGCTGCTAGCACAATCATATACCTCTCAAAGAAGAAGGAGAAAGATGGAACGACAATCGTCGGAAACATTATCAAAGCTAAGACTGCTAAGTCACGTCTGAGTAAGGAGAACAAAGATGTGGAAGTACGTCTGTATTACGACGAGCGTGGTCTTGATCGTTATTATGGTCTTCTTGAACTCGGTGAGATTGGCGGTCTCTGGAAGAACGTCGCAGGTCGATACGAAATCGATGGTAAAAAGCTCTATGCTAAACAGATTCTCGCAGAACCCGAAAAGTATTTCACTCCAGAAGTCCTCCAAGCACTAGACGAAACGGCACAACAGGAGTTCTCCTATGGAGCTTCTGTCTGATTACGTCAGAGTATATGACGATGCTCTAGACCCAGAGTTCTGTAAGAAACTGATTAGTTTCTTTGAGGCAAACAAAGTCTTCCATGATCCTGTAGATCATGGGGGACTTCCTACTTTCACGCAGTATAATCTGACTAAGAACTTAGGAGCATCGCATCCGTTCTCTAAAGAACTTGCTGACGCATGTAAAGAACATACCAAAAAGTATGTTGATGATTTGAAGATTAAGTTTCTACCAGAGAAACATTCCTGGGAAATGTTTCGTATCAAGAAGTATACTCCTGGTGGAAAAGATAGGTTTGATGAGCACGTTGACGTTGCCGATCACAAGTCTGCGAAAAGATATCTTGCCTTCTTCACATATCTGAATGATGTAGAAGAGGGTGGTGAAACTCTTTTTACAGGATATAATGGTGATATGAATCACATCAAACCGAAGAGTGGTAGAATGGTAGTATTCCCACCCTTGTGGTTATTTCCTCATGCAGGACTCCCTCCTGTCAGTGGGGACAAATACATTATCAGTGGTTATTTTCATTACCTATGAAGGACAGAATCGAAAGGACAATCCTTACTAATCTAATCTACAATGAGGACTTCCTTAGAAAGGTTCTTCCCTTCATTGAGCCTGATTATTTTGATTCTAGGATTGAGAGGGTAGTCTTTGAAGAGATTGCCAACTTTATTGCCAAGTACGATAAAATGCCAACGAAGGAGATTCTTGGCATTGAAATCAAAGATAGAACTGATCTCACTCAGCAGGAATATTCTGAGACCGTAGAAGTTTCTAATAGTCTTGAGAACGAAGAGATCAATCAACAGTGGTTACTTGATGCCACAGAGAAGTGGTGTAAGGATCGTGCCATCTATCTGGCACTGATGGAATCCATTCGCATTGCGGATGGTGGTGATGAGAAAAAGAATAGAGATGCTATTCCAGCAATCCTTCAGGATGCTCTAGCAGTTTGTTTTGACAACAACGTCGGTCACGATTATCTGGAGGACTATGAAGACCGTTACGATTTCTACCACCAAAAAGAAGACAAGATTCCGTTTGATCTCGAATTCTTTAACAAGATTACAAAAGGTGGGCTCCCGAATAAAACTCTTAACATTGCTCTGGCTGGCACTGGTGTCGGTAAGAGTCTCTTTATGTGCCATGTCGCATCTTCCGTCTTACTACAGGGGAAGAATGTGCTTTATATCACGCTTGAGATGGCTGAAGAAAAAATTGCAGAACGAATTGACGCTAATCTCTTGAACGTAAACATCCAAGATATTGGTGATCTTCCAAAGCAGATGTTTGAGAACAAGGTAAATAACCTTGCTAAGAAAACTCAAGGCACTCTGATCATCAAAGAGTATCCTACTGCTGCTGCCCATGAAGGACATTTCAGATCACTTCTTAATGAACTTCAACTTAAACGGTCTTTCAAACCAGACATTATTTTTATCGATTATCTTAATATCTGTGCTAGTTCCAGGTATAGCAAGATGGGTTCTGTCAATTCATATAGCTATATTAAATCGATTGCAGAAGAACTTAGAGGATTGGCTGTCGAAGCCCAGGTCCCTATCGTATCTGCCACCCAGACCACTCGTTCTGGTTATAGTAGCAGTGACGTTGACCTCACTGACACTAGTGAATCCTTTGGTCTCCCTGCTACTGCTGATCTTATGTTTGCCCTTATTAGCACCGAAGAATTGGAAGGACTGGGACAGATTATGGTGAAACAGTTGAAGAATCGATATAATGATCCAACTATCTTCAAGAGATTTGTAGTGGGTATCGACCGTGCTAAAATGAGACTGTACGACTGTGAGCAGTCTGCACAAGACGATATCCTTGACAAAGGTGACGATATCGAATACAATGAAGATTCATCTTTCAAAGACAAATTTGCCAAGTTGAAGTTTTGAGTAACTACCTACCTGATGAATACTGGTCAGTCATCGATACTGCTACTGGTAAAAAGATTGCTGACTGTGGAACAGAGCAAGATGCTAAAATGCTTGTAGAGATGTTTCCTGGTGGACGTTCGTATGTCAAAAACACCAATCATCTCATGGGTCCTGTAGTTGATATTGAAATGCCAAAAGCACTTCCTACTAACGAAGTTGTTTTTGCTGGCAACTACGAGGGTCCTTTATATGCACCCCATCCTGATCTTCTGAAGCAACAGTACGATAGGGACAAATACCTTCCCGATACCCAACAAGAACCATTTACCGTTTGATAAAATGATTGATTTTCTAAAGTATGCTAAGTTCGTCAATGCAGTCACATCTGTTCAAAGCAAAGAGCACGAAGCGTTTGTCTATCGTATTCAAGAACTTGAGGGGCAAGGTTTTCCTTCCGAGCGAATGCTTACTGCTGCTGTAGGTCTGTGTGCTGAGTCTGGTGAATTCACTGAGGTTGTAAAGAAGATTGTCTTTCAGGGTAAAGAACCGACCGAAGAGAACTTGTTTCATCTGAAACGTGAGATGGGTGATATCATGTGGTATTTCATGCAAGCATGTATGGCACTCGATGTTTCTCCAGAAGAAATTATTGAGATGAATGTTGAGAAACTGAAGTCTCGTTACCCTGGTGGTGAGTTTGATGTCCATTATTCTGAAAATCGTAAGGAGGGAGACCTGTGACCGAAACTACTAATCTAACACTTGAAGTTAAACCCATTCAAGCATACTGGATGCTTCAGGTTCTTACCGAAGCACAAAAGGGTTATGGTGAGAATCATGTCCCTGAACGGATTACTCTGATTCGTGAAGTAATTTCTGACATTGATGAGCAACTTTCCAAACTAATGATCGTTGATGAGGAGGAAGAAACTGATGGCACTATCTGAATCTGTTCAAGAAAGTTTGAATGAAGCAGCAAGCTCTTTGCGTAACGCATTGGCATATGCTGCTAGGGGTGAACGTCCACTAGTTTGCTCTCAGATTGCCAATCTGATTAAAGAGATTGACCATATCTCATCCACAGATTCTATCTTTGATATGCTAGAAGATCGGAAACCTGGTAGCAGTGGTCGTTTCGGACCTTTCTTTGATAACGAATGATGTATACCATCTGGAACTACACGGTAGTATTCTTTCAGGTTGTTGTGATGAACTGCATTAAACCTGTGAACTGGGAGTATTGCTATCGTGTGGACCAGTGGTTAATACCAGATATCATCTATGCTTGGGAACTGAAAACTGGTAAGATCGTTCCCTACCAGACTGAAAAAGAGTATCTAAATAAGAGGGAAGAATAGTCCCTCTTTTTTATGGCTAGAGTAGTTGCTGATCCTGCGGGAGTATATGGATCTGATCCAGACTATGAGGACTGGTTAAAGCAACCATTTGATAAAGCTCTAGTTAAAAATAAGGGAACTGCTTATGAGGGGGCTTTATTTTCAAACTATCGTGATCTTGGAATGACTCCAGTTGGATTTACTCCTGCTGGATCCGATGCTACGGCAGCTGATTTGGAATTGTGGTTACCAAACTATACGGGACCAAAGTCAACAAATGGATGTAAAAAAGCCAAGATAGAAGTAAAGTTAGATTTTAATGTTGACTTTGGTCAAAGTAGTTTAAAGCATGATGGGGGTAGGTGGCAATTGACTGGAGCACAGGATGCTGCCTCTATAGAAATGAGGCGTCTTTTGAATAAAATGAATGTACCTACAGAAGTCGGTAAAGTTTGGAAAGGTCAACCAAACTTGTTTAAGTATAATAATAGTTCTCAAGTTCCTGGAAACGAAAAGCAAGCAGATTTGCAGAACTATCCAAGTAGTTATCTGTTTGATGACTCTTATCTAAGAACATTTGCTAGTTACTATAAAGAAAAGAGGGTTTATTATATTCAAATTGGTGGTGCGGGATTATATTATTTGGGAGAAGATCCTAATGGATTGAAATATGTTGGAGCAAAAAATATCTTTGGCATCAATGCGTCAATGAAACTTAGAGTAAGAACAAAGGGATCTGCTTCTAAGGGAACTTACAGATTTTCTACTGCTTTACTTATTGATAGGTTACCTAGCATAACTTCTGCCCTACATCTAGATAGAAAAAGTGATATGAATATGCTTCATGGGGATGCTATTTGGGCTTGTAACAATGTCCCCTCTCTTAAAAATCAAAGAGTTTGACCAGTTAGAAAAGTGTCCTCAGCCTCCCTCCTGCAGAAGAATACGCTGTATAATATGGGTATGAAAAACACCCACCTGGAACACCTGGAAGACGAGATCCTGAACCGTGGCAGTGACGGTGGCAAGGATGTGATCGACCTTCTTCAGTCTGCTGGTGACTACCTTTCTGGTAAGTCCCCTGACATTGGCATCACCACAAAGT
>Ga0213867_1001568_pt1 | contig 10199 bp, 13 predicted proteins | sample PICome_12_FD_160120 | JGI IMG/M metagenome (GOLD analysis project Ga0213867, IMG submission 160120) | Coastal seawater microbial communities near Pivers Island, North Carolina, United States - PICO540 | ecosystem: Environmental > Aquatic > Marine > Coastal | place: USA: North Carolina... | reverse complement strand
TGCAGTTGCAATCACACAAATTTCTCTTTTCAAGTTCTCATTACAAAACTTGAAAAGAGATTCATAAGTAGGTCTGTCTTTGCTTACTACCTTCTTAATTTTTGGTGATTCAAAATTAAGTTCGGTATCTTCTTCCATAAAAAGATACACATTCTCAATTAAATCATTTCCAAGATTTTGATGAAGACAATACAAGTATTCACCGTTCCTCATGTGATTTGAGGAATTAAAATATTCTAATAGTAAATTCATTGTTAAATAGATTCTAAAAATTTTTTACTAACAAACAAATAATCTGAGATGTTTTTATGCACGCACGTATAATTATTTTGCTCAAATAATTTATTCATAGTTTTTATTCTATCATTACTTATTTTACTTGGAACATTTTGTTCGTCAAATTCTACACAAATTTGATCTATAAAAATATCATTATCAAATAAGTCCTTAAGGACTTCTAGTGCTGCTCCTTCAATGTCAAGTTTTAAAATTGATGGAAACCTATCTAGTTTTTTTATTTCATCAGATAATTTTATAGCATCTACTTCAATGTAATTATCATCTTCTTCATTATAATTTCTTTGAATATTCTTAATGCTATGACTAACATAATTCTTATTATTAGGTTTAAAGAATTTTACCTTAGTATTTTCATTCCATAAAGCAAATTCTTTATAAACAAAATTATTACTAGTCAACTTAGAAAGATCATAAGATTCAATTGGTTGATTACCACCAGAAACATAATCAATAGTAGATTCATTGCCAAAGTTTTCACTAACCAATTCAAAATGCTTTATTGCTCTTGGGGTAGGATCATAAAAAACTACGGTTGCATCATAATCAGATGCAAAGTCAACATCAAATGAAATATCTTCACCAACACCACCACTGATTATCAAAGAATTTTTAAGATCTTTATGATCAATGAAGCACCAATGACCATATTCACTTCCAAAACATCTTAAGTCCATCAATAAATCCTCCATTCATTTGGGTAACGATTTTGTATTTGTTCATGATCAACAAATTTTGTCCAGATTGGAATGTTTCCAATCATAGATGCACATATAGAAAAACTAGAAAATTTAGTTGCTAGTACAACACCATCACATTTAGAAATAGAAAAGAAATCTTTCCATTGACCTTCTATAGATGAATCGCATATAGGATTCACAATGTTAACTATATCAGATATTTTATCACAAAATTCATTTACCTTTTGTTGCGAATCTCCACAAACAAAACAATTTTTTGGTTTCAATTCAAGTATCTTATTTACTGCAGAATCAAAATAATTATTATATTCGATGACATTTTTCATTTGATGGACATGGTTTCCACCAATTCTATCAGTTCCTCTGATGTGAACAGCAATAGTATCAGTAGGCATTTGAATGTCAAAGTTTGGAAATAATTGCATCGCTGCTAGTCTCATTTCTTCACCACGAATATTTGGAATTTTTTCATTAATAAATCCTTCGTTAGTATAAGAATCAACTATATTAATATTATTGGATTTTATTCTCACGGAAGATACTACATCTCTATTTGGAGGATTAGTATTAAGATATTGCTTATTCCAACAGTACGTAATTTTTTCATCTACCAATTTAGAGTATGCTTCCAATCTTATAATTTGCTCAACACGGTTTCCCAATCCACAAATTCTTCCAAGATATTTCATAGATACCAATACCCCTCTTCCTTAAACTTATTCATTTTAGTTTCAATACCAACCATCCAATTATTATGAACGATGTATGCATTTTCTTTTAGAGACTCTTTATCTCCAGTTTCATAATATGTTTTACCATTAGGAAACAAATCAATAGGAAGAGGTTTATAGTTTGTTTTATAGGCACCTTCAATATAATGATTCAAAAGAATTTGATCATCTTCAGTGGTATTGGATGCCATGTCATCTATTAAAGATTCCGTAATATCAGAATCATTAAACACCAAAAATCCACCACATGCTCTATGTCCAGGAGAATCATTTTGTGCCCTAAAAGTTTTATGTCCAGAAAGATACTCACTAGGATCTTTTAAAAATACAATGTCAGTATCAACCCAGCAGAGTTCTTTATGTTCTTGATATACTTTTTGAATAATTGGCCACTTATAATAATGAATCTTTCTAAATCCACTATCGGCATCAAATGTCCAATCTTGATATTCAGTTAGTTCTTCATCAGCATATTTAAATGCATTTTTGAGATGCGAAAATTTTTGATATGCTTTATCGTCCAAACAAGCAACAAAAAAATCATCCATATTAACTCCTACTTTTTCTGCAGAAATCAACATATTTTCACAGATGTCAATACATCCAGAATTTAAATAAGTTACATATTTCATTTATATTTTTCAATTAACGTTTTAGTGAGATTAAAAGAACCTTCGGGAGATGAGTTTCTATTATACCATAACTTACACTCATTATGCATTTCTTGCCATTGAGATTTACTAATAGAAGAAACTTTATCTTGAATGTCTTCCGGCCTTTCTACTCTTATATAGTGGACATTTTCAATCCATGGTTCATGATAACGATCAACATCACATCCAGGAGCAACGATAGGCACAGTACCTACTCCCATAAGTTCAATATCTCTATTGCACTTAGGTCCATATCCAGGAAGTGTAAGACCAAATTTTGCTTGAGATAATCTTTCAAGATATTGTTCTTTAGTGTATTTGTATGAACCCGGAGAACCTTGGCTCATATAAAAGTCTTCTATACCAATGCTCCAGTCATAATTATTTCTACCTGCTGCTTGAATTTGATTTTCAACCTTTCCCATAAAAATTGAAGTAATACTTCTATCATCATAAGAAGGCAAATCAGATTTAGCAATTTTATCTAATCGTCTAGGACTTCTAGCAAAAAATGTCCAGGGTTTGCATTGTGGATGGTCTGGAACTACATTGCCAAATAAACCAACTCTAAAAGGAGGAACTTGTTTCCAAGGTTCATCCACTCTTGGCCAGTGCCAGAGCAAAAATGTTTTTTCTTTATCTGCCCAATGAACATGTCCCTCAACATATTCTGTTTCAATGAATCCCATTTCTTCCCAAATGTCTACCATTTCTAGAAAGACATCATGATGTTGAGGAAGATTACACCTATAAATTTTTATCATTTTTTTTTTTGATTTTTCTAAAGTACAAATCGTCAGATCAAAACATCTTTAGAATAATTATCTTTGTCCATACCTTTAATACATTGGGCTTTTTCATAAAACTCACTAGGTTTGATGCCCAAATTCATTGCATGAAGTGCATAATTATCGGTGATAGAAAGACTTGACGAAACTATTCCATAAGAACTAGGTTTCATAGTCATAATATAACGATATTCTTCCAAGTGATCTAAAATTTTAAGATTTTCTTCTACTGGAATTACATTTTCAAGTTTTAAATTTCCATTTCCTTTACCCATTCCTGATAGAGAAATATCAGTAATTTCAAATCCACACTTTGATAAATTTCTATAATTGAAATAAGCTTTCCCTGAATGATCATGTAAATGGAATCCCGGAATCATACCATAAGATTTGACTATTTCTGCCAAATCAAAATACTTTTTATAATCCTCTTCCAAATCAAGAGTTCCATGACTGTCAGCAAAATATATAAAATTAACTCCAGAATTAGAAGAAAGTTTTATGCACCTTTCCAAATTATCTGCAGTATAATTTGTAATGTTGGAAAAATTCATTCCCAATTTTGATCCTGTTCTTTTTTTAATATTTTCTCCTAATTTAATTCCTCTCTCAACATCTTCAAATCTAGCACAAACTCTAACTAATCCAAGTCCAAAATTTTCGTTAGGATATTCATTGATGTCATGTTTACAATAATGACAATCAACCATTACAGAAAATTTATTGCAATTTTCTAAACCCAATTTTTCAGAAATATCCTGTAAGTGATTTTCATTAAAATTGTAAAACTTATTGTTAGATTTAGCAGTTTGTTTCCAATAACCAATTTCAGTAAAATTAATTGTTGGAGATTCTACCATTACCTTTAGATGAGAATGCACAAAATTATCAGGCCAATCAAAATTAATCTGATGTCCACCATCTCTTAAAGTTACATCTATGTAATCCATTTTCATTTTCCAAGCAAATTAATTATAGCATACTACTAGCAACACGTCTAGTTAATTGCAAATCATCCATATAGTCAATTTCAATTGACTTTATAGAATCGAGTTCATAATTAAATACTTTACCAGGTATTCTTCTTCTTTCTTCCAAAAATTTTTCCTTTGTAGAGATAAAAAAAGCACCTAACGAAGCAAAAACTGGAGTGAGGTCCTGAGTTTTTTGAATAATAGATTCATCATAATTAATAGGAATAATTTTTTCATCTTCAACAACAAAAGAAAAATTCTGCAATCTTTTAACAGACTGTACAGAATCATATCCTTTATTCAGATACTCTGATGCCTTTTCTATTGTTTCCAAGTCAATGAATGGAGAAGTAACATGAAATAAACATATTACTTCAGACGGATGAATAGTATCATCTTCACAAAAATTCATTAGCATGTCTTCAACTGGAGATCCAACACTACTGGCATTTTTTTCCCAGTCAATATGTTTTTTACTCCTAGGTATTCCATAAACATTGGGAATATCTCCAATTTCATTGAGAACTTCTTCAGAATCTGTATTTACAAATAATTCATGTTTATCGTTTGCCAATCGATTAACTACCCATTTCCACAATGGAATATCAGAGTAAACATTTCTAAAATTTTTTCCTTCAATTCTGGATGAATTATGTTTAATAATAGTAAAGAGTTTCATTTTATTTAAGCAAATAATATTTTAATTATAGAATAGATTCTATTTTTTTGTGCCACACCATACCAACTTTATTTTCATTTAAATGATGATCCTGATGTGATATAAAAAATTTTTTACAAGTATTTGTTTTTTCGTCCATGAGTTCATGTGTTACATCCATGTAATTCCATTTTTTATCTTTTACTTTATTATATAAAATATTATTAAAAGTAATAGTTTCTTCGGTTCTTTGTTTTAAAGAACCTATATGCTTTATTTTATTCAAATTTTTTTGCATGAATGCTTTTGATGATACGCTTTCTATAGCACTCAATCTATTAAGATGAGATAGCATGTCATCTTCTTCTAGTGCTGGCAAATGTATTCCTAGTACATATATTTCTTCAAAACTATCAGATATTTCACTTATAAATTGAATATACTTATCGGTAGTATCTTCAATAAAATTATTCAATTCTATAGTTTCTTTTTTTAATTTATATGGGTATACCCATTCAATATCAACTTTACCAAACATTATAAAAAGTTTTTTATAATCTAAAGAATTGACTAGATCTAAAATTTTATTTCTAGCTCCAGAATTAGAATTTTTATTTATAAGTCCTCTTACAGAAGATGCCCTATATTCTCGAAAAATATTATTATGACTTTTACACCACTGCAAAGACCTTATATGAGAATCACCGATAATAAGATTCATTTCCCATAAATTATGCTATATTCTTCTGGAGTCAAATTGCAATTCATGAAATCACCATTAAAACCTTCAGATACTTCAAATGGAAAATATTTTTTAATTTTTTCAATGTCCCCAGCATCATAATTTAATTTTGGTAGATTAATTTTATTTATTTTAGAAAAGAAACAAATATTTCCGTCATACTGAAAACATTTTGACTCGGAACAATCCAATCCGGATAATATTAATCTATACAAAAGAAGACCAGGATTAAACAGATTTATATGTCCACTAACGATAAAAGGTTTTCTAGGGGGAACTGACAGTGCAATGTAACCATCAGGATTGACTAATGAAACAAGTTTTTCTAGAAAGTCTTGAACATTCAATTGATGTTCCAATACATGACTACACCAAATCATATCATATTTGCCATCAAATTCCAGATGACAAAAATCTCCAATATATTTTTTATTAATATCAACGGAATTTAGTGCTTTTTCAGAGATATAAACTGAGTCTTCAAAGTCACAAATATCAACTAACTTCCCACTATTTGCAAAAAATGAGGAAGCAAGAAGATTACCTGCACCAATATCCAATACAGACTTAATTCCAGAATATAAATTAACTATTTCAGCTAATTTACTAGATCTAAAAGGTTCAGAATTCCATCTACCAAATTTTCCACTAACATCAGACTCTACAGTTCCCAATTCTGCATTAGTTTTATCTACAGATGAACTAAAATATTTTAAGTCATAATTAATTTTACTCTTTTTTTCAAAAAGGTTATCTAAAAATTGTTTTTCTTTTTCTGATTGATTCATAATTATTTTTATCGGTCAGGAAAAAACTTTACGTTACTAAAACTTCTAGAAAGATTATATTCATATTCGTGGTTATGAGAAACCGAAATGTCCGTATTTATTTTTTCATAATAATGCTCTTTTGATTTTTTAAAGAAATCAAAACAAAAGCAACTAACATTTTCAAAAAGTGATGAGGCAAATAGTATTGCAATTATACCCGTTCCCAAATTAGTTCCCCTATAATCTAAAATACCACCCGTCCCCAAATCATTTAGAGAATAAACTTCATTTCCATTCAATCTTGAGATAATTCCAGTTTTAAAAGGATTGGCATTAGGTTGCAAAATAATCACTTCATCATCATAAATCAATTCTTCTACACTTAGAGAAGACCAAGATGGAAAGCACTTATTGTAATGCACATCTTTAGACCAACTATCAAAGTCATGAATTAATCTAGCCAAATGAATACAACTGAATCTAATGTCAGTTCTTGTTCCAACATGTTTCTCATAACCACGAATTAGTGACCAGTTACATCTGATCACTACATCATGACTATCAATAAATTCCCCATATTCATAATTCATCAAATCTCCAGAATTGCTTACAACAGCACATGTTTTTCCTTTAAGAATTTCAGGCAGTTTTTTCATTTATCTAACAATCTCCTTTATTAAGTGTTCTGGATATTCTAGCATAGTTTTAGAATTTGGTTTCCATTTACCCAAATCATAGTAATCATCAAGGTGTTTGTCATTGATTTTTATACCACTCATAAGTTTTTTGAATTCCTTCTACCAAAGAGATTTTTGGTTCCCATCCAAGAGATTTAATTTTAGTTACATCCAAGAGTTTTCTTGGAGTTCCATTAGGTTTAGTAGTATCCCATTTGGTTTGTCCAGAATATCCCACTATATTAGAAATTGTTTCTGATAGTTCTTTAATAGTAAGGTCTTCTCCAGTTCCTACATTAATAATTTCAGAACTATTGTATTCTCTCATGCAAGTATAACACGCTTCGGCAAGATCGTCAACATGAAGAAACTCTCTCCGTGCCGAACCATCTCCCCAAAGAGTAACATCGCTCTTTGCGTGATGATACTTTGCAATCATTGTAGGAAGAACATGAGCACTCTCTAGATCAAAATTATCATTAGGACCATAAAGATTCGTAGGCATTAGAGAGATAGCATTAAATCCATACTGTTTATGATATGCCTGACACATTTTAATGCCAGCAATTTTTGCAATCGCATAAGAGTCATTGCTAGGTTCAAGAGGACCATTCATTAAATATTCTTCCTTAATAGGTTGCCCACACATCTTCGGATAGATGCAAGAAGAACCTAAGAATAAAAGTTTTTTTACACCAAACTTACGAGAAGCATCTATAATATTTGATTGTATCATCAAGTTATCATAAATGAAATGTGCTGGATACTCTTTATTAACACCAATACCACCTACCTTTGCGGCAGCAAGATAAACGTATTCTGGTTCATTTATTCTGAAAAAAGTTTCAACATCTTCTTGACGCCGCAAATCCCAACGTGAAGATGGTGATGAAAGAATATTAGTATATCCCTTCCAGTGAAGCATACGGACAATAGCAGATCCTACAAGTCCAGTATTTCCAGCAACATAAATTTTAGATTGAGTATTCATAATTCTTTCAAAATACGATCAAGAAGTTTAATTTCCTTATTACCAATGAAATGATTGTTTCCCAAATAGATGCCATTATAGTGAACTAAATCGACATTTAATTCTTCTTTTTGAGTTTCAATATTATACCTATTGAGAAATGGTTGCTTTAAAAGATTTCCACCAATAATTGGTCTATGTTCAATTCCAACTTCATCAAACTTAGACCTTAGCGTCTCTGCTAATTCTCTCTTCTTGCATAAAATAGGGAAACAAAAATTACTCACACCTGAATTATACTCAGGAACTATAAATTTATCAGAATACTTTTTTATAAGATTAATAAATTTCAAATAATTTTTATTCCTCTTCTCAATATTTGCATACAATCTATCTAATTGAGATAATCCTAATACTGCACCAAGTTCAGTATTTCTAAAATTATATCCATCAGTCACAAAAAGAAACTGCTTATTTAGATTTGGAAATGCACTATAATAAATTTCTTTCAGATCAGACTCTCTAGCAAGTCCATGACTTCTTTTAATTCTCATCAAATCATATAATTGCTCATTGTTAGTAGAAATTATTCCACCTTCAATAGTAGACATATGATGTCCAAAATAAAAACTAAAAGTAGCACCAAGGCTATTAGATCCAATCTTAGATCCATCATTGTTTTTACACCCATGCGATTCACACACATCATCTAAAATTAAAGCATCTGGAAACAATTCAGAATACTTATCTCTGTTTGCGGGATATCCTATAAGGTGCGTGATAAAAATAAGTTTTATATCAGGATGTTTTTTTGCAATATGCTCAAGGTCATTCTCACAAAAACTAAAATTTTGAAGATTAATATCACAAAAAATAGGAGTAAATCCTAATTGAATTACAGGTCCGATATTTGTGACCCAGGTATTTGAAGGAACTAGAACTTTGTCACCATCTTTCAATCCATAAAGTTCCTTTATAGACGATAAAAGAAGATAATTTGCGGTACTTCCTGAAGAAACATATAAAGAATGTTTAGATCCTAACCAGTTATTCCATTCAGATTCAAATTGACGGACTTTTGGTCCATTAGTAAACCTATCAGAGAACAAACAAAAAGATGCCAATCTAACCCTATCAGATAAAGTTAGATTATCTTTCATTAATGGCCACCTCAACTTATTCATTTTCACACATCTCCATTACCAAATCGTTGAATGAAATCTCAGGTTCCCAACCAATCTCTTCCTTTGCTTTTGTAGAATCTCCCAATAGAGTTTCTACTTCTGTAGGACGATAGTATTTAGGATTAACTGCGATGATTGTTTTTTTGGTATTCTTATCCATACCAATTTCATCTTCACCCTGACCATACCATTCAATGTCAAATCCAAAGTATGGTGCTGCTTTCTCGACAAACTCACGAACTGAATACTGTTCACCAGTAGCAATCACATAATCTTCTGGAGTATCTTGCTGAAGCATCATCCACATTGCTCTCACATAATCTTTAGCATGTCCCCAATCACGTTTTGCATCCAGATTACCTAAGTAAAGAACATTTTGTCTTCCTTCAGAGATTGCCTTAAGTCCTATTGTAATCTTACGAGTTACAAATGTTTCACCTCTTCGTGGTGATTCATGATTAAAAAGAATTCCAGTGCAAGCATACATTCCGTATGCTTCACGATAGTTCTTGGTAATCCAATACCCATAAATCTTAGCACAACCGTAAGGTGAACGAGGATAGAATGGAGTAGTTTCTCTCTGAGGAACTTCTTGAACTTTACCAAACATCTCAGAAGTGGATGCTTGGTAAATACGAACCTTTTCCTCCATACCCAACAAACGGACTGCCTCAAGGACTCTCAGGGTGCCTAGAGCGTCCGTCTGACCCGTGTATTCAGGCATCTCAAAAGAAACCTTCACATGACTCTGAGCACCAAGATTGTAAATCTCATCTGGTTGAACCTGCTGAATAACTCTCACAAGATTAGTAGAATCAGTCAGATCTCCATAGTGAAGATTAATTTGTTCATAAATGTGATCAATGCGATGCGTATTAATCAAAGATGCACGACGAACAATACCATGAACTTCGTAACCTTTTTCGAGGAGAAGTTCTGCAAGGTATGAACCATCTTGCCCCGTAATACCAGTAATTAGAGCAACTTTCATAAACTATTCTATAACTTTACCATTATACAAAAAAAGCAGAGTTTATGCAACTCTGCTTCAAAA